>Ga0307513_10008547_pt1 | contig 13087 bp, 12 predicted proteins | sample 15_EM_MG_FD_202174 | JGI IMG/M metagenome (GOLD analysis project Ga0307513, IMG submission 202174) | Populus trichocarpa ectomycorrhiza microbial communities from riparian zone in the Pacific Northwest, United States - 15_EM | ecosystem: Host-associated > Plants > Roots > Unclassified | place...
CGGACCATCAGTTCATCACGGCCGGCGCAGAAGGCGCGCAGGTGAGTGCCAACCGGGTCATCCCGTCGCCGATCGGGGATGCCTTCGTCAGCGCCCAGGCATCCAGCTTTGCCGGCGCGCTGCATGCGGCAGGCACTGCCCGCACGGGTGGTGCGCCGGGCGGCTTCCAGGCGCGGGCCTTGGCATCCTGGGTCGACAGCTTCGCCTTCACGGCACCCGGCTACGACTCGTCGATGACGGGCACGTTCAGCGGGTCGGTGCAGGTCAGCGGCGGCTTGCTGGTCGAGTTCGGCGGGCGCACGTATGCCGACACGCAGATCTATGCCGACGTGGGTTTCTTTCCCAACACCGGATACAACGGCGGCCGGGTCGATCTGCACGGTTCTGCGCGACATCTGGTTGGCTACGACATCGCCGAGCTCCGAACAGGAAGCGAGAGCCAGACCTTGTACTTCGTCGATGTGCCGTTCACCTTCGGCCGAGCCGTCAACGTATCGCTCCAGCTTCACGTGGTTGCGGACGTCAACGCGGTCGATGCCGGCTCCACCGGGCGTGCCGAGGCGAACTACGGCCACACGATGACCTGGCAGGGCCTGACGGCGGTGCGCGATCAGGCCGGCAACCTGGTGACCGCCTACTCGGCACGCGGTGTGGATTCGGGCTTCGACTTCAGCAGCCCGGTGCCGGAACCCGGCAGCGCTGCACTCGCGTTGGCTGGCTTGTCGGTGGTCGGCTGGGTGAGCCGGCGCCGCCGTGCGTCGCGCCCTCGCGCGCAACTCGGCAGCTGAAGTCCGCCATTCACGAAACCACCGGAGGGGTTTCAGGCTCTTCCACACCAGCCGGCCGCCGCCGCAGCACCGCTGCGGCGTTGCGCCTCGGAGACGCGGTGGTGTCGTCGCCCAACACCGGGCGCCACAAGGATGACCTTGAAAATGCAGCGCTTCATGCGGGAATTTCAAGGTACGATCAATCATGCTCCAGCGTACCGCCCTGGAATCCACCATCCGCGCCGCCCTCGCGCGCAGCCCGGCGGTGGCGCTCGTCGGCCCGCGCCAGGTCGGCAAGACCACGCTTGCCCGCCTGCTGCTCGGCGGCGCCTCGCCGAACTGGTTCGACCTCGAAGACCCGCAGGTCGAAGCCCAGCTCGCCGCGCCGCTGGTGGCGCTGCAAGGTCTGCAAGGCCTGGTCGTCATCGACGAGGTACAGCATGCACCCGACCTCTTCAAGGTGCTGCGCGTGCTGATCGACCGGCCCGACAACCCGGCGCGCTTTCTGCTGCTGGGCAGCGCGTCGCCGGCGCTGCTGCGCCAGTCCAGCGAGTCGCTGGCCGGGCGCATCGAAGTTATCGAAGCGGGCGGCTTCACGCTCGACGAGACCGGCACCGAGCAGGCCGCGGCGCTGTGGTGGCGCGGCGGCTTCCCGCGTTCGTTCACGGCCGCCGACGATGAAGCCAGCCGGATCTGGCGGCGCGAGTTCATCCGCACCACGGTCGAGCGCGACCTGCCGCAGCTCGGCCTGAATGTCGCCGCGCCGGCGTTGTACCGCTTCTGGGCGATGCTTGCCCACTACCACGGCCAGGTGTGGAATGCAGCCCCGCCGGCGCGTTCGCTGGGCGTCAACGAGAGCACCGTGCGGCGCTATCTCGACTGGCTGACCCAGGCCTATCTGGTGCGCCAGTTGCAGCCCTGGTTCGCCAACCTCGGCAAACGCCAGGTCAAGGCGCCGAAAATCTACTTCCGAGACACCGGCCTGCTGCACGAACTGCTCGGCATCGGCGACCCGGCGGCACTGCTGCGGCATCCGAAGTCGGGTGCGTCATGGGAAGGCTTCGCGCTCGAACAGGTGCTGCGCATCGCACGGCCCGACGAAGCCTACTTCTGGGCCACGCACGCCGGCGCCGAGCTCGATCTGTTGATGCTCAAGGACGGGCAGCGCGTCGGTGTGGAGTTCAAGCTCGCCGACGCGCCGCGCCTGACGCCGTCGATGCAGATCGCCCTGCAAGACCTGGCGCTGGACGCGCTGTATGTCGTCTACCCGGGCGAGCGGCGCTATGCGCTGGCGGAACGGGTGCAAGCGGTGCCGCTGGCGGCGCTGTTGCCCGCCGCCGGCTGAGCGCCATTCACGAAGCCGCCGGCGGCGTTTCGGGCTCTTCCACGCCGGCCGGCGCCGGCACCACCCGCTCGGCCGCCGCCGCAGCGCCGCTGCGGCGCGCGCCGGGCAGCATCTCGGCCAGCCATGCCGTCAACAATGCCGTGTAGGCACGCTGGCTGGCGTCGTCGCTCAAGCCGTGGTCGGCGCCGGCCATGCAGCGGTAGGTCAGCGAATGCACCTTCGCGAAGGCTTCCCGGTAGCTCTTGATGACCTCCGGCGGGATGAAGTCGTCGTGCTGCGATTCGACCAGCAGCACGTCGCCTTCGAACGCCGCGCTGGCGCGCAGCGCGCGGTTGCTTTGTGCCGCGACCAGGTGGCGCCGGTAGGTCGTCAGGTCCTGCTCCTTGTGCAATTGCAGCTTCGGCAGCTCCCACCCCGAATCAATGTACAGCGCGGGCACCCGCAGCGCCAGCCACTTGGCCGGACGCTCGCTCGTCAGGATCGCGGCCAGATAGCCGCCGTAGCTGCTGCCGATCAGGGCGATCGCGCTCGGGTCCACATGGGGGTGCCGGGCCAGCACGTCGTAGGCGGCCAGCCCATCGCGCAGGTTGATCTCGCGCGACACCGTCTCGCGCCGCTGCTGCGTGGCGGCGTGGCCGGTCAGGTCGAAGGTGAGGCAGACGCAGCCGAGCGCGGCGATCTCGCGCGCCCGCGCCAGGTATTGCTGCTGGTTGCCGCCCCAGCCGTGGATGAACAGCACGCCGGGGATCAGCGCCCCCGGCGTCACCAGGGTGCCGACGATGGAGCCCGAGGGCACCGCGATCTCAACCGGTTGTTCGCGGGTCGGCATCGGTGTGCAGCTCGGCGTACTTGGTGATCGGGCCGACGTGTTCGTCGATGCCGCTGAAGTACAGCGTCGCGCCGGCCGGAACGACGGCCTGCTCGGCATGCACCTCGACGGTGGATGCACGCACGACGTTCAGCGACGGGTCCGCGTGCAGGGCTTCCAGCGCGGCCACCTCGGCACCGCTGGCGCCGCCGATGCGCCACGACTGCTCCAGCACGCCGGCCAGCGGCCGGCCGTGCGCGTCGTGGCCGCGGGCGACGTCGTAGTTGCAGCGCGAGGCGAACATGCCGGTAAAACAAGCCAGCGCCGCCGCGTGGTAGGTGCGGGCCATCGTGATGGCGCTCATCACGCCGGCATCGCCGGCCGCCACGCGCTCCAGCGCGTCGAAGCCGCCGCGCACGACAGTCAGCGTCGAACCGCCGTAGACCTCTTCGCCGTGCCGGTTGCGCGTATTGCGCTGGCTGCCGAAGTAGCTGGCGCGCATGGCGCCGACGCGCAGCAGGCCGACGCTGTAGGTCCGTACGCCGACGACCTGGCGTTCGACCACCAGCCCGTGGCGCGCCAGCGTGGCGGCGTCGAGCACGGCCAGCGCCGCGTCGACCTGTGCTTCGTCGTTCGCGACCCACTGGCCAAGGCCGCCGATGCCTTCGGCCAGCTTGATGCGCACCGGCCCGCCGGGCAGCAGGCTCAGCGCGGCGCTGCGGGCGTCAGTCAGCGTGAACGCCGAATTTCCCGGCAGCACGACATCGTGGACCTGCTCGGCGAACGCCGGGCACCAGCCCGCCGGCGCCGCCGCGGCGCGGCTCAGCAGCGGGTGGGTGATCGTCTTCGTCGCCATGAACGGATACGGCACGACGCCGCCGAACAGGTCGTCTTCGTCTCGAATGCCGAGGCCCAGCGCGAAGTCGATCGACGTCAGCGTGTCGTTCGGCACCACGTAGCCGAGGCCGGCGGCCGGCACCGCCGCACCGGCGTGGTCTTCGAAGCTGCAACCCAGCAACGCGGCCAGCCGCCGGGCGACGCCGCGCTGGGTGGCGAGTTCGTGCTCGCGGGCATCGGCACGCAGAGCCAGGAACGACAGCCGCGTGTGCGGCAATCCCGACCGGCCGGCCGGCGGCGCGCGTGCGCACACCGCGTCTTCGCCACGCGATTTCACCATGCCGGCCTCCTGTTGCGATGCAAGTTCCGACCGGCGGTGCAATCGGTGTTCCTGGCCGGGCGGGGTCACTTCGGCCGCAAGACAGCGACCCGGGGGCCTGCGGGCGCGGCCTGCGCTTGCATCAGCGCGCCGAGAGAATCGGCGTCAGCCGGTCCGGCGCGCCTTCGATGCGTTCGAGTTGCGGGTAGCGCAGGCCGCCGGCGTAGTCGATGCGCTTCACGCGGTAGTCGGTGCCGTCCTTGAACAACAGCTCGATGGCTTGCGATAGGCCTCGGCAGCCTTGGAATAGTCGCTCTTCTTGTCGGTCCGGGCCAGGCGCCAGCCGGCGCGGGCGAGGCCGTCCAGTGGCGCATCGGGCCCTACTTTGTCGAGCTGGGTGCGCAAGTAGCCGGACCAGTCGAAGTGCTGCACGCTTTCCAATTGCGCCACCACGTCGCTGAAGTCGTAGAGCAGCGGCGCCACGCGGCCGTCCTCGGTGCCGAAGAATCCTCGCGCGAAATCGTCCAGCGATCACTGTTCGCCCGAAAGTTCGCGGATGCGCCACCAGCACCTGGCCCCAGTATTGGGTCTGGCCTTCATAGACCCACAGCAGGCTGTTGCGAGTCGGCGCGTTGAAGTCGGCGACCCAGAGGTCGCGCGGGCGGCGGAATTTGCCGTTCCACGAATGCGCGAATTCATGCGGCACCAGCGTGCGTTCGATGGCGTTCTTCGCCCAGTCGCGGAAATAGCCCGCCTTGACGCTGTTCTCGCTCGACTGATGGTGCTCCAGCCCCATACGCAGGCGATCTTCGTAGAGCGCCAGCAGCAAGTCGTAGTGGGCGAAGTGGCGGGCGCCGAACAGGCGGTCGGCCTGACGCACCAGGTTGCGATGCGCGTCCAGCTGTTCGTCGGTGGCCAGCAGATCCTTCTCGTCCTCGGCAAAAAGGTTCAGGAAGACCGGACGCGGGCCGCCGGGATCGAGATCGACGCGCTTGAAATGCGGCCCGGCAAAGACGGGCGAATCGAGCAGCGTTTCCAGCGACACGCGCTCGAAGTGCAACTCGCCACCGCTGCGCGATGCCAGCCGCAGCGCGCTGCCGTGCTGCCAGTCCGCCGCTGGCGTCGACTTCGATGTTCGATACGGCGTGGCCGGCAGGGTACAGAACAGCGCCTTGCCATTGCATGCCGATGAACCGGCGCGCCAGCACCGGGTCCTTGCCGTTGGGTTGCAAGGGCAACAACTGCTGGAAATTCAGTTCCAGCTGGCTCGACCTGGCGGGCACATCGATCTTCAATGCGTGCAGGTTGGCCGCGTCGCGCTGCCATGTCAGCAGCTTGCCGTCAGCCGTGATCCGCAGCCCCGCCAAACGCTTGATTTCATTGGTGGGGCCGTGATGGCCGGGTACCCATTGCGGGTACAGCAGGGTCAGCGGGCCCGGGCGCACCGGCAGGGTTTCCCGGACCTGCAGGATCTTGTGGTCCAGGTCGGTGGCATCGACTTGCAAGGTGATGGGGCCGCGGAAGCTGGCAACGGGCGCAGCCGGCAGGCGCTGCGCGCCGGCCAGCCAAGGTCAAGAGCCGGACATCGCCTGCAGCGCTGGCGAGGAGCCGCGCTTGTTCGGTTCAGCCGTGATGCGCGCCGGACGGCGCGCCGTTCACGACGCCGCCGTGCTCGACGAGCCGGCCCGGAAGAGGGCGACGGCGGCGAGGGCATCGCAGGGCTCGAGCACCGGCCGGCCGAAGAAGGCGGCCAGGTGCAGGATTCGGCCCTGCTCGTCCAGCGTGCCGACGCTGCAGCCGGCCAGGACCTCCGTGCCGCAACGATCGACCAGCGTCCAGCCGAGGTGGAACCAGTCGTGGTGGTGGTCGACCGGGCCGGTGACGAGCATGCGGACGCCGGCATGGTCGCCCTTGAAGCTGGCGATGTATTCGTCCATCGCGCGCCGTCCGGCCAGGCTGACCAGCGGGTCCTCGAAGCGGCCGGCCTCGTTCCACGCCGCGTGCAGGTGCCGCTGGCGAGCCACCCCGTCGCTCACGTTCCATGCCGCCACGTACTCGCTGACGACGCGGTCGATGTCTCTTGCATGCATGTTCACCGCTTGCGCTCCAATCGACGGATGACCAGCGGCGGTGCCGCTCGTTGCCCCTCGACAACCCAGACGTGGCGATCGCGGGCAAACCGGACAGATCGCCGGCAAACGGCGCGCCCGTGCCGCCCCGCCCTATCGCCGGCGCGTCGTACAGGCCTTGGTGAGGCCTTGGTGATGACGATCGGCGGCTCGCCGCACGAGACCTTGGCGCAGTCGGCGTTCGTCAGCCTGCTACTGGGGCCGCTGGGAATCGGTCGCCGGCCCCAGGCTCATCAGCACGCCTTTCGCGAGACGCCCGCGGTCCAGCGCCAGCGCCGAGCGAACGAAGGCCCGGGCCTGATCAGGGTCGCAATGCGCCCAGGCCTGCACCGCGCGCGCCACGAGCTGCCGGGCCTGCGCTTCGGCGCGGCGCACCAGCGTCAGATCACAGCCGCAGCGCGGGCAGATCGCCTCGTCCGCCAGGCGGGAGCGGCAGCCGGGACAGCGCTCCACTCAGACCTCCAGGTAGTACAGCAGGTCGGCCAGGGTGTCCATAGCCGCCTTCAGCGCCGATTCGTCGCCAGCCAAGGCATCCTTCACCGCCTCGGTCGCATCGACCAGGTCTTCGGCGTCCTGGGAGCCGACCTTGTCCAGCAGGCGCTCGGCCTTTTCGACCAACGCCCGTGCTTCGACGCCGAGCCGGCGCGCCTCGGCGCCTGATGGCTCGGCCTGCGCTCCCCCAACGAGCGCAGGGCCGGCCGTACCGGACTCTTCGCCGAACAGCGCCTGCACGCGGCTGCGGGCCTGGTCGAGCTTGTCCTGGCCGAAGCGGGCGATCGCGTTGCCGATCGTGATGCTGCGCTGCAGCCCGCTTCTTTTCTCGCGCGCGGTCACTTCGAGAATGCCGTTCAGGTCGAGCGACAGGCCGAGCACGATCGGGTTGCCGGCCGCCACGTCGCTCAAGCCTTCGATCTTGAAGCTGCCGATCGCGATGTTGTTGAGCGCGTCGGGGTCTTCGCCCTGGTAGACGTTCACGTCGACCGTGTGCTGGCCGTCGAAGACGGTGAAGAAGACATCGCTCTTGGAGACCGGGATCGGCGTGTTCTTGCGGATCAGCGGGACGAAGCAGTATTCGTAGCTCTCGCCCTCGAGTTCACCCAAGGTGCTGGTGCCGAAGGTGTAGGGCGTGATGTCGACCAGCACCGTGTGGGTCTGGGTGCCGGCGATCAGCGCGGCCTGGATCGCCGCGCCCATCGCGACGCAGAGGTCGGGGTCGACCTCGGCGCGCGGTTGGCGGCCCAGTTCCTCTTCGAGCCGGCGCGCCACCAGCGGCGTGCGGGTGGCGCCGCCGACGAGCAGGATCTCGTCGATGTCGGCCACCGCCAGCGCGGCACCGCTGAGCGCCACGTGCACGGCGTCCAGCGTCTCGGCGATGTAGGGTTCGATCATCGCCTCGTACTGCTCGCGCGAGACTTCCAGCGCCAGGTGCAGCGGCACGCCCTCGTGTTCGAGCAGGAATTCCTCGGCCAGCGTGGCGAAGGGCTGGTCCGACAGCGCGATCTTGGCGGCTTCGGCGGCGCGCTGAAGCCGCGCCATCACGGCCGGCGAGCTGCTTGCATCGATGCCGTGCGCCTGCTTCAAATGGGCGAGCGCGAAGTCGACCAGTTTGCGGTCGAAGTCGTCGCCGCCGAGCTGGTTGTTGCCGTGGCTGGCCAGCACCTCGACCACGTCGCCTTCCAGGTTGACCACCGACACGTCGAAGGTGCCGCCGCCCAGGTCGTACACCAGCGCCTTGCGTGCACCCTGGTGGCGGCTCTCGTAGGCCAGCGCAGCGGCGGTCGGCTCGTTGATGATGCGCATGACCTCCAGCCCGGCGATCTGCCCGGCTTCGCGGGTGGCCTGGCGCTGTGCATCGGAGAAGAAGGCCGGCACCGTGATCACCGCCTTGTTCACGTCGCAGCCGAGGTGGGCCTGCGCGATGTCCTTCAGGCGGCGCAGGATCATCGCCGAGATCTCCTGCGGCGCGTAGTCCTTGTCGCCCATCGTCACGCGGGTGTCTTCGCCCATCCGGCGCTTGATCGAGCGCACGGTGCGCTGCGGGTGCACCGCGTACTGGTTGCGCGCCGCCTCGCCGACGAGCAAAGCGCCGTCGTCGCCGATGCCGACCACCGAAGGCAGGATGCGCACCGTGCCCGCGACCGGGATCACCTCGACCCGCCCGTTGCGCACGACGGCAATTTCGGAATTGGTGGTGCCGAGGTCGATCCCTACGATGGTCTCGACGATGGTTTCGGCGATGCCTTCGCTCATGCCGGACTGCCTTTCTTGTTGACGATCACTTCGGCGGCGCGCAGCAACTCGGCGCCTTGATGGAAGCCGCGCCGCAGCTCGCGCAGCACCACGCCTTCAGCGGCCTGCGGCTGCGATTCGACAGCCACCGCGTGCATGCAGCGCGGGTCCAGCGCCTGGCCCAAAGCAGCGATCGGACGCACGCGGTAACTCGCCAGCAATTCGTCCAGGCGCTGCAAGGTCAGCGCCGAGCCTTCCTGCAAGCTGCGCGCGAAACGCGGCTCGCCGCCCAGCAGCTTCTGGACCGGCGACGGGCGCCACGCCGCTTGCGCATCGAGCCCGGCCTGCAAACGGTCGCGCAATTCGAGCAGGCCCAGCAACAGGCCGCGTTCGGCTTGGGCCTTCGTATCGACGGCATCGGCGCGCGAACGTTCCAGGTCGTGCAGCAGCCGCTCGTTGTGCCCGCGCAGCGCCTCGCTCAAGGCCTGCATCTGCTCCAGCGCGGTCTTGAACTGGCGCGCCTGCAGGCGGACTTCGTTCTTCAGCGCGGCCATCTCGGCCAGCAAGGTGCGCAGGTCAAGCGGCTCGCCGGCGTCGTCGGTCTCGTCGTCGGCGTCGTCCAGGCAGGCGCGGAACTGCTCGACCAGGCGCTCTCGCGTCTCGGCGTCAATCATGGCCGCCGAGCAGCCGGTACAAGGCCGCCTCGGTGGGGCGGGCGGCCTGCCACCCGGCACTCAGGACTTCGAGCAGGTCTTCGGCAGTCACCAGGCTGGTGTCGAACAAGGCATGGGCCAGGCGCTGGGGCTGGCTGGCGATAGCCTCGTAGGCGGCGCGCACCTGTTCGAAGCGCTGGCGGTCGCGTTCCGGCGGGCAGGCCCGGATGGCGGCGAGGTAGGCGGCGCGGATGGTCTCGTCGTCGGCCGTCTCGGGCACGCCGAGCTGGCGGTAGGGATCAGTCATCGAAGAGGTCCGGCTGAACCAGGGTGGCCGGCGGCACGGTTCGCACCGCCGGTGTTTTTGGCGCTGGTTTCGGCGCTGCTTTCGGCGCTGGTTTCGGCGCTGCATTTGGCCACGCGGCGCGCGGGGGCGGGAGTTGCTTCAGCTCCTGTTCGGCAACCAGCAGCAGCTCGGCCAGCGCTTGGGCAAGCTGCTTCTTGTTGCCGCCGACGTCGCGCCGCAACCGGTCGAACGCGGCCTTGCCGAGCCGCCGGCGGGCCACGTCGAGGAACGCATCCTCGCCACCGGAAGCTTCGATCATGTCCATCGCATCGCCGATGCCGGCAGCGCCGGGTTCGCCCAAGTCGGCAGGGAACCCGTCGTCGTCATCATCGTCCGGGCCGGCGGCCGCGCCCAGCAGCTTGCTCAGGCGCCTGGCGGTGCGCTGGTCGCCTTCGTCCTGCGCCTGCTCGAAGACCCGGTCCAGCCGCTGCCACTCGTGCCGCGGCATTCGCCAGGGCTGGGCACCGTACTGGGCGGCCGCATCGAGATAGACGAACACCGGCCGCTGCGGCCAGCGCTCGAGGGCGGCCTTTGCGAAGCGCCGGGTCAGGGCTTGTTGCTCGTGCCGGAGCAGCGCCTCGCAGACCAGCACATGTTCGCTTTCGCTGAGGTGCAGCGCGCCTGCCGCGCGTTCGAGCATGCCGCGCAAGGCCGCGAGCACCGCGTGCAGGGCACGGTCGCGTTCGGGCAGCAGGTTCAAGCCTTGAGCCAGCGCCACGGTTTGCTCGACGCTCGGTGGAGCGGCGAGATCGACACCGGCGCGGCCCAGCAAGACCCTGGCTTCGAGTCCGCTGCGCCCGCCTTCCATCAGCAGATGAAAGGCACCCAGCAGCGGGCCCAGCTCGGCAACGGCTTCGTGCCACAGCGAATCGGCGGCGGCCGCGGACTCGGCGGCAAAACCCTGCAGCAGCCTGACCAGGCCGCGCTCGTCGGCACTGCGCAGCCAGGTCGCCGCTTCATCGAGCTCGCGTCGAGCCGCCGCCCGGTTGTGGGCGTCGATCTGCTTGCGGGCGTGCGACAGGTGGGCCCGGCCGATCAAGGTGCGAACGCGGGGGTTGATCGGGTCGAGCTGCAACACCTGCTTGGCCAGCCCGGCGGCCTTCTTGAACGCGCCGGCGGCCAGCGCGACTTCGACCGCCTCTTGCAGCAACGGGGCGTCGTCGGGGAATCGTTCGCGCGCCGCGTCGAGCAGGCTGCGCGCCTGCTTCAGGCTGCCGTGCAGGCGCGCATCACGCACCAGCCGCAGGTGGGTGGCGCGATCGGCGGGGTCGAGCTTCAGGCTTTGCGCGAGCCAGTCTTGCGCGTGCGCGCACAGCGAGCCATCGGGGCTGTGGTGTGAATGCTCGTCGGCCAGGCGGCGCAGGACCAGCGCGGCCCGCTGCTGGCCGGCCGGGGTGGCCGAGGTGGCCGGGGTGGCACTGAGCAGCTTGACCAGCCGCAGCCAGTGCGGCTCGGCCCGGTCGGGGTCCTGCTTCAACTCGGCCGCCAGGGCGAGCACCCGCTCCTGCTCGGCCGCCGCCAGCGGCGGCAGATTCGCGCGGAAAGCATCCAGCCGCTGCGGCGCATGGGGCAGCAGACGCAGGCACAGCGGCCGCACGATGCCGCCTGTCATCGCGCGGCAGTGGCGCATCGCGAGATCGAAGAGTTCGACCGGCGTCGGCGCATCGCCGGTGCGCGCCATCAGATCCAGCACCAGCGCGCGTTGGGCTGGCGGACAGCCCTTCAGATCGAGCACCAGCGTGCGACCCGCCTCGTCGAGCCCGCGCAGGCCGGCCAGCCATTCGCCGGCTGGCATCAAGCAGACCTGCAAGACCTGGGCGAGGGGCTCGAACGGACCTTTTTCGGGCACCCGCGCCAACGCAGACGCGGCCTGCTGCGGGTCTGAGGCGTGCAACGACAACGCCCGCAGCAACGGCCGAAGGTCGCGGTACGGCGAGCGAAACGAGATCGCCTGCAACGCGGCCGCCAAGGCGGCCTCGTCACCGTGCGCGCAAGCGGCGAGCGCCGCCCGCGCCGCGGCGCGATGCTGCAAGACGGGGCTGTCGGCGGCCAGGCCGGCGAGAAGCGCGTCGGGGGCCACCAGCACCGCCGGGGCGAGCTGGGTCTGGGCGGCGGCCTGCGCCTCGGGCGGCAGCTTCTCCACCGCGGCGAGGAACCCGAGCGCCTGCTCGACCTGGCCGTTTTTCAACAGCCAGCCCACATAACGCCCGTCCAGCAGCGGCACGTTGCAGGCATCGGAGCGCGTGCGCCACAAGGCGAGGGCCTCCTTGATCATGCCCTTGGCGGCCAACTGCTCGGCGCGGCCGGTATAGGCAGCGGCCAGGCCTTCGAGCCATTCGGGGCGCCGCTCGCGCTTGAGCAATTCCTTGAATTGTTCGATCGCGTCTTTGTAACGCGCGGCGGCCAGAGTGACCTCGGCAAGATCGGCCGGCCCAGCGCTGACCGCACCTCCCGCCACGACGGGAGTTGGCTTGGTTTTTTTCTTGCGCGACATAGGCTGAAATCAGATGAACACGCCTCGACTTGGCATTCGGCCTGGTGCCTTCGACGAAAGCGGGAATGCTACACAACGCCGCGCCTCGGTGGCGCGGGCCACCCATGGCCTCGTTGGTGACGAAGCCGGTGATGGCCTAGCGTGGCGGTATATACTTGATAGTACCAACCAACCCCTGCAAGGCACGCCATGGACACCGCGAAACTGTTCCTCAATGGCCGCAGCCAGGCGGTGCGCTTGCCGAAGGCCTTTCGCTTCGATGGGCTGACGGAGGTGTACATCCAGCGCGACGGCGACCGCATCATCCTGAGCCCGACGCGCAAGCCGCCCATGGAACGCCTGATTTCGGCGCTGGCCGATTTCGAAGACTTCCCGGCACGGCAGCAGCCGCGTGAGGCGGACCCGCGCGAGAGCTTCTAGGCGGATGAAGCAGGGTTGCCATGCGCTTCATGCTCGACACGAACATCTGCATCTACGTGATCAAGCGCAGGCCGCCGTCCGTTCTGGCTGCGCTGTTGCAGCACGAAGCAGCCGGCATCGGCGTGTCCATCATCACCGTCTGCGAACTGGCCTATGGCGCGGCCAAGAGAGGCTCGGCGCGTAACCAGGCCGCCCTGCTGCAGTTTCTGGAACCGCTGGAAGTTGTCGACTTCGACCGCACAGCGGCCATGGCCTACGCCAGCCTGCGCAGCCAACTCGAAGCCGCGGGCACACCGATCGGCCCGCTGGACACGCAGATTGCCGCGCATGCCATCTCGCTGGGCGTGACCCTGGTCAGCAACAACACACGCGAGTTCGAGCGTGTGCCGGGGTTGAAGTTGGTGAATTGGGTGGATGAGGGCGCTGCGCGATGAGCGGTGGCGGCACCTGCCGCGCATGGGAGTCGCGTGAAGGTGGGCCACCGGCGCCCGGGCGGGCCTCCGCCGCCCGCCTACCTCACCTCATCCGGCAACTCGATCTTCACCTCCAGCACCTCGAAGTTGTCCTGCCGCTCGACGCTGACCTTGATGTCGTTCAACGAGACCTTCACGTACTTGCTGATCACCGCCATCAGCTCCTGCTGCATCTTCGGCAGGTAGTCGGCGCGCGAGTTGCCGCGGCCCGAGCGTTCGTGCGCCAGGATGATCTGCAGCCGCTCCTTCGCGACCGAGGCGGTCTTC
>Ga0307513_10008548_pt1 | contig 13086 bp, 5 predicted proteins | sample 15_EM_MG_FD_202174 | JGI IMG/M metagenome (GOLD analysis project Ga0307513, IMG submission 202174) | Populus trichocarpa ectomycorrhiza microbial communities from riparian zone in the Pacific Northwest, United States - 15_EM | ecosystem: Host-associated > Plants > Roots > Unclassified | place...
CCATGACGAGCGGTGATGGGTGGTCAGTATTAGAATCTAGGTACGTAGATTCAGTCTCTTGGAGACCAGACGCGGCTGGATCTGCCACTCAGGTTAAATATCAGGTGCGCTTCTGCTTCTCTCGCACTCTATATACTGTCAGGTAATTGTTGGAATGAAATGAAATCTATATATTATTTAGGGAAAATTTGCATGAAATGAAGAGAATAAAGACCAACTTATGATCCCTCAATTGATGAGGATACTAGAATATTAGTTAGTTACAGTTTTTCGACTCTTTACAATTGCGAGTAGAACTCAATCTCGGTTGAAACCGAGTGGCGTACTACTATGCGCGAGCTACCAAGTTCCATCATATTCATAGAAACAGAATTCATGCGAGGATGGATGAGAATGTATATGAGTAGCCTTACATTGGGTAGGTTCGTTCGTTCGTTCGTTTGCCCCACTGAGTCCAGCTTATTTTGAGGAATGAGAAAGATGGGGAGTACAAAACAGGGCCTGAAAGTCAAAATCCTCGAATTAGTGGTGGATAAATTCGGAGTGAAGGAACACCATCTTCTGGAGTGATCCTACGCGAAATGTAGAGCAAGATGACTTAGTGCCGTCGACTCTATTACCCAACGAATGAGTACTCGTGCAGAGGATGAAAATGTGCTAACACGAGCGAGCGGATGCTGGGATTTCTGAGCAATAGACAGGGGTTGTCGATAGGATATGATTGATATATGATCAAGTGATTGACGAAGATTATTCTGAATAGAGAGATCGAGATTCATGGAGGTGAAGAACGCGACGGCTCACTGAGGGTATGAAAGACAGGATCCGCCACATCCAAATTTTAGGCGCGCTGCATTCCTCAGTGGGCAATACTAGTAGTGCAGAATACGTGTTAAATCCAGGGCGAGGTATTGGAATATTGTTGAATGGAACGACGATAGAGCGGCTGCACCAACTTGAGAGATCCCTGGTGAGTCAGGAGACTAGCGTCGGTTCAAGATGTTATTTACTTGATTCAAGGCCACTTAGTAGAGGTTGTATGCAAAGGTCGGTACATGTGGACGCATCGTGCGAGGGAAAGAAAGAAAGGGTAACCTGTGGTAGATGCCTCGCGTGTCGAATCGACGATCGGCGGCTCTTTCCGAGTCTTCAATCATTCAAGATTGCGCTTCTACTCCATGGAAAGGACGTCTGAGCACTCGGTACCATGGTGCTACTACTTCTGACTTCAACGTCATGATATTTACAAGAAATTGGGTCGTCGCTTGCGGGATCTTCACTATTCGATGCGCTCGGGATCGTCGAACGGGTATGTCATTACATAAACAATCTGTCCTTTTCAATTTATTTCTTCTTTTTTTCGTTGGTTTTTCCCTCCATATCTGAGACCTCGGGTGACATCTTTGATATGATGATGTTACACCCCTTATTCCCTTCGTATGTAGGGGAAGGTAGGAGTAGAAAAGGGGATGGATGCGACAGCTTAACATTGATTTAACGACTGTATTTTTTTTCGGTTATCAATTCATGAAGTACCCTCTTAGATATGTGCTGACGAACAGCTCAAATAATAATAGTCATTTCGGCAAGCAATAGCAGATCCTTGTCGTTTATGAAACTGGCCATCTAACTATACAGGAGCTCTTCGCTGACACACACACAAAGCCCAACTAATTGGCGAGTTATGGTGGATTTGAACCCCGAAACCAGGGGCTTGACGCTCTCAAGTGCGGCAGAGGTTGTGGATGGATTTGAGTTGAATTATTAACAAGACTCGGGAGAGGCGGGGAAAGAAGCTTGTTCCATGCAACTCCCGGGACGCGTCGAATAATAGATAGAGGTAGAAATATGTACAGTCAGCATTGGGCCGAGTACGTCATTGTCGGAGAGCTTTTCTCGGAGGGAATCTACTCTGAAAATTTGTGGGCGCCAGGGTAAGGATGTACTAATGGAAGGAAGACCTACAATACTTATTCCACATCAAGAAGAGGACATGAAGGTTTGAGCAAGAAGAAATATGGAACACACAACGAACTCCTGGCCTGGATTGCCAAATCCCAGGTTACTCAGCTCAACCTAAGCGTGGTTATCGGCGAGTGCTACTTTCTTTAGAATAATATACTGAATGTCGTTGGAAAACGATGCTATCCAGTGAAGAAAAAAATGATTAGAAGAATGTTACATAGGGCGGAGAAAGAACTCGCGTCAACGGCATAATTAGAGTTTCGGACATCACCGGATTTTTGCAATGTTTGGTTCAGAGGCTGATTCACACAAACCTGCGCGCGGAGTCTTGTCAGTACACCTAACGAGAAAGCTCATCTTCTGGAGGCGCCAGATTGAACGTGCGGACGGCTTGAGAGTCCCATATAATGGCAAGTGCGTGGACTTCTTGTATCAGTTTATGTGGCTTTCTGCGAGGCGTAGATTCAGAGAGCACTGTTGTTCGCCTTGTCCCGTTTCTCTCTAGTTCTTCCTTCCTTTCCTCCACCACCTCGATTGTCACTCATCGTCTCCCTTTCTCTCACGGGTCCGGCCTCTATCTTCGTTTCCTACCGTATCGCACAAGACCTCCAGATCGAATCTGCCTCACCCATGGTCTTCCCCGATCTACCGTTGGAATTTGTGGGCTAGCGGCTAAGGAGTCTTTTCATAGGTTCTGTTTGTGGCGAGGATGCCGGAGATATGTCTCCTATCACGCTTCAAAGAGCGAAAGCAGCTCATTCTAGCCCTGGTGGATGGTTCAGCATTCGCTCCCGGCCATCATCATCCCGCTCTACACGCCCTCTCCCTGTCTCTCCATCCGCATATATGATAAGCAAGGCCCTGTTGTTTTCGACCCTCCGCCTCGACTCTTCTTAACCAACAATTATTGGGGAAAACGATGGGATATAGCGGGGGTTAGATAGCCAAAAAAAATCTGTTCCGGAGCGAGGGGCCTCAACTGGTCAGTCCTTTCCCTCGTCACCGTAGTTGATTCTCACACTGCCAACAGCGACGACATATCATTGTATCTCTGAAGGGAAACTTCATTAGCGGCATGGAATGTCTCCTTGCCGGCATCATTGATCCCCGTCCTTCCAACAGCCGCTATTTGTCCTGTTATCCCAGAAAAAGGCACCTCTTCACCCGAAGGGAGGTGGGTGGAACATGGGATCACTTATCGAACGCCAATCGCTTTGCCAGCAACGATGACGGCTCTTCAACATTGGCTATATGATTTATGCCTCGGTCGGGTCCACCATCATTGCGGTTTATATGCCCTCTTCCTCACCATCCGTACACGATGACCAAGAGACCTGTTATTTGCGACCGTCGCCTCTCCGGAGTCTTCTCAGTGACTCTTCGGGACGAACGATGGTTGGGAAAAGCAAGGCCTGGCCAGGTAAGCACCCCTTAGCATTCGTCACCATAATCGATCCTCATACCTCTACAGCGACGTGTTTCCGTAGCCTAGAAAGAGAGGCTTCTTTAGTGGAAGGCGGAAAATGGGACGACAATCCAGTGCACGCCGAGCTTTACAACTGTTATCAATGACACCGAGAACGCCGGATTGAGAGGCGCGAATGGGTAAGGAGGAACAAATGGGATCGGACTCGCCTGGTCAGTGGTTTACCTCGTAGATTCACTGCATCTCTTCACTGACTACGTATTTAGACAAAGACACCCAGGCCATCATAACCAATCCTTTCTACTCGACTGGGAGTTCTCCGGGTTCATTTTATTGAGTTGTACTTTCGTCCATCTCGCCATTACGTACGTCTTAGGGGGAAGGAGGAATAATCGATTCATTTTGCATGGAACCGCGATGACGACGAACTCAGCTAGATGCATATACTTCGCCTGTCTGAGCCCTACCTAAAGACAAGAGTGAATGCGACTGATGGCAGTGGGAAGTTGTGTCCAGCTAAAAACAACTTCAGTGTATGCCCTTTACCCATCCCAGCGGACGGGAACTGGAAAGAAAATGGGACGACTTACCGGAAGCCCCGATCTCTCATCATCTACCCCGCCGCGCCGATAGCAATCATAGGCACGTGCGATATTCATGCATAGCGTCGAGTCTTGTATACGCCGAATTCTGCGGCTGTCATCGACAACACTGAGAACTCCGATTTCGGAGGAACAGATGGTCTAGAAGAGATAGTCGACAAAGCTATGCGGCTGGCGAATAAATCGATGTGATTGGCGAGTATCAACAAAGCCATTGTACCCCGCCCCTTCTATACGGCCGGGAGCGCCCCCAGCAAGTTGTCGAATCGTACCTTTGGCGATCGCGCTCCAGCGTACAGCGGAAAGGCGAATGGTTGATTTGATCAGCATGGAATGGCGGCGACGATCAACGCGAAGTTAAACATTCAACCGTCTACGTACCTGGGGCCTTACGGTCCCTACCTGAACCAGCACCCTCGAATGCCGCTTACCTGAAAACCCGCACCATATCAATTTTAATGAGCGTCTAATACGATGTCGAGAGGTCTGACGACGAACAAGCGGTTTCGGATGCGCACGCGAGATGAGAGGGGGAATAAGTGAGCGAATTTATGGTTGAGAGCAGCAGGAGCGAAATGCTTATCTGGTCAGTGTTATTTCCTTCAAAAAATAGCGGTGCGCCTTGTACCGCACCACTCGTTAACCAGAACCACAACACGACGACTTGCCAGAGCCCGTTGATACCTACGTTAAAACTTGAAACCCACATTACTATGCATACCTCAGTATGCCTCTTCCACATGGCGATTAGGAGCTCCCTTCGTGCATTGGGCCGTTCAGCCAAGTCATTCCCGTCGTGACCCCAGCACCTGCGTATCTATATATCGAGCGAAAGGGCAAATAGGCGATGCGATTAGCATAGAACGGCGATTCAGATAACGATACTTGTGTCACAGCGCTTGCCTATGTCGCCCAGAACTGACCCTGGATCCATCCCATACCGTTTGAACACTCCAACGATAAGCGGCCGACTGCCTGCGAAGACGTTAGGTAAGTTTGATGTTGTATCGATCACGTTGAAGTGGGCGCTTACTGACCAGTACGAATAGAGGAAGATAGTTGTGGCCAGGACTGTGGATGGGCGATACTCGATGTCACTACCTGCACCCTCTGGGCGAAATTAGAGCGGATATAAAGACGAGGGGGAAAAGGTCACTTACCTGCACCCGGTGCAGAACTAGTTGTGCTGCACTGCAAGCCAAAAATATGAATTGTCGAAACTACTGATCCATCATCCAACAAGTGCGTCATCTATAGACCGGTATGATCGTTCAAGTCTATGAAAACCTCATGGGGCAGGCAGCACTCGTGAAAGTGGAGGATCCGAGTGAAAATGTCCAGCAAAGTTATATGGGATTTAGGATGCGGTATGCGGCATTGAGAGAAGCGTCTAGACTTGGTTTACTTTATGTGACGAACACGATCTTATCTCTGTAACTATCTTATCTATTCACCCTTCGTCGTGTACATTTTAAAGAGACTACTTCCCCTTTTATCGACTGCCTTATAAAGTAATGACTTATGATCGTTTACAGACTCCAGTGTTCCCAATGTAGTTGTACTCTTATTACCTTTTATATTCCAACGACCTCTGTAAACGTATAAATAGCGGACCTCCTGTACTTCGAATCCCCCAGTGAATTCAGAGCAACTTATTGTTCTTGCGTTCGCTACCCTAAGCTCTCCCGTGTGCCATCTCGACCAACTGCTATCTTGATAACAGTTGTCACCCCGGTGTCACATATTTTGAACATCTACTGCTCTAAACTTCTCTAACCCTCTCTACCTTCCCCACCGACTGCCTTTCGACTGGACTACCTCAGATTGATCACCCGACTCCTCCACCAATTGGCAGCCTTCTCTTTCCCGACCGACAACAACCCCCGAATAACACCCAGAACGACATGACGACCCCTATTGTGCACTCTTACTCCCTCCGTGCCTGAACTGGCATGACTGCGGCCAAGAAAGGCCAAGTCGATGTCACGAGCACTTCGGATAACGAAACTCCGAATCCGTCAGGTACTTTAGGTACTGGCGCGCCTACTCGCCGTAGATACAGCGATGTAGTAGTAGGCCGTGAAAGCCCAGTGTTTGTGGGTGGCCAGAAAGATCTTAATAAATCTGGTGATGAAGGAAGCCCCTTCAAAGATCTTGATAGTGAAGATAAGGGGAATGAAAGTGACGAATTGTCTCCTCCCCCCGACCAGAATTTGAACTGATGGACGCATGATAATCCAAACTTAAATTGGACTACTGCGTATGCGAGGCGAAACCGAAGTCTCGACTCGCTTCTCCCAGCCAAGCCAGATGAATCTGGTAATCAATCTGGGGAGAATTCCCCTGAACCGCGCGATAAAGCTCGCGCTGCGGACCTAGTTGCGGCGGCTGAGGAGCAGCTGACCGCCGCGCAGAAAGAACAAATTGAACGACGATACCGAAACGTCGCTCGTAAACAATTAGCACCCATATCTCCTGCTTCGCGCGGAGAAGGACCCTCTAATCCCAAAGGGAAAGGAGCTGATCCTTCTAATTGGGGAAATCTTGACCTCGATGAGGAGGAGTTGGATCCAGTAGCGCAACAAGCCGCTCTAGATACAATAAAACATAAACACCTAATTAGGAAAGGCGAAGCAGTTGGTAAAGCCTCTGGACGAGTTAAGAAAACTGTCAGGCATGCCACTGAGGATGCCCAGGAAAGCATAGTTGCCCAGACTCCGGCTCCTCAACCTAATCAGCCCCTTCCAAATACCCGGAAAGGGGACAGTCGTCCAATTAACCAGATCCCTCCGGATAGTTACATCGGACAGACTTTAAAAAATATCCATCGTCTTGGAACTCGGAAACAGCGTTCCGGTGACGACCCAAGCTCCAGTTCCAGTTCGGACTCGAGTGACTCCAGCAGTGGACCAGATGGGTCCGAGAACGACGATAACATTGACCGGGATAACTCTCCCGCGCGTCGTCGTCGTCGTTCCCGATCGAAAGCAAAGCGCAGATCTAAGACTAAGTGCTCACCTAAATCGGGGTTGAAGCCGATAGCACCAAAAGAATATAATGGTGCGGCTGACGCCCGAGCGTACAATAGATTTGTTACTGAGGGAACGACCTATGTCCTTGACGGTCGAGTTCCCAAGAATAGACAAGTCTTCGTGCTATCCTATTATTTGGATGGGATCGCGTATGACTTCTACACGCAAAAAGTTTCAATGAACTTTGCAGAATGGACACTGCAAGAGTTCTATGAAGAACTTTTTAATTACTGTTTCCCTGTGAATTACCGCATGGAACAGAGACTAAAACTTAAGAGATGCTTTCAAAATGATAGGAAAGTATCGGCTTACGTTCACGAGCTTGAAGAACTTTATAATATGATTGGCGCCGTAGATGAGCGTGAAAAAGTCATCAAGCTCTGGTACGGCCTCCGGGGCGCCCTACAAAAAGGGCTCTGGACTGACTTACTAAACCCCGAGACTTCCACTTGGGAAGAAGTGGCCGATCATGCTGCTATCCTTGAGATTGCATACAATGTGTCCGAGCCAAAGGACAAACGAAGCAATGCAGAACCTAAAGGGAAGAATCACCTGACCCCACAGGGGGGTAATCGACCCGGTAGTTCTCATGGAAAGTCGCGAGGATTCCAGTCTAATCGATCTGGATCCCGACCCTTCCAACGAGGCTCTTCGGAACGGTCTCACCCTCCCAGGAATCAAGGTCGCTTTGATTCGTCGAAGCCTTCGGGTTTGCAGAATAGATTTGGAAGCCGAGCTCCATCACATGGGAGCTCGAGCTCTCGGTTTACTCCAAAACCTTTTGAGAGACCGAAAACAATATTAACTGACAAAGAGAAAGCTGAACTGCTTGCTGCAGGTAAATGCTTCAATTGTAAAGAACCAGGACACCTTTCAAGGAACTGTCCTAAAGGGAATACTGTCAGATCTAGGAGCTCTAAGCCGCCTGGCGTTCCAAGTTTTAATATTGAACTTGAAGCGCTCGAGGAGGAAGAATCTGACGAAGTTGAAATCCTGTATACCTTGCAGGTTTCAGTAGTTGATATTCTACCTAAAGATATTCCCCAAAAGGGAAGAATTATCTCCCTAACCGAGCTCGACTGGGATGAATATAATCCTTCCCTTGATCGCGTAAGACATCTTGGCGATGCATGGGCTCGGATATGGGCGATATATTGTAAAATAAATACCGAGAAAAACACCATGTTGTTTAGAGAAAAATACACATACGTTTGATTATAAGATTTTTTAAAAAAAACACATGTTGCGTGCACCATTTTAATCTTACACATGTTGGGTTTTATTGCTTTCTTTTTTTTTACGCAAGTTCACCTGGACGTTTTCTTTTACACATGTGCGAGCGCTTGGCGAGCGCCACCCCAAAAGAGAAGATTCCCACAATTCCTGTTTGCGAATATTGTCCTTTATTTTGGCCCGACCAAATACATCGTGCGTGGCCGGTTCCTTCCTCACCACCACCACCGCTCATCCGTCCTACTCGCTCCCTCAGGCCTCACCTCCTGCACCTCACGGGCGACACCAGGTAAGTCTCGCTGTCATCTCCAGCCCATCTGTTCGCTAATGCCAGTGCCAGGTAGTGGGAGACGATCGCCCCTCTTCCTTGGGGCTTCTACTATGACAAACCAGAATGCCGACGACGACGATGGTAATATCCATGAAAACATAGAAGCCGAGGGAAATCGGATGAGAGCCAGGTGAGTACTTGTGCATCCTAGAGGCCAAACACCCCAGTTTAAGCCATCGACGACCCCCTGGGTCTTGTTCACCATCCCACACCCAATACGGACCAAAATAGGGCTCACTGCCTAGCCAGCCACTTGACCTCCTCTGCCTGTTCGCGTATCCCCATACCCAACCACCACTACTGCCCAGCTCGCTGTTTTAGCACCTCCAAGCATACAGGTCGCATAATGTATTACCCAATTAGTGTATCGTATGGGCTAGATAATAGATTTATCATTTTTTGGTAATACTTAAATTATACTAAGTCCGCAAATACCCCAGAATTCGAGATTACTGTAAGTGGTCGAGCGTCAATCTGTGTGAATTTGGAATGCGACATGTGTGAAAGATTCACGGCTGCAGCAAACCTGTGTGATTTCGTCTGTACTAGAACCTGTGAAGGTTTTCCTTGCGTGGGTAGTTAACCTGTGCAAAAAAAGGCATCGTGGCATTACCTTGTGCAAAAGTTGATCCAACGTATGTGTTTTTCAACGATTATTTATTTTACAATATAACTGCCATACTCGGATGGCCGAGTATGGATTGCACCTGGCGCAGCCGTTACCGGGGGATACCCCCTGGATTACCCGGGACCGACTGAAGCAGCGTTTCTATGTTGTTAAGGTCGGTAACGGCCCCTTCTATGCAATCTATGATCGCCATCAGCTTAGACGTACCGAAATTCACGTCGAGTACCTAAAAGATCCGTACTTTCGGCTTACATTTTGGTATGCTAATCAACTATGTCTGAAATTCAAGATAGTTGATAACAACACCAACCGAAACTGGTGTATGGGTGATGCATTGGGCGAAAATGCAATGCAAATTCTCCGGAGTGGTATAACTGAGTTGTATCCTACCCGAAATCGGGAAGTATACGACGACCTTCGGTTTACTGTTGTCCAAAATGGAATTAACTCCTGGGATATCCATGATGATGACTACGAGGATCAGCCGATCCCGATATCCAGATCAAACCTGGAGACTCCTGCCCTTGACATCTGTGATTGGTATGCACAACGCAGACCACGGCCAAGGGTAGTCGTCGTTGATGATTCAGATGACTCAAATGATCAACCAGGCTATCCGCCTGATCAATCAGGACCTTCCGGTGAGGAAGAGACGACAGGGATTTACACGTCAATCGGTAATCCTCGAAGTATTCGCAACTCCTCAAGTGAGAATGCCGAGGAACCAGAAGATCGTGATTCTCAATCTCTACCTATTGAAATTACCGAACCCGTGGACGAGATTATCATCCCGCCGGACGCGTCCCCTGAGCGTATCTGGGAATTAGGCGCCCAGGGATTGATCCCGCGATCTGCACACCCGATCGGGGATGTAATGGGAAAGACCCTGGTTCAGATCTTGGAAGAATCTCCAGGTCGTTACCCTGGGGATGAGACGCTAGAAGATGAGCTGGAGGGCGCGAGGTTTATCCTCGAAGGCCTCCAGGATTCTATCTATGTCATCCGAGACTGGAAACAAGGCGAGGAAATCTATTTCCACAAAAGCTGTCTCCATGAAAACTTCAGACCTGATTTTCATTATGCTAAATTAAGGGCTGACAGTTTGAATCTAGTACTACCCCCAAGATGGCAGCATGGACCACAATCTATTATTGGTCCAGCTCTAGAAATGGCAATGGAACAATCCATCCAAAGCGGCCGTCCCTACCTGAACGAGTGGGATTACAATGACCGCATCGACCACCATTGTCGAGTTACAATAGATCCCGATGACCAGGATCAGTTTCTGGTAAGAGATCGGATCGATAATCGAATGTGGATTATACCGCGCTTATTGCTCGAAACGCCTGATTTTGATCCTGTCGAGTGGTATCAGGAACGGCTACTTCAACATGCTGAGCTCAATGAGGAGGGTGAGCTAATTTTGCCACCTTTTGAAGTTGGAATGCGCATTATGCGCTATGATCTAACACATGGTGAGTTTGTACAGCTTCATGATAATAATGCTGTAGCACTACACCCCTTACCAATTGGTCCTGCCGAGCAGCCACCTGTAACTCGCATTGAATATCTGTCTGACCTCGTCTATGGGGAAACCCGCGAGGAAGATGATGTAATTCAACTTAATGCGGCTCGTAAGACGCAGATCCCACGAGGGACTTATTCATCAATGCAGAGAAATGCTGCATCAGTAAAATCTGCTGGTCGGGCAGTACCAAAACCAGTAGTTATTACTGTAAAAATTAACGATCATCCAGCTCGTGCGTTGTTAGACTCCGGATCTCTCAGAGATTTTGTATCAACCACGTTAGCAGATCAACTAAAGCTCAAGAGGGAGAACTTGGATGTTCCCCTGGGACTGCAATTAGCAGTACAAGGATCTCGATCCAAAATTAACTCCCGAACCAAGGTTAGGTTCCAATACCTAGAAGTGGACGAAGAATGTCACTTTGACATAATTAACCTATCCCATTATGATGTTATCCTTGGTACACCGTGGCTGTTCCAGCACAGTGTATGCCTTGGGCTAAACCCCGCACGCGTTTTGATAGGAAGTGATGCTGCGCTTCAAATTACAGGAAGTTCAACATCCAGCATGGCGTCGAGAGCGATGACCATCTCAAAATCTGCGATTGACACAGCACGCGAAGAATTGATCGCGTATGCAGAGCCGTTGTGTAAAGCAGCGAGCGAAACGGGACTTCCTCCGTTTCGAGCCATTAATCATAAAATCCCATTAATTGATGAGAATAAAATCTATCCATGGCGCCCCTCTCGTTGCCCTGAGGTTTTTAGGAGCCAATGGGATGATAAACGGGCAGCCTATCTAAAAACTGGGCGCTGGAGAATTACCAGCTCGGGTAATACAGTCCCGATGCTTCTCATTCCTAAGCCTCACAGGAAACCCGGAGATCCACCGATCCTTAGGACGGCTGTTGATCTCCGGGCCAGAAATGATAATACATACAAGCAGACCTCACCGCTACCTGATCCCGAAGGGATTTTACGGCGGGCGGCTGCTCATCCATTTCGTTCCTGTATGGATGGAAAGGATGCATACGAACAAATTCGAATCGAGCCAGACCATGTTGACAGGACAGCGGTGACTACACCCGATGGCAACATGGTCAGCCTGGTCGTACAGATAGGAGATTGTAATGCTCCTGCAACCTATCAAGCCCTGATGAATCATATTTTTTCAGGGTACATCGGTAGATTCATGGATATCTACTTAGATGACATTGTTATCTACTCAAAGACTCTTGAGGAACACGTAAAACATGTCAAACTTATTATTGACATCCTTACAAGGGAAAAGCTCTACCTGAGCAAGAATAAACTGTTTTTTCTACAGTCTGAACTCAAGATTCTAGGCAGACTTGTTACCGACGATGGGATCCGAATGGATCCCGACAAAGTCGATTCGGTACTAAATTGGAAAACCCCGACGAACCGGGATCTGTTGCGAGGATTCCTTGGGTCAGTCGGGTATCTCGCCGATGATATCCCTAATGTTCGTATACCAATGGCCGTTCTCCATGGTTTAACAGGAGATATGGTATCGTTCCGTTGGGGATTTACTGAACAGCGAGCGTTTGAAGACGTAAAATCGCTGGTTCAGACGGCACGTGAACACCACCGCGTCCCGCTTGACTATGATAAGTCAGCCCCCCAGATTTGGATGGTAACTGATGGTTGCTCCACTGGTGTTGCTGGACTAATTAGTCAAGGGGAGGATTGGCGAACGGCGAAAATATCGGCATTTTATTCTGCTAAATTAAATTCTGCCCAGCAGAATTACCCAGTTCATGAGATTGAAATGCTTGCCGGTATTGAAACTATGCTCAGGCATAGGGATGTCCTTCAGGGTGCCCATTTCAAATGGGTTACAGACCATAAGGGACTAATTCACCTCCTTAGACAAAGGAATTTGTCTGGAAGGCAGGCTCGCTGGTGTGAAAAGATCAGCGAGTTTGATTTTGAAATAATGTATGTTCCGGGCACTGAAAATGTCGTTGCTGACGCATTGTCCCGGATGTATTCCAATGACTCTAAGGGCACAGTTCGTGCTACGAGTGAATATACTTATTTTGATGTCGTTAACGAAGACGTCGAGATAGATACTACTTTGGATACTACAGTGCCTATTTTAGCAGGTATTGAGGCTCAAGTTGCAGTACAACGGAAGCCCCGCGCTCCGCGAAAGAAACCTGAACCTGCTGAGACAGGACGGCCCGAGACCTCATCACGAAAAGGGGGGTTGGCTTCAGAGACACCCAAGCTGCTCTGGGTGTCTCAGGAGACAGTAAAGATGTCAAAGACCCAAAGCGTCCCAGGTAAGTCACAGGCCAAGGTGGAGTTAGAACTCA
>Ga0307513_10008549_pt1 | contig 13086 bp, 12 predicted proteins | sample 15_EM_MG_FD_202174 | JGI IMG/M metagenome (GOLD analysis project Ga0307513, IMG submission 202174) | Populus trichocarpa ectomycorrhiza microbial communities from riparian zone in the Pacific Northwest, United States - 15_EM | ecosystem: Host-associated > Plants > Roots > Unclassified | place...
CATCGATAAGTGTACCATCGGATTTTCGCTGCTGGAACTTACCCCAGTCATCGGCACCCCGATTAAACAGACATTATATTCCTCATCAACGTATATCGCCTGCCCAGATTCACCATCGACGGTCAAGTGGTTGTGGGAGATACGACTCCGCATCTCCTGAAACGACAGTGGTACTTTGCTCGATGTTGTCGCTTGAGTGGGTTTCCGGGAAAGTGTGAACCGTGATACCGCTCGCTCTTGAGGGATGGGTTCGAGTTTGTAACCCTCGAATTTTGGATTAAGGAGGGACCTATCCGCAATGAATGAATTCATGTCTTCCAGATTGGATGGCGTTAAGGAGAAGACTTGTCCACTTGTATGACGTTAGGTCACATGAGCCTTTATTTATCCCGCAAGCCATGAGCGCCATCAAAGCTTTGTGGTATCGCAAAAAAAGTTTAGGTAGAGAGACCACGCCCCGACTCTTTTCCATGTAGAGGGCGACACACTGAGCGAGGTCAATGGTAGCTAGAGCAAGGGGTTAGAACGGGACAGGCCGAGCAATTCACCATACCCAGTCGCCAACTTACACAATGGTCCTCCCACCATCGATATGAATGCTGAATGAACCCGGAACTGTGCCAATATGCCTTTCAGTCTGCTGGTACATATGCGCAAGCTCTCGCTATCACTAATACTTCAAACCACAGGCTGAACCTATTTATCGCTGTCGACCTCTGATTTCCACGAACAAATTTTCTGTGGGTTTGTCTTCATCCTACCGTTTTTGCACCATCTCTCTTTCATGGATACTCATTCTCAGTAAAAAGGAAAGTCAGACAAAGTCGTCAATATTCGTACCAAAGTCAGTCAATATTCGAAGTGGGTCTTTTCAGTGTTCACCGAGTGCGCTCTACTATGATCGCTTGCCGACATCACTTATGTCGTCTTTCCCATCCCGAGGTCCAGTGGAGTTAGTTCATATGAATGAGGCTGCGTGTATGTTCGCGCTGCGTTTCTACTTGGACATGGCTCGTTGGAGGAGTTCGTTGGATGTGCTTTTTCACTTTTTCTTTTATTCATTGTGAAGGGGAAGGCACCAGATATTTCATTATATTTACTATCAATGAAGGGCCTCTGATAGATTCATTGGGGTTGGCGCTGGGGAGCTCGGCGGCTAGTAAGATTACCTTAGACTGGGTGGACTCGGTAGCAGAGGGAAAGGGTTAAGGACTCAGGAGTAGCGCATAGTACTTAGGACCCCTGTTGATCAGCCGGTCACGATGACTTCGAATATCTCTCTACAAACAAGAATTGAACCGAGACAGCTGACAATTTGTAGCGAATTTGTACACCTTTTTTGTTCGATATCTGTACATGCTTGAAAAGAGAATTATTTAATATAAGAACATCATGTCAAGAAATTGGGGCATATACTCTGGTCAATCTAAGGCAAATATCTATTTTCCGCGTCCGACCCCCAATTGAGGCTCGCATGGGTCTGCCCAGCGAATTTAGATCCGCTGAAAATGCGCGTAGAACCGATTTTCACTGGGCCCTAATAGCAAGTACAATAGACCAAATCGACGTGATGGTCTGGATGGACTGCAGTATCCCAAAAAAGATTGCGAGAATTCCGCCATAGAACAGAAAAGGCTGTGTCTTTGCTTGCTTTTTTATGTCTCGTATCAACGAGGGTAACCGTGCTCGTCGTCTCTTGATTTCCGCTCGCAACTTATGAGTGCGTTCAGATAAAACCTGGTGTGAAGTAGGAAGTGCATCAATAACTTGGTCAAGTAAACAATACTGAATGCTAAAAAAAAACCAGGACGTACAAATGGCTTCGCTTTAGCAAGCTGAAGGATATGCGGACCAAAGTTCTTGGTGACCTCCGTATCAAGATTCAACAATTCTAGGCCTTTTGCCACATGGTAAAGCTGGTCTTTGCCATACAAAGCATGACACGTGTATAGGATCTCTTCACCAAGGGTAGATATTCCCAACGCCCTGTCAACAAAGAGGTGAGTGAAGGAGAAATTTATTGCTGAAATATTATTTTGAAAAACGCACTGAGCAGCTCTATTATGCTCGTAATGACGTAATCCGAATATATTGAAGCTTGATATGGTCAATATTTTCAGTGTATTTCCTTCCATTTTAAGGTGCTCCTCTTTCGCGTCGGTCCTGATAATTGTAATGTCGACTGAAAGGATATCTGAAAGGTTGATATCGAAATCTGGGAGATCCTGGATGGATTCCGGTCTTGGGAAGGCTTTATCGAAGTATCCTCGGAAGGTACTGACGCCTTCTGATGGTTTAATTGGTCTGAAGTGGACAGCCACAGACAGAAGATCCCAAGCACGATTAAACTATGGTTATGTGTGGTTGAGAATGAGTTTGATAGCTTGAAGCAACCACAGGAAGAGCCTTACTTCATCTACGGGGCGAACATTATTCACCCACAGATCTGCTGTTTGCCTCCTAATTGCGATTATGAACCCTTCGATCAACTGCCGGCCGCCATCTCCATGACTTGGATCCTCAAGGTAATTGACGAGAAATTCGGTCTGTCGATAAAGAAGAGAAACAGGTTCGAAGAGGCCTTTCAAAGAGAAAATAACATCGACGTCGTGATACACTGTTGCGTTTTCGGGAACATGTGCGTCTGGCCCATACATTGCATAGGCTAGTAGCTGTAACATATCCCTTGTAAGATACGTCCCGTCCGTTTGATATTGATCAATTATTCTTCTTAATGAAAGACCATCGGATGAGGGTCCAGATGAGCAAAGGGAATCTGCTTCGGAGAGTATTTGCTCGATGTTTCTGGTGTTACTCGTGGATGCCATCGTAGCTGACCGAGCTTGAAGATTGTGAGTGCGCGCCTGGGGCTCCGATATCTGCATGAGTTATTGCCTTTAAGTCCTTGGAGGGAGCTCTACGGTTGCCATGTTGTTCATGGGGCTATGTTAGTTTCCCAGAAGCCGATGCCATACATAAGTTACGCCAAATTAAGACGTGTTCCAAAACAGACATAAGGACCAAGGTGACCCTAATGCGGCATAAGCATTCTGAATAGGCATAAGCCATCAAGTGGCCGGACTACTTTGCCGGGGGTAGTTGTTAGGTTCGGAGCAAGCCCCTTCTGCTCCAAACAAAGCCGAATATGGATGTTTGTTGAGTAAATAGAGCCGTTTAAGGCAAAATTCTAACTTGCCTTGAACTTGCCGAAGGATTTTGCACCCCCAGCAGCCACGACAGTGACAGTAAATACATTCGTGATTACCCCAAGTTTACCCCAAGTTCTGACAAAGTTGGACAATGATCATCAGGATACATGGTGAGTCGAACGGGAAACGCTCATTTGACATACAGTGTTTCTGTAAATGAGGCCGTGAGGGTAGCTCAATGGCACCAAGTAGTAAGCAGGTAGGTTCTATCTGGTTCCAACATGCATTTTTTCATGTCGTGGCACACATTATATAATGTCTTCACCAAGCTGCCAGTGGCGGTGGAAAGCGGGAATCGATACCACTCCATTGCGGTAGCAGGTGGTTATCCACGTGAAAAGGGTTCCAAGTCATGGCGATATCGTTGACGTCGCTTGACCTTACTTCATTCTTGATTCTTAGATAGTATTGATGTAGCTCGCGTGGTATTAGGGACGATGTACCCTTTGGTGATGCATGGCGCGACGAGTTCGTCGTTGTAGAGCATTAGGAAATTGGCGTCGTCGGTTGGTTTGGATGCTCGACTTCAAATATTATAGACATCCTCGGGCAGGATGGTGACTCGAATAGCACTACCACAAAGTCTTGGCAGAGTTGGAATGTGACCCGTGGGCGTGTATCAAATGGTGCAAAACCCTGTAGAGGGGCAGAGGTCGTACAAAAAATACACACATCATTGTACATACTACACATAAAAATAAGAAAGAGCCAAATCAAATCAAGTCCAAACTGCCCATGAGTAAAGCTCGAGATCGTGTCTAAGGCCGAAAATTTCCTAGAGCCGTAGAGAGATGTCGATCCCAGTGAGAGAACCCCTGACAATCTGATATCGAGACATCCACCAAGCTAAAATCTGGACATGTCGCATCGGTCCATCTGACGCGTACTGTGCGTCGACGATGGCCTTTGACAAGTTAAGTTTGCGAAGTCGCGGCAACCGCAAGTGTATTGCGAGTCCGTCCTGGGATTGTACCAGGTAAAGAAAGCTCATGACCTTGTCCGACATGTCGGAGGCAACGATATGAACTCAAGGAAGGCGAGTCTGTCAAAGGTGTATCGGAAGTCTTTAGTCTGCATATTACAAAAGTCAATCACTGGAGACGGGAATTTCAGGGCAGGTAGAACTGACATGCCAAAGGAAAACTCACCCTATGATAGTGTTGGCCTTGACACGAGTCTTGCCATCTCTGCCATAAGAAAAGACCATCGCCTTTGGGGCAAAGCGTCTTTGAAGGTCCCCACCAAGGACGCTCATCTTCTTCGGGAGGAGAGAAAATGCAGCGGGAATAGGAATGGCTTCAAGTTCCTTTGAAGAGTAAGCACGCTGGCGGAGGTCCGCAAAGCAACACACAAAGGTATGTGTGCAATCGTTATCGTCATAGCGCACTATGCTGGCCGGGTTGTTTGTTAGGGCCTCAACATCTTGTAGCAGGACCTTGAAATCGCGAGGGTAGGTGTCCAGAGCAGCTTTTTCTAGCTCGTAGCCGATAAAGACGACTGGAAAACCACCCATGTTTGAAGGCAAGTGTCAAGTGGGTTGAAATGATTCAGGGGTTTGAAATTGACTCCAGCTGGCTGTGCTGATAAGCTTGTTCTTGTTTGACGTCATTCTCTATTTGGATATTTTTGAGATAGACATCATGAAGGATCGAAGCAAATTCGCTGCCTTCTCCTCCTCCTTCCTCCCAATGGCCTCTCGCCGTCAAGAAAAAATTACTCAAATGCAACCGAGAACATACCAAATATCTCTCAAGGCCGGCCTCTCCTTTCCTATGCGTCAACTCACCACCATCTTTCCGTGTTTTTTTTTTGTTTATAGAAGACGCCATCTAGTTTCGTCTCTGTAACCCACCTCCTGGGAAAGGTTAGGTCTTGTGTAGGTCTGTTTTATTTCATTCTAGCTTCCGGTTCTTATACCTGTTGTTCAAGGTAGCACCCTTGTGCGAAGTTCGCCTTGAAGGTGTGTTGTCTGTCCTTTTCCTCTCAAGCACAATGCCGACCATAATTTTTGGCCTCAATGGCTTTGAGTTAATAACACCCGCTGCGAAACAAGCTACAACAAATTATTGACAAGTTAACGTGGCTATCAGGAATGGCTTCTCTTTGTTGAGATGAGTCCTGAAAACCTGTCCGTCCCTATTTTTCTTCGTCGCCCCGTTAACTTAAGATACTTTACTCTCTGGCTTCGAGAATACAAGCAAAGATATAATCAATGGAAGTCTCAATTTGCGTTCCGAAGTAGGAACACATCGGCGAACGACCCTCTTCCCTGGTTCGCCCAGCACTCGTCACATATTGCGTTCTACGCACGCGCCAAGCAGACCTTCCTCATGCCAGCCTCGGAATGCGAGCTAAATCTCACAACCCCCTTGCATCTCCACACCCCTAACTTCAGATCCAGAACTCTTTCGTTAAATAGAACACGAGACATAGCATGCTTGGTGAAAGTGTTCGATGCTTTGTCCAGGCTCAACTCAACCATGTAGGCAACAACCACATCTTGTGTGGCATCGTCGCTAGTATCATCTTTGCACCCGTCTGTGCTTTCTTGCCTCTCACCCTCAACCTTGTGCGTGGTGATTCGCGCTGGTCACGTTTAGCGGCGTTACCAAGGCTCTTTCCCTCCCTCAATGGTATCTGTCTCGCCATTTATTTCTTTGGGGACCTCCGACAGTTGCGCAAGTTCGAACTTTCATGCCCGCCAATCTCCAAGCCCCGACCACTGCCCCCATACAAACGTCCATCGCCCTGTATTCGCCCTGTATCAATGACCAACTCGATACTGCCCATTCGACATCCCCGACAATCTGCAGCCATCCATCCTGCCAGAATGGGACCCCAGCCCCCTTGACTTTAGGTTCCTCAGATGACGTTATCCATATCTCACCCGCGTACTACGATGCAGATGAATTGGACGACAACGTGATATATTCGTATGCATATGATTCCGACCGGGCTTCCCTCTGGACAAGCAGGACGAAAGAAACAATGCGGACCCATTGGATCCGACAACCGTCACAGCAACTTTCATTTGGCCGTTAGAGATGGCAGACGACGAAGAAGATCTGGAAAGGTCCCTGCAACTGCCATAACGGCACCAGCGCCTTCGATTTCGACTCCCTCCCCGCGCAACCCGACTTCAAAGCACGACGCCGAGGCCACCACCTCTGTAGTTCATAGGGCTCATCGCACAGCAAGTTCCCACCCAGGCTGCCCCGCCTTCGAGTTTCAATGCAAGAGAAATGCACCATCGCGAAATGGCGTCTGCAAACAGGATACCTGGAGCCCCCAGCCCTAGCGGTGCACTACCCCCGCATCCGAACAGCCCTCACTGCTCTGGCTTGAGTCCGGCTTCGCCAACCACCGCTAAACGCCCTTCTACCGAGTTGCATTCAAACTCGAAGACAGAGGACACGGAGATGAAGGCGCGCAAGGGCTTTATATGTAAGCCATGCCGGCGTTTGCTGTCTCGCTGACGCGCATCCTGAGCCCGGTGACCGTGCATAGGCAGTGGGAAATCGTCCTGCGCTCGGCGTTGATTGCACTCCTTGTTTCATGGATATTGCTTGGGAGTTTGTTAGGTGTAGCCGTTCCCGCCTTACTGAACGCTTTAACATATTCTTCTGGCCTCTTTTTAAACTTTTTTTCGTGTTAGATTCAGGCCTAAAGGGTCCCAAATTATTGATTTTCCATGACAACTATCTACTAGGGGTTGACTTGGTCGCCAACGCCTTGCTGATAGTGTGTTAGATCCCGAATCCTTGTTACTAAATATTTGGCTACTACTCCTACCAACGCACGAGTTATTTTAGTAGCTGTTCTGTCGCCCAACCCATTCTTTTTTGTCGTATGATTTAATTCCTCAAGCCTCTTCATTTCAGTTCTCGGCGCCTCAGACGGATGGTTTTGCAAGAAATTAAAGTCGAAATTTCTCAGCAAGCATATCGCGTCCCTTCCCAATCCGTTCCCCTGCTTTGTGAAAGTGCCGCGTAAACGGAGAACTTGTTTTTGAGGGCCATTGGTGCGCATGGCAATACGAGTCTTCTCCCTCAGTTATTTTTTTCGTTTTTTTTTTGCTGCTCGTCATAGACCTGGTTTCTAAAATATCTGCTGCTTGTCGCGAACCTTCCGACTTCAGTTCACTCCTCGCAGCCAATTTAACAGTTTATCAACACAACCTCTTACCTCCACCCAGGACCACCGCAAACTCGGCAGATCCAGGACACACACACTTCCCCGTCTCGCGTGAAAAGACGTGGATAAAACGGCGCCCCCCAAAGAAGAGGTGTTGGGAGGAGAGGTCGAGGTATTGCACAAGCCGAGGAATTGCGGGAGGAGAACGTTGCGTATTTTGGTTGGGTTTGTAACCATCATTCATTGGATCGTGACTAACACTCAGTTTACCTCTTCGTTATCCTTCTAAACTGGGAGTCCTCGTAAACCATAGAGGCTTTGTCCGGTCTGGGTTCCATCGGCACGGAAACCAGAAAGGCAAAATGAGTCCTCGTAAGAGGATCTAATCTTCGTGGGATTGATGACATAACCACACACCTTTTACCGTCCTTGGATCCATTCCTTTTTAAGAGGCTGTTAACCCACCACCAAAAGCTTCCACTAGAGTCCTAGTACCTCGCCGACAAGTGAGTGGAAAGAAATTATCCAAAATACAAGAGCTTACCTATCTCGTTGAACAGTTCGGAAAACGCTGACCCGATTATCTCATCCCTCTGTATGATATCTTTCAGGTCATTTTCTTAAGTTATTGACGTAGGCTACACGGTGTAGATTTATTACCTCGATACTCAGCTGGATATCGAGGAATCAGTAGGCGATATCTTGCAGGTACTGTCGTTACTTTCAAAAACACATAATTAAAGCACTAATGCTTCGTCATTATTCCAGCCATCGATTACGATGTCCGGTGTCCAGACAGTACCAGGCTTGGTGTTCGATGACAAGGAGGGAGATGGTGTACAAGAACCTCCTAAGACACTCGATTCGTGGATTTTCAATGACATGCCGACACACCTCCTGCACCTCCCTGAGATGCGATTGATGAGCAGAGAAGATATTCGACGGTATATCGTCAACCGCACACAGGATGTTCCCGATCTGCAGAAAAGCAAAAACACCCTTGCATATGCCATTTTTTCCCACCGCTGGAGTGCAAGCGAACCTACCTTCCGTGAAATCTCAGAGGGTTACGAACACGATACCAAATCAAGTGATGCCGGTGAAGCGATAGGGCTTGGCCAAGCTCCGAAGCCGCCAGTGGACTGCCTCAGTACAGGAATGAAAAAACTGACCGAATTCTGCAGAATAGCTTTCGCACATGGCTGCGAATGGGCGTGGTCCGATACGTGCTGCATCGACAAGGATAGTAGCACAGAGCTCGAAGAGGCCATCAAGTCCATGTTTAAATGGTACGCAAATGCCAAGATCTGCATCGTGCATCTAGCCGACGTAGCGGTCCCCGAGGAACTTGGCTGTTCTGAGTGGTTTACGAGGGGGTGGACGTTGCAGGAGCTTTTGGCGTCGTCGAATGTGCATTTCTATACGAAGTCGTGGTGTCCTCTTACAGGTGACTTGGATGACACGTCTTTGTCGCACAAAGAGATACCGTGGATACAACAGAAGATATCGCGAGCCACAGGTATTCCAGATAACATACTGCAGAACAGGTTCGATCCGCGATGGCAAGGGTTGCGTCATGCAAGAGAGGTGCTAGGCTGGGCATCAAAGAGGAGAACGACACGAATAGAAGACAGTGCTTACTGTCTCATGGGGCTCTTGAACATATTTATCCCCATATCATATGGCGAAGACGACCATGCGCTCTATCGTCTCCTTGCCGAGCTTGTCGCTTCCAGTAACGATGTCCGCCTCTACTTCTGGAGCGGGTTTGTTAACCATGCGCGCAACACCATGTTTCCGAAGCGCCTGCAGCAATTCCTCCCCCTTCCTACCCCGGATATAGGCGTTGAGATCAATGAGGCGACTAGCAAGAAGTATGGCACCTTCCATGAGATTTTCGATCTTTGGCTGCCGACAGGGAATAATACCATATCGCTGACAAATCGCGGATTATCAATGTTCGTGCCTCTGTATGAGATTGAGGTCGACCGAGGGCCCGCAAACGGAGGGACAGGTAGCTTAGGAAAGCCCAAGAGGATATACTGCCCCGAGCTTGGAGATCAAGACCTGCCTTTGTGGGACAACCTCAGCCTTTATGGTGTTGTTGCGATCCTCGACTACGATGATGCGGTCTTGGAGACGGCGCTGTACGACGAAGAGTACCTAAGCCGGTTTAGTTTGAGTAGGGGTTTCCGTGAGGTGTATAACCTCGGTGACTCCGACTCCCAAGAAACACTCGCTTTCTTCAGGAGGGTTAGAGAGAAGCGCGCCTATACTGCCGTTGTCTTGTGGCAAGACAGCAATTTACTGGGAACTAGGTATAAGAGGGCGGCACAGCCTTTGTTGTTTGTTCATCGCCCAGAGGGGGGATTCAAGGAACCGAGTCTGGTTTTCATTGAGTGAGGGACTTGAAGATTCCGCCAAGCCATAACTACAGTGTGCACGTACCATATCTATATCGTGATACTTTCTCTAGAAAAGTTGTAGAAAGGTGTAAATGCGTAGCGATTTGAAGCTTTGCCCGCCTTGGGAATGTATATGTCCATCCCTAACGACACCGTCATAATTTCTTAAACAAAAACCACACCTTTATTGGCAGAAGCATGCGTGAATAAGCACGACTTGAAGTTGAAATAGATTATAACCATGACTTGGCCGCATATTGTGACGGCTGGGTAATTGATCTCGCCAGTGATGCTGTGTTCGACGGCCTCGCCGAGAAGTTTCTCGTAATTGTCGGAGTCATGGTTTCCCAGAAACTAGAAGTCCAGGGGCTGAGGAATTGTTGCATATCGTTGAAGAGGTTTGGCGCAATTCAGACAGGGAATGCCATCTTCACAGAGGGGTTCTGGATCCCAGAGAAAGAAACGAGGGTTGTAAAGGCGCTGTGGCGAGACGTGATGATTGAGTGGAAAGAAGCTCGAGCCACGAGGAAAAAGTAAATGGGAGGCAGACCTCGTTGATTTCGATGGGCTGCACTTGATTCTGCTTTGAATAGCTTTTCAAGCCATGGAGGGAGAGGAGTCAGGAAGGTTCGATGAGCCTTGCCACCACTGTTGCTACCGGGTTCAGTGTCATTGTCGTCCTCGTTATTATGTCATCATCGTCACCATTCCCACTTCTCAACCCCTGCCCATCTGCCCCGTCTCCTTCGTCTTCACCATAGCCATCGCTATTAAAGTGAAGGGAGTCAATTGGGTTGATTCCGACGTTGGCGGCCATGGGTTTTCCGAGGCTGGAGCACTAGCTTTAGGTGGAGCTGGGACAATGGAATGCGAAGGACCAGAGGAGAAAGAGTTCCTTGGACTGAGGATTGTTGGCCTTCGACCCCAGAATTATCTACAGGACAACAATTAATTTAGTTCTGGCATGAACGAAGGATGTCTGTACTCGCAAAATTCCCGAACCTAATGACTCCACCTGCTTCTGGGACGAGGGCCAACAGTCGTTTCATTGTTGGTATGTTTTGTAAACTGTGGGATTTGCGAGGGTAGCCTACAGACCGTTTAGGCCGAGGTTTGGGACCCCAAAGCACCTTTCCTTGAAGAGAGGTAATCGGTTTAAGGGCGTCGATATAAAGTGCGATATCCTTTGACTTCGTTGATATCTTTGACGAACCCAAGTTGCTCAGTGAATATAGACCATCAATAAGTAGAAGGCCAACTTACACGTATATATAGACTGATCATTCAAGTTATTGTATCGTCTTTGCTAGTATATCGGTTAGTACACGCGCCTGTCACGCGCGAAAGCTGGGTTCGACTCCCAGGCAGAGAGTTTTTATTTTGTTCTAGGGCGACGTCACGTAAGCCAATTTGATGTCGCATAACCACCTAGCAACCGTGACCAGCGACCACGATGTCGAGCATAAATCCATCCGCAATGCTCGCAGATTCTCTCTCAGATTTTTCCAAGGCCGCGTACCAAGCTGTAAGATAGGAATACGCGTATCCACGATGGACGCCACTTATAGTTTTATCTGGTTCCTAATTTAGTTCACCACGGTCGAATCGCAGTCGCGTCAGGAGGTGGCACGCGCGCTCGCGGATACCCGAGAGGCGAAGTTGGAGCGCGACAGGGCTGTTAGGGATCTGCATGCTTTTCAGCTTGAGGCCCAGTCTTGGAAACAAGAGGTGGTTGCTTCGAAAGCTTCTGTGCGTTCAATTTAACTTGAGTTCTAATTTATGTTTTTTTGACATGGCTACATTAGCTAACACAGGCCGAGCTCACTGTGCGTATTCGCTATGTCGATCGTCTCCAGTGTTAATATCACCCTTGATAGATTTCACATCAAGCAAAAACATTAGCGACTCAGGAGGACACAATCGCCCAGCTTCGACGCGAGCTGACCCAATGGAAAGACCAGTCGCGCAATTGGCAAGAACATTTCTTACGTGTGGAACAAGAACGATGTGCCCAGGCGTCGAGGATAGATGAACTCGTTGTGGAGAAACTCCAGGTATGCGTCGCCTTGAAAGCATGAATGTACACTTGACCCAGCTGCCCACTCATTCAACAGTACCCTCCTCGTTCATCAGGGAATCCCAATTCTCTGTTCACCCCCAAGGCATTCAAACTCACCAGTACTATCAACTCCGCGCCCTCCTCGACTACAACGAAGCGGAACTCAGGCCCCTCGCCCACGCAACCACCAGCATACAAACTGGCTGCTCCTCCCAGTCCATCAGAAATCGACTTGACAATGGACACTCTGTCGGATCAGATCGGTACTAATCCTCGCAGTGGACAGAAACCCAGTAGACCTGCAGCGCGTTCTCAAGCCCACCCCGCACCTCGAGAGACCCAGGAAGAGCAGCAAGAAGCGACTTCTACCGCTAGCTCCAAGCGTCCGAGGAAGAGCAATACGAACGCTCACAACACACAGCAGGCTGAACCACCAGCTCACATTCGCTCGTCGACGGTTATCCGTCGTGTACAAGCAGTGATAAATGTGAAACGAGAAGACTCGGAGGACGAATATCCTGAGAACGTTGGGCACAAAGAAACTGTCTCCACAAAGAAGAAAGAAGAATCTATTCAGATTGCGTTCACCCCTGCCGCTTCAGCAGAAAAGCACGGCCAACACCCACGCAGATGGACACCTCGGTCAAGGGTTATCCACGACGAGGATGAAGATGAAGTATCAGAGGGTCAAGCTGGGGAATCGGATTCGGATGACCTCCCTGCGGAGAAGGCTCGTCTCAGGCGCCGGGGTCAGATTAACTATAGAGAGGACGAGGATGATGACGACGAAGACGACGAATTGATGATGGGTTCACAGGTATGTTCGTGATTCTTTTACATTACATGGGTCTGACATTTTCACACTGAAGCAGGAAAGCTTTGAAGAACTTGTACAGCCCAACGACCGACATCCCAAAAGAGCCCCGCCAAAGAAAAAGCGAAAAATTGCTGCGCGGTGATTTGATAAAATTCAGGATCTTTCACTCCCTACGTTCGCTCTCGTATTTATGTCTGCTCCAAATCTATGGTGTATTACCAATGTACCTTGTCCGTGGATTTATGTATTTATCTACATATTTTTAAGAATCCAAGTGGAAGTTTAACTATCCACATATATCATCAAGCAGTCGCTTGACGAGACAGTACTTGACCCCAAGGAAAAAAATAGCCCAGTGTTAGTGGATATGTATGATACAAGGTGCATATATATGATACAGGTACAATGACATGCATCATGCCCGACTCTAGTTGTCGCGCACTCACATGAGCTTTCCGTACC
>Ga0307513_10008550_pt1 | contig 13086 bp, 13 predicted proteins | sample 15_EM_MG_FD_202174 | JGI IMG/M metagenome (GOLD analysis project Ga0307513, IMG submission 202174) | Populus trichocarpa ectomycorrhiza microbial communities from riparian zone in the Pacific Northwest, United States - 15_EM | ecosystem: Host-associated > Plants > Roots > Unclassified | place...
ACTTCGTCCGCGAAGGAGTGATCAAGGATGATCCGACTGCTCAGATTGCGATGCCGAAAATCGGTCGCTCGCTGCCGAAGTCGCTCACCGAAGAGGAGGTCGAGTCGCTGTTAGGCGCCCCGGCCATCGCCGATCCGCTCGGTCACCGCGATCGCACGATGCTCGAAGTGCTGTACGCCACCGGCCTGCGCGTTTCGGAACTCGTGAACCTCAAGTACAACCAGATCAACACCAACCAGGGTGTCATCCGGGTCATGGGCAAGGGCAACCGCGAGCGCCTGATTCCGCTCGGCGAAGAAGCCGTGCGTTGGTTGACGGACTTCGTGCGCGCGCCGCGCAGCGAGATCCTGCTCGACCGCACCACCGACTACCTGTTCCCCACGCGCCGTGGCGATCGCATGACGCGCCAGGCCTTCTGGCACATCATCAAGCGTTACGCGCGCAAAGCGGTCATCGACAAAGAGTTGTCGCCGCACACGTTGCGTCACGCCTTCGCAACGCACCTTCTCAATCATGGCGCCGACCTGCGGGTCGTGCAGATGCTGCTGGGTCACTCCGATCTTTCGACCACGCAGATCTACACGCACGTCGCTCGCGAACGCATGAAAGAGATGCACGGAACGCATCACCCGCGCGGTTGACCGGTTCCGGGCGGCCCCCGCGGCCGCCATGCAGGCGCAATTTGCTAAGCTTCGGCCCCGCAGGGTTGGCGAGAACTTCGCGAGCCCGATGCGGTCGAATCGCTATCCCTCACGCCTGAGTCGCGCATGACACTCCATGTCTTTCGAATAAGCGTCCTTGCCATGACCGGTACGCTGCTTTGTGCCGTTGCGCTCGCACAAACCGGCGTCGCCGCGAATCCGGTCGTGCCCGCGGCGCCGGCCGCCAAGACCGAGGCGCCCAAGGCCGACCCACGCGCCGTCATCGTCAACAAAATCGACGGCCTCAAGCTCGAAGACGTGCGCATCTCTCCGGTCAATGGCGTCTACGAGATCACGCGTGGCTCGGAGGTCAGTTACGTGACGGCCGATGGTCGCTACGTGATCCTCGGGGATTTGTACGACATCGATCAGGAATCGAATCTTTCCGAGAATCGTCGCCGTGGAATCCGCGCGCGCATGATCGACAACGTTCCGGAATCCGAGATGCTGGTGTTCTCGCCCAAGGATCCGAAGTACACGATCACCGTCTTCACCGACATCGACTGCGGCTACTGCCGCCGTCTGCATTCGCAGATCAACGAGTACAACCGCCTCGGCATCCGCGTGCGCTACATGTTCTTTCCGCGCTCCGGGCCGGATACGGAGTCGTGGCACAAGGCCGAAACCGTCTGGTGCTCCTCGAATCGCAACGATGCCTTGACGCGTGCCAAAAACGACGAACCCATCAAGGCGCCGAAGTGCCCGGCGGATATCGTATCGCGCGACTACGAGCTCGGGCACAAGCTCGGGGTCGAGGGCACGCCGGCGATTTTTCTGGCTTCGGGTGAAATGCTGCCGGGCTACTCGCCGCCGGGCCAGCTCGTGAAGTATCTGAAGACCGGAAAGATGTAAGAGAACCGGTGCTCTCAGGTCTCTAACAAACTCTTCTTGTCAGCGACGCCTTCGAACTGCTTGGCGTCGGGCGGAGCGGGTTTCTTCTCCGTGATCACCGGCCACTTCTTGGCCAGGTCGGCATTCAGTTTCTTGAACTCTTCCTGGCCCGCCGGCACTTCGTCCTCGGAGAAGATCGCTTCGACGGGACATTCCGGCTCGCACAACGTGCAGTCGATGCATTCTTCCGGATCGATCACGAGGAAGTTAGGGCCTTCGTGGAAACAATCGACCGGGCACACCTCCACGCAGTCGGTGTACTTGCACTTGATGCACGATTCCGTGACCACGAACGCCATCGAACGATTCCCCAGGTAGGTAAAGAATTTGCCGGTAAAGGCCGTATTTTTGCGGGCCGCTATTCTGCCAGCTCAGGCCGGCCTGCGCTGCATCTCGGCGATGTGATGGCGCTCCACTCCGGCGCGCCGGTCGGCCAGAAAGCTGCGCAGGGCGTATTCCGTGCTCGGAAACGCGATATCGCTCCACGGGATTTCATCTTCGGTCACGAGCTTCACCTCGAGACTTTCGTGGGTGATGCCGAAAGCGGCCGTGCGCATACGGGCGCGGAAGAACACGTGCACCTGTTGCGCGTGGCGCACATTGGCGATCACGAGCAGGCTGCCGATTTCGACGTCGACCAGCGCTTCCTCGCGCGCCTCGCGCGCCGCGCCTTCCTCGAGCGTCTCGCCGTTTTCCATGAACCCGGCGCAGATCGTCCAGAACCCGAGCCGCGGCTCGATGCCCCGCTTGCAGATCAGAATGCGGTCCTCGTACACCGGCACGCAGCCGACGACGACTTTCGGATTCTGGTAGTGGACGGTCGCGCAGTTCTCGCAGACGTGGCGCGGCAGGAAGTCGTCCTGCGGAACTTTGAGGACGAGTCGGGAGCCACAGTTGCTGCAGAAATTCATCGATTAAATGGTGCCGGGAGAGGGAATCGAACCCACACGCCTTATAAGGGCAACGGATTTTGAGTCCGCCGCGTCTACCAGTTCCGCCATCCCGGCGCGGGGCGGGGAGTATAGCCATCACTTTCCAGGCTTGCGACCTTTCGCAGGCGACGGGCATCTAGGCCTTATTCCAGACACACGATGGCCATGCAAAGACTTGCGGACATAGACATTTCGGCCGAAGAGCTGGCCGCCGCCCGGGCCGGCGACGCCACCGCACGGCGCGTGCTGTTCGAACGGCTGGCCGGGCCTACGCTCGGCATCATTCGCCGCCTGGTACGGCACAAGGCGATGGCCGAGGACCTCCTGCAGGACAGCCTCATCGCCATGTACGAACACCTCGACGATTTCCGCGGCGAGGCGCCGTTCGGTATCTGGGTCCGCAAGATCGCCGTCAGCCGCTGCCTGATGGCGTTCCGTTCGCCCTGGCAGCGCGCCCGCGTCGCGCTCGAGTCCTGGACCGAAGACGCCTGGGCCGGCCCGGCCGACAGCGAAGCACGCACCTCCGATCTCATCGATCTCGATCGCGCGCTGGCCAGACTTGCGCCGCTGACCCGCACGGTGGTGTGGCTGTACGACGTCGAAGGCTGGTCGCACGAAGAGATCGCCAAGAGTTTCGACCGCTCGGTGAGTTTTTCGAAGTCGCAGCTGGCCCGCGGACACGCGCGGCTGCGCAACGATCTGATCGCGCCGGCCCATTCGGGCCTGGGCTTAGGCCTCGGGAGTGAATTCGATGGACACTGAAGTGGATGACGCCGACCTGGTTGCGCGCCTCAAGCAGCTCGACGTGAGCGCGGATGCCGCGAGCCCCGCCTTCGGCTACGACACCCTGCTCGAACGGCACGGCGTGAAGCAGGCGCGAGTCCGGCGCCGGCATGCGATCGCGCGCAGCACGGCGAGCGCGCTGGTGGTGGCGCTGGTCGCCGCCAGCGTGTGGCGTCTGGAACAACGGGTGCCCGAGGAATCTGCGGTGAACGAATCGACTGCAGCGGTCGCCACCGCGCGGCCGCAGTCGCGCATCGTGCGCGCCGATACCTACATGGCGGTCGCGGCGCTCGAGGATCACATCGCGAGCTTCGACGACGCACTCACCGACGCGCGTCTGCGCGGCCGCAGCGACGAAGTGGCGCGGCTCGAACGCACCCGCAACGAGTTGCTCGATTCCTACGCACAGGTGCGCTACGCCGAGTTGGTCAGCGCCAATTTCTGAAGATTTCCGGAGACGACATGAAACAGTTGCTGATGATGTGTTTGTTAGCCGCGAGTTCCGCAGTGATCGCGCAGAATCCAACCTCCGCGCCGCAGCGTGGTGGGAAGGCCTCCGAGGTTGCCGATGTCGAGTTGTCGCGGAGCGACGCCAAACGCGAGGCCGACGAGGCGAAGAAACGCGCCGAGCTGGACGCGGCCCGTGTCCGCCTCGACAAGGCGACGCGCGAAGTCATGGAGCTGTCGCGGGAGCTCTCTGAGAATTCGCGCGGCGACATGATGTTCTTCACCACCGACCGGCGCGCCATGTTGGGCGTGCAGATCGATCCGGAAAGCGGCAAGGAAGGCGCGCGGGTACGCACCGTGAGCCCGGGCGGCCCCGCCGCCGAGGCCGGCTTGCAGAGCGGCGATGTGATCGTCTCGCTCGACGGCAAGACGGTCGCCGGTGGCGAAAACGCCGGCCGCGCGTTGATCGACCAGATGCACAGCGTGAAACCCGACCAGAAAGTGAAGGTGCGCGTGATCCGCTCCGGCAAGACCAAGGACCTGATCGTGATCGCGCGCCCGTTCGCGCGCGGCTTCGGCGGCGACGAACGCATGTTCAATATGCAGATGCCCGAGATGGTCGGCCCGATGACCGGGGTGGCGGGTGTCGGCGGCATGCCGGGTATGGCGATGGTTCGCCAGTTCCACGTCAATTTCCCGGATGAGTTCGGCGGCATGGAATTGGCGAGCATCACGCCGAAACTCGGCGCGTACTTCGGCGCGACGGAAGGCGTGCTGGTGGTGCAGGCCCCCGAGAACGACGCGTTGAAGCTGGAGGACGGCGACGTGATCCAGACCATCGACGGTCGCAAGCCCGATGACGGCACACACGCGCTGCGCATCCTGCGTTCGTATTCGTCCGGGGAGAAGCTCAACCTCAAGGTGCTGCGCCAGCGCAAGCCGCTCACGCTGGCCGTGACGATGCCGGATCGCCCGCAGATGCGTGAATTCTTCGACGCCATGCCGGCGCCGCCCGCGCCGCCGGCCCCGCCCGCGCCGCCGATGGGGGCGACCGGCCCGGGTACCGACGAATGAACTGAAGATTGCGGCCACGGCGGTAAACTCGCCGCCGTGCGCCGCACCGACTTTCACTACGACCTGCCCGATGAACTGATTGCCCAACAGCCGCTCGCCGAACGTTCGGCGAGCCGGCTGCTCGAACTGGACGGCGCCACCGGCGCCATTTCAGACCGCCAGTTTCGCGAACTGCCCCACTTCATGTCCCCCGGCGATCTGCTCGTGTTCAACGACACGCGCGTGATCCCCGCCCGCCTGTTCGCGCTCAAGGAGTCGGGCGGCAAGGTCGAGTTGTTGCTCGAGCGGCCGCTCGAGGGCCACCGGGCGCTGGTGCACGCGCGCGCCAGCAAGGCGCTGCGCCCGGAAATGTCGCTGCAAGGTCGCGGTGGCACGATCCGCATCGTCGAGAAGCGCGGCGACCTGTGGGTGATCGAACTACCCGAACCGGCGCTGTCGTTCTTCGAGCGTTACGGGCAGATGCCGCTGCCGCCGTACATCAAGCGCGAACCCGACGCCGCCGACAGCACGCGTTACCAGAGTCTGTTCGCACGCAAGCGCGGCGCGGTGGCCGCTCCCACCGCTAGCCTGCATTTCGACGCGGCGCTGATCGCGGCGCTCGATGCACGTGGCGTGCAGCGCGCCTTCATCACGCTGCACGTGGGCGCGGGCACGTTCCAGCCGGTGCGTACGGATGCCGTCGGCGCCCACGTCATGCACGCGGAGTTCGTGGAGGTGAACGCGGCGGCTTGTGAGACCATCGCCGCCGCGAAGGCGCGCGGCGCCCGCGTCATTGCCGTCGGCACGACGGTGGTGCGCGCGCTCGAAAGCGCCGCGGGCGGCGGCACTCTCGCACCTTACGTCGGCGATTCATCGCTGTTCATCGTGCCCGGATTCCGTTTCAGGATCGTCGATGCCATGGTCACCAATTTTCATCTGCCGGAATCCACGTTGCTGATGCTGGTCAGCGCCTTCGCGGGTCGTGAGGCCGTGCTCGCGGCGTACCAACACGCGGTCGCGCAGCAGTACCGGTTTTTCAGCTACGGCGATGCGATGTTCGTGACGCCCGCGCCCGACGCCCGTCCGTGACGGCGAAATTCACGTTGTTAGGCAGCGCGGGTGCCGCGCGCCGCGGGCAACTCGAGCTCGCGCACGGCATCATCCAGACGCCGGCGTTCATGCCCGTGGGCACGTACGGCACCGTGAAGGCGATGACTCCCGAGGAGCTCGCGGGCCTCGGCGCCGAGATCGTGCTGGGCAACACGTTTCACCTGATGCTGCGGCCGGGCAACGAGATCATGCGTGCGCATGGCGGCTTGCACGGCTTCATGCACTGGAACAAGCCCATCCTCACGGATTCCGGCGGCTTCCAGGTTTTCAGCTTGAAATCCCTGCGCAAGATCACGGAGGAGGGTGTGCAGTTCCGCTCGCCGATCGACGGCGCCGCGGTGCGGCTCACGCCCGAGGATTCGATGGACGTGCAGCTCGCGCTCGCCTCAGACATCGCGATGGCGCTTGACGACTGCACGCCGTACCCGGCCACGGAAGCACAGGCGCGCGAATCGATGGAGCGCTCGATGCGCTGGGCGGTGCGCAGCCATGCCCACTACCACCGGGCAACTTCGTCGAATGACGGGCCGCCCGGCGAGTTGTTTGGCATCGTCCAGGGCGGCATGCATTTGAACCTGCGGCTCGCCTCGCTCGAGGCGCTGCAGAAGCTCGAATGGAAGGGATTCGCGGTAGGTGGACTCGCCGTCGGTGAACCCGAAGCAGACCGGTTGCGCGTGCTCGAAGGATTGTTGCCACACCTGCCGGCCGACAAGCCGCGTTATCTGATGGGCGTCGGCCGTCCCCAGGACATCATTGCCGCCGTCCTGCGCGGCATCGACATGTTCGATTGCGTAATGCCGACGCGGCACGCGCGTAATGGACACCTGTTCACCTCACAAGGCGTGGTCAACATCCGCAACGCCGCGCACCAGGCGGATACCGGCCCGCTCGATCCGGCCTGCGCCTGCTATACCTGCCGCAATTACTCGCGCGCCTATCTTCGCCACCTCGACCGGTGCGGCGAAATCCTCGGCAGCCGGCTGAACACCATGCACAACCTGCACTACTACCTGCAGCTCATGCGCGACTTGCGCGCCGGAATCGAAGCCGGCTCGCTGGAGGCGGTGATTCGCAGGTACGTGCGTGAACCGGCCCTTGAAATCTAGGAGGGCCACGCAAGTCCCTGTGGCATAAATTTTTTTTTCGGCCAAAATACGCGCCCCGCGCCGGATTGAGGCGCCGATCTTTCTGCAACGTGTGAGTTAACCCCATGAATTCATTGATCCCCGACGCAATGGCCCAGGCCGCAGGCGGCGCCTCACCGCAGAGCGGGCTGCCCATGTTCGTGATGATGGGCCTGTTCGTCGTCATCTTTTATTTCCTGCTGATCCGTCCCCAGCAAAAGAAGCAGAAAGAACACCAGGCCATGCTGGGCAAGATCGCGGCGGGCGACGAAGTCGTCACGGCCGGCGGCATCCTCGGGCGCGTGGTCGAAGTCGGCGACAACTTCATCACGCTCGAGATCGCCGACAACGTGCGCATCAAGGTGCAGCGCTTCCAGATCACCTCGCTGGTCCCGAAGGGCACGCTCAAGGGAGCCTGATCACCCATGCTCGAGTACGCGCGTTGGAAGTATTGGCTCGTCGCGGCGGTGCTGGCCGTGGCGTTCCTGTTCGCCCTGCCTAACATCTTCGGCGACGATTACGCATTGCAGCTGGCGCGCAAGGACCGCACCGCGATGGACGCCACCCAGTTGGCGAGAGTCGAACAGGTCCTCAAGGACAACGGCGTCGCCTTCAAGCGCACCTATCTCGACAAGGGCAACACGATCGTTCGTTTTGTCGACAACGAGACGCAGCTTCGGGCACGCGACGTGGTCAAGAACGACAAGAACGGCCTGACCCGCGACTATGTCAACGCGATGTCGTACGCCTCGCGCGCACCGTCCTGGCTGCAGACGCTCGGCCTGCGCGCCATGCCGCTGGGTCTCGACCTGCGCGGCGGCCTCTATCTTCTCTACCAGGTGGACGTGAACGGCGCGGTCGCCAAACTGCTGAACACGTACGAGCAGGATTTCCGCCGCGCGTTGAACGCGGATGAAATCACGTTCAACGACATCGGCACGCTCACGGTCGATTCGGACATCCCCAACGGTCTGCGCATCCTGCTGCCGCGCGGCGCCGATCTCTCGAAGGTGCGCGACGCGATCAAGAAATCGCATCCCGACCTCGGCTGCCGGGACGCCGTCGTGGCGGAAGGCGCGGCCGTCGATTGCGTGCTCACGCCGGTGCAGGTACGCGAGCGGCGCGATTTCGGCATCTCGCAGAACATCACCACGCTGCGCAACCGGGTCAATGAGCTCGGGGTCTCCGAACCCGTGGTGCAGCGCCAGGGTCTCGATCGCATCGTGGTCGAACTACCCGGCGTGCAGAACTCGGCGGAAGTGAAGGACGTGCTCGGCAAGGTTGCCACGCTCGAATATCGCCTGGTCGATCCGCGTCCGGCGCCGACCAAGGGGCCCGCGCCGCTCGGCACCAAGGTCTATGACCGCAAAGAAGGCGGCAAGATCCTGCTGAAGCGCGACATCATCGTCACCGGCGACCAGCTCATCAACGCCGTGGCGTCCTCGGGCCAGCAGGGTCCGGAAATCCAGATCACGCTCGACAGCGCCGGCGGCGACGAAATGCTGCGTACGACGCGCGCCAACCTCGGCAAGCCCATGGGCGTCGTGTTCATCGAGCAGCGCCGCGAGACCGTCGAGGTCAACGGCCAGCCGGTCGTGCGCGACATCAAGGAAGAACGCGTCATCAATGTCGCGACCATCAATGGCATCTTCGGCAACCGCTTCGTGACCACCGGCTTGACGATGAACGAGGCCAAGGAAACCTCGCTGTTGCTGCGCGGCGGCGCGCTGGCAACCACGATCTCGATCGCCGACGAACGCACCATCGGTCCGAAGCTCGGTCAGGAAAACATCCGCAAGGGTGTGACCGCGCTCGTGGTCGGCATGGCCGCGTTGTTCGTCTTCATGATCATCTACTACCAGTTGTTCGGCGTGGTCGCCGACCTGGTGCTGCTGGCCAACGTCGTGTTGCTGAGCGCGTTGTTGTCCATGCTTGGCACCGCGCTGTCGCTGCCCGGTATCGCCGGCATCATCCTCACCGTCGGCATGGCGGTCGACGCGAACGTGCTGATCTACGAACGCATCCGTGAAGAGCTGCGCAATGGCGTGTCGCCACAGACCGCGATCCGCGCCGGTTTCGAAAAAGCGTTCTCGGCGATCTTCGACTCCAACATCACGACGCTGATCGCCGGCCTCGTCTTGTGGATCTTCGGTACCGGCGCGATCCGCGGCTTCGCCGTGGTGTTGACGCTCGGCATCGGCACGTCGATGTTCACCGCGCTCATGGGCTCGCGCGCCTTGTTGACGTTGATGTTCGGCGGCAAACGCAAGGTCGCCAGACTGGCGATCGGCTGAGGTAACGCACCGTGGAATTCTTTCACAAGAAGACTAACTTCCCGTTCATGGCCACGCGCAAGGTGTGGTACACGCTGTCGGCCGTGCTCATGGTGGTGAGCTTCGCGTCGTTCTTCATGCGCGGTCTCAACTTCGGCATCGAGTTCACCGGCGGCATCAGCATCGAAGCCAACTTCCCCACCAACGCGAAGATCGACGCCATCCACGACGCGGTGGTTGCGGCCGGTTACCACGACCCGACGGTGTCGACGTTCGGCTCCTCGCAGGACATCACCATCCGCCTGCAATCGACGGGTGAAAGCGCCGACGTGTTGCGGCCGAAATTTCTCGCGATCCTGACCTCGGTCGACCCGAAGGCGCAGATGTCGAAGCTCGAAGTCGTAGGTCCCCAGGTCGGCGTCGAGTTGCGCAACGCGGCCATCAAATCGCTGGCGATCACGCTGCTGTTGATCGCGGGCTACATCATCCTGCGGTTCCACACCTGGCGGCTGTCGCTCGGCGCCATCCTGGCCGTCATGCACGATCCGATCCTGGTGCTGGGCGTGTTCTCGATCACGCAGACACCGTTCGACCTGCCGGTCGTCGCGGCCATTCTTGCGGTCATCGGGTACTCGCTCAACGACACCGTGATCGTGTTCGACCGCATCCGCGAAACGTTCGAGAAGAACCGCCGCCTGCCGTCGGACCAGGTGCTCGACCAGGCCATCAACCAGACGTTGTCGCGCACCATCATGACGAAGGTGGTTACGTCCATCGTCGTCGTGACGCTGCTGCTGTTAGGCGGGTCGGCGCTGCGCGGCTTCTCCGAGGCGCTGCTGATCGGCATCATCGCCGGCACGTATTCATCGATCTACATCTCGAGCTCGATCGCACTGTCGTTCGGTTTGAAAGCCGAACACGTCTTCCCGCCGATCCGGAAAGACGAACTCGACGAGCGGCCCTGACCTGCAATAGATGATCGAGCTCCTCAGCGATCCTCATGCGTGGATAGCGTTCATCACGCTGTCCGCGCTCGAGATCGTCCTCGGCATCGACAACATCATCTTCATCTCGATTCTCGTCAGCCGGCTGCCGCCGGAACGGCGCGAATCGGCGCGCATCGTGGGTCTCGCGCTCGCGATGGTCACGCGCATCGCGCTGCTGTTCTCCATCGTGTGGCTCACGCGGCTCACCAAGCCCTGGTTCAGCATCTTCACGCAGGAGTTTTCCGGGCGCGACATCATCTTGTTGTTAGGCGGCCTGTTTTTGCTCGCCAAGAGCGTCACCGAGATCCACGGCACGCTCGAGGGCGTGGAGGGCGATCGCAAGACGACCGTGTTCGCGAACTTCTTCGCCATCGTCGTGCAGATCGCCATCATCGACATCGTCTTCTCGCTCGACTCAGTGTTCACGGCGGTCGGGCTCGCGAAACCGGAACAGTTGCCGATCATGGTCGCGGCCATTGTCCTCGCCATCGGCGTGATGATGTGGGTGTCGGGTTCGATCGGCGCGTTCATCGACCGGCATCCGACCATCAAGATCCTGGCGCTGGCATTCCTTATTCTGGTCGGCGTGGTGCTGGTGGCCGATGCCTTCCACTTCGATGTGCCAAAGGGTTACCTGTATTTCGCGATGGCATTCTCGGTGGGCGTCGAGATGGTGAATATCCGCCTGCGACGGCTGATCGATGCGCGCCGGAACAGGCGCGACGAGAGCGAGGGCGGATGAGCCCAACGCACGGCCCGAAAACAATGCCGCTCGCTTAACGCGGGCTGCCTCCCTACAATCCGGCCCATTACAAAAATGCGGGGTCCCCGATGAGATGGCGTACCAAGTCCATTGATCAGGTCCAAACCGAGTTCGACCGCGGCGAGCTGAAGCGCTCGCTCGGTGCGATTCACCTGGTGTTGTTCGGCATCGGCTGCATCATCGGCGCCGGCATTTTCGTCCGCACCGGAACCGCCGCCGCGCTGTACGCCGGCCCCGCGGTCATGTTGTCCTTCGTCATCGCCGGCGTCGTCTGCGCATTCGCGGGCCTCTGTTACGCCGAGCTCGCCTCGATGCTGCCGGTCTCCGGCTCCGCCTACACCTATGCATACACCACGGTCGGTGAATTCGGTGCGTGGATCATGGGCGCGCTGCTGCTGCTCGAATACGCGTTGGCCGCCTCGGTGGTCGCGGTGGGTTGGTCCGGTTATGCGGTGAGCCTGCTGCACGACATCGGTCTCGATATCCCGGCGCAGTTCACGCAGGCCGTCGGCCAGCTCGTGGTCGCGCATGCGTCGAGTTTCAGCATGACCGATCCGCTCGTCAGCCTGAACGGCGTGACGGCGCATCTCACCGACGGCTCGGTGGTGCAGTTCCTCTCGCAGGGCAAGGCCACGATCTCGGGCGCCTTCACCGCGGCGCTGGCGCAGAACGACGTCATCGGGCACGCGGCAGAGTCGGGCGGTTACGCGCTCATCAACGCGCTCGACATCGCGGTGAAGAGCGACAGCCAAGCCGTGCTCCTGGAAGCCACCAAGGTCATGGATCCGGCGACCACGCATTTGCGCGATCTCGCCGCGGGTTCGCAGCTCATGGTGCCGGTGGGGTCCATCGTGCAGTTGCCGCTGGCAACGGTCGTGCCCGTCGATCCGGCGTCGATCGTGAAGTCATTGTTCAATCTGCCGGCCGTGTTCATCACGCTGTCGGTGACGATGTTGCTGATCCTCGGCGTGTCCGAGTCTGCGACCGTCAACAACATCATCGTGGCCATCAAGGTCACGGTCATCATCGCGTTCGTCGCCGTCGGCGCGTTCTTCGTCAACACCGACAACTGGCATCCGTTCATTCCCGAGCCCACCGGCGTCGAGAACCAGTTCGGTATCGACGGCGTGATTCGCGCGGCCACCATCGTTTTCTTTGCCTACATCGGCTTCGAGGCGGTTTCGACCGCGGGCCAGGAAGCGAAGGATCCGCGCAAGGACATGCCCATCGGCATCCTGGGGTCGCTGGTCGTCTGCACGATTCTCTACATGGCCACCGCCGCGGTGCTCACGGGTGTCGTGTCGTTCACCAAGCTCAACGTGGCGGCGCCGGTCGCGACGGCGGTCGACACGTTCGGCCCGGGCTGGAGCTGGCTCGCCAAGTGCATCAAGATCGGCGCGATCGCGGGCCTGTCATCGGTGGTGCTGGTGCTGATGTTCGGCCAGACGCGTGTGTTCTATTCCATGTCGCGCGACGGACTGTTGCCGAAGACGCTCGCCCGGGTGCATCCGAAATTCAAGACGCCGTGGATCAACACGCTGATCGTCGGTGTGCTGGTGTCGCTCGCGGCGGCCGTCTATGACATCAACAAGCTGGGCGATCTGACCTCGGTCGGAACGCTGGTGGCCTTCGGCCTGGTGTGTTTCTCGGTGATCTGGCTGCGCGCCAAGCGGCCCGACCTGCCGCGCCACTTCAAGGTGTGGGGCTACCCGGTGATTCCCGGCATCGGCGTGCTGCTGTGTTTCGTGCTCGCGTGGATCGGCGTCGAACACGCGATCCGCGTGTGGTTCGCCTGGTTCCTGCTCGGAACCGTCGCGCTGTACTTCATCTATCCGTACTGGGTGAGCCCGATGCGCGACAAGGCGAAGGAAGTCGCGTCTAGCTAGAGGGGCGGACGCGCCCCTGGTCTTCGATGGAAGCGCGCCCTGGCGGCAGCTTCTACCGGAGACTGGCGGGAGCGTAGAGCGAAATCGCCGCTACCAGCTCCGCGTAGACCTTCGGCGTACCGGCGATGATGTGTCCA
>Ga0307513_10008551_pt1 | contig 13085 bp, 9 predicted proteins | sample 15_EM_MG_FD_202174 | JGI IMG/M metagenome (GOLD analysis project Ga0307513, IMG submission 202174) | Populus trichocarpa ectomycorrhiza microbial communities from riparian zone in the Pacific Northwest, United States - 15_EM | ecosystem: Host-associated > Plants > Roots > Unclassified | place...
CCGCGATGGTTTCTCTTCTCGATTCTCTCCGGAGTAGCGGTGTTCCTTATCAAGGCGGTTCTGCCGGTGGCTACGTCGACCAGGTCAGCGGAGATCTCGAATACATGCAGAACCAACGTCTTGGTCAAGGTCGCCCTTACCAGCTCGCTACGGGTCAGAGTATGGACAATTTACATCAATACTCTCGACCTGCACCGGCGTACACTCGTTCGGGGTATACGGCGACGGAGGAGTACATCATGCGTGCCCATGCTGAATCCGCCGCGCTCGCTCATGCGCAGGCCCAACAACAGCACCAACAACAGCAAAGTGCAGCTGCTGAGCGAAGGCGGCCCGCTCCCTTGGATCTGAGGAGGCAGCGAGGAGGAGATGAAGCGTTCGAGGATCCGACTGCTGCTAATATTTCGGTGGGTGTTCGTGCGTATCGTGCACAGGCTTCGATTGGACGTATTGGCCATGGGGTGATATCGCCTCCCATGACGTCTTCCTCGATGGGGTCTCTGGCGTCCATGGCATCTTCACCCGGTGTGGCTATGGGCAATGTAATGGGCGACGGCGATTTCCACCCGTCGTCTGCGGGAGTTAGGAATGACTTTAGGAATCAACTGAGGTCTGTTGGTCCTGTCGCTGATGATAATGGCGATGGCGATTCTGGGAGGGCTGTTGGTAGTGCTGTCAACGCTAGGCATAATCCGAATATCCACCCTCCGCATGTCAACGCCCGCCTCTCTCGAGAGCCTTCTTCCTCTTCGTCGCAATATCAACAGCACCAACAAGTCCAACATCCGACGCCGTTGTCTCCGCCCCTCACTTCGCCGTCGAATCATGAATCTCCAAATCCGAATGATCTCATCAACTATCAGCATGCTGCAGCGCATATGCGGTCCACCACTCTTCCTCAACATCGTTCTTCGTCTGTTCGGGATGGGCATCAGCAGATGCAATCGCGAGGACACTTCCAGCATAGTAGTATGAGTATGCCAGCTCAGAATTTGCGGACGCCTCAGCATGCGAGTGTCGCTAAGCTCTCCGGGGCGGGTGGGCTCGAAGGTTCGAGTACTAGTGGGGTGATCTACGATTATGAGAATCAGGAGGTTGACGAGCGTCAGCGTCAGCACCATCAGCAACAACAACGGGGAGAGATCGGAGGTGGTAATGGTACCAACAATAACGTTACTGGATCCAATTCGTCCAGTAATACCAACGCGCCGAAGTCTCATTACTCGACGTCGCCTGGCATGTTTGGGGATAACCAGTCTTCGACCTCGTCGCCTTCGCTCATCTCGCCGACGCTGACGTACAGTAGTCAGACGCCGTCGACGCTTAGTCCTGCTACGCCGTTCTTTGGCTCGTTTAATAGCCAGACGGAGGGGTTCGAGAAGGGTGCTGGGCTAGATCCGCCGTCGCAAAAGAAGTCGTTGACCCATTTGAATCCTAGTTCGTTGAGGAGCCTCAGTGGGAACTAGGGAGTTTTTCTCTTTTTTTTTTTTTCGAGGTTGGTGAATGTTTTACTCGATATTTGTTTGAATGTGAGCTTAATATTATTGTTTTAGTTGTCCATCATGCGCTCTTGTTGTAGCGTTGTTGCCTATCCCCTCATTTTTTTATCCGTCTTTCTCCTGAAACTACCTCTCTCTTATTTTGTTTCCTTGCCACTTTCTATCAGCTAGCTCTTGTAAATACGGCCAGTACCCTCGCTTATTTTTCTATGACTTCTATTCTTTGTATGCCGCTTTCTGTGCATCCCATCCGTTATTTATCCTGCGTTACACGACGTCCCGTCATTCCTTCTTTTCCTCACATTTGTGTGTTTATAGCCTCGTTCTTTCTCAACGCTATCCGCGGTCCCCGCTTTCAACCCAGAAATGCTAGTGGGGTTTTCTATTCCTACTTTTTCCATCGATACCAGTGGCTCTGTTGGGCGACGGTATGTCCCATGTTACACAAGTACGATGTAGACAAGAACTTGAAAGGGCTTCTAGCGGTTGCCCCCCCTCCCCCCCGTGTTTTTCCTATCATGTACTGTATTATTATTAGTAGCGACGTTTTGAATGAATAATATTACCCGTCTTTTTTTTGTCATTGATTATGGGATGGCTGGATTGTTAGTCTTCCGTACATTCTTTGATATCCCCTACGTATTTCGTATGGTGCATCACATATACATCGCAGTCTGTCGTGGAGGGACTATCTACGAATCACATAAGTGATTGTTGCGGTCTCTGATGTAGATAAGCGCTCGAGCGGCGAAGTAGGACCGGCTCAACCGCATGTTCGCTGCCGATCATGTTTCTGATCTCTATCATTCTCAACAATCTTACGTTACTGTCATCAGCATGATGTGGAATATCTGGTTCATCAGCTGAAATTCCTTATGTAGAGGAGATTCTAGAGCTGATATGCATCCGAGATGTATCATTACCCACAAGCTTCCATCATGATTGCACTGCCCCAATGAAATGGCACTAGAAGTCGTCCTTTTGATTCTATTTGTGGCAGTTGTTGCCCGACCACGATAAGTACCTTGACGATGTCATCGACTCGGAAACCTACGCTTCCCTTCTTTCCAATGTGATCACCATTGTTGCTCCATGAAGTAGGCAACGTGGATGAGCCCTGCATAAGTTAAAGATTGACTACGACATAAGCGGGTGAACTGAAATGAACCGCTGAACCATTGAGCTTGAATCAAGCTGACGGGTTCTGGACAGTGGAATGCATGTATCACGATCAAAACCTCGGTAACTTATAATAGGGGCCTCATTCCAGCGTCTAGCTGTACCACCTTTGTGGCTTGCTTTTCATTCGTAATCTGCCCTACGTTGACTGCAAAGCCCACAACCAAACGGGGGTAATTTCAGGAATGCTGTCTCAAGCTACAGCGGATGATCCCAAGTCCATGTATGTCATTTGCTCGGGAAACTCGTACCAGAAGAAATTTTTATGGGCTAATTTCCGTCTGGTGAAGGAATGTCAACTACTACTTGAATCTTGCTACCTTCTGTATGTCACATTCAGTCCATTTTATCATCTCACCTGCCTCTCACAACGCCGATTATTATACTTCTCATGGACAGCAATTCTCGTATATGACTATTGCCTCACACTTTTCGCCGAGGTGGAGACATGTTGGGGTGTTGGAAAGCTAAACTGGGGTTTAGGGCTATTCTATCTGAATCGTTATTTGACACTTTTCGGCTATATCCCAGTGATGGTGCAACATTTTGGGGCAACCTCCAACCCAAACAAAACTGAGGTGAGCATATTGTTACCCTCGAGCCGAGGTAGAAAGATGCTGAAGCCCATTCAGATGTTAGTTTCTGGCAGTCGAGAATAGTGATGAAATCTACTGACTTTTTTTTGTAGTTGTCGATACTGGGAATTGTATCACTATTACCTGGGCATCGCGATTCAGTTAGGTGTTTTTTGTAGGTCCCCGACCCTCTGGATTCTTTTCTGACGCCGCTGATTGCAAAATTTCTCCCGAAATAGGTATGTTAATCATGCGCATTTATGCCTTATATGAGCGGAGCAAAAAGGTGCTTGCTTTGTACATCGTTTTTACAGTTATCATCTTCGCCGTGTGCTTCGTGAGTCTTGATTTTAGTGGGAATGAATATCCAGCCTGATACTCCGTTTCTGATTTTGTTGTCAAGTGGGCGATATTGGGTGGAAAAAAAAGAGGGCCTCAGCATGCGCAAATACACGTAGGCTGCGGTAGAATTGTACATGTGGGCCGGAAAGGGTAAGTAAAATACTTCATCCAGAGTTTAGGTTCATCTCATTCAAACAAGTTCCCCCGGCGCCATCCGTGAGTTGTACTGACAGAGGACTTCTTACCCTACCGAGTTATATTCACCTTGACCCACACAGGCTTTGGAGCAACCTTGTTCGGATTGGTTATCCTCGATACACTAGTTTTTGGTATGACGCTTTACAAATCTATTGTCCTCTCTCGCCCAAGCGGAGGGACCATTTTGGACATCCTCTTACGTGACGGTGAGCTTTAACCGCTGGAACTCATCTTATTTCTTGAACCTAATAAACATCCAAGGAGCTATCTACTTCGGGTTAGCATCACTTTCTCTTCTAATTTGGTTCTGCATAATTGTGTACACAGGGTAATGTTTGCGGTCAATTTGGTTGGTGCCTTGATAATTTTGGTGAGACCAAGTTGAACAGTATCGCCCCGTTTCTGAAATATTGATGCCTTTTCTCCCAGCTTGGTGGAGTGAAACCTTTTATGTCACTTTCTCGTCGGAAAGCTGATTGCTACACATAGCCCCTTACGGTTGATGTAGCGGTGACATTCACCAATGTGTAGGTCGATGCTTTTATCGTCTGCAGGTGTTGGCTAAAGAGACTAGTATATCCTCCCTGATGGCATCACGCCTGACGCTGAATTTGAGAAACCCTTCCCTGCGTTTACACGGAAGGCAAACTTCACGCATTACATCCACGGTCGAATTAACACACTACCCGAACCTGACACTCCCTGAGTCGAACTACCTATCCCAAACTTCTGAAGTAATACCAGGCCCGGGGTTTAAATTGGCACCCCCCAGACCCGGCCATTGCCATGCGATGTTCCCCGAGGAGACGCATCACGGTAAGTAAGTCTTCGAGATTCTCGTGCGTTGCCTTCTTCTCCTTGTTTACACTATCCATTAGAAACGCGGGTGATAGCGGCAGGGAGCGAGTGAAGGAGTGTGTGCGCGAGGTCTAGGTCCGACAAGATGGGTTGACAAAAGGTGTGGCGAATGTAGAAACGGGACAGTCACAATAATAAGGATCATATAATCTGCGGAAGGTTTCCCGGTATTGGTGATTGTTCTCCAGAAGATTTTTTTGAACGCGTTCGGCATTTGTATCACGTGGATATATTACCACCGGGTTCGTTACAACGGCGATCTACTCGCCCTCAGGCCTCAACGTTCAACGTTCAACGTTCAATATTTCAATTCCTACAGGAACCTCCTTTCTGGAGGGCCCTCGTGTTCGTATTTGTCGCAATATCACCAGGAAAAACAAGTCCAACATCCATCCCCGGTGTCCCCGCCCCTCACTTTGCCTCGAATCAGGAGTCTCCAAATTCGAACGATCTCATCAGCTATCATCATGCTGCAGTGCATATGCGGTCCACTACTCTTCCTCAAAATCGTTCTTCGTCTGTTCGGGATGGTCGTATCCGCGAGGAAATTCCAGCATAGTAGTATGAGTATGCCAGCAGAATTTGAGGACGCCTCAGCATGCGAGTGTCGCTAACCTCTCCGGGGCGGGTGGGCTCGAAAGTTCGAGTGCTAGTGGGTTGATATATGAGCATGAGAATCAGGAAGTTGACGAGCGGCGGCGTCAGCACCATCAGCCACAACAACCGGGAGATGCTGGAGGTGGTAATGGCGCCAACAATAACGTTATTGGCTCCAATTCGTCCAGTAATACCAACACACCGAAGTTCCATTACTCGGCGTCACCTACCATGTTTGGGAATGACCAGTTTTCGTCCTCGTTCCTTTCGCTCATCTCGCCGACGCTGACGTACAGTAGTCAGACGCCGTCGACGCTTACTCCTGCTACGCCGTCGACGCTCGATTAATAGCCAGGCGGAGGGGTTCGAGAAATGGTTTTTTTTTTTCGAGGTTGGTGAAAGTTTACTCGTTTTTCGAATGTGAGCTTGACGCGCTTGTTTTAGTCTTAGTTTTTGTCTTTGTCTTTGTCTAGCATGCGATTTCTCTCTCGTTGCAGCGTTATTGCCTATCCCCTCTTTTTTTTCAGTCTTTTGATCCTGAAACTACCTCTCTTATTTTGTTTCTTTGCCACTTCCTATCAGCTAACTCTTGTAAATACGGCCAGTACCCTCTCTTACTTTCTATGACTTCTATTATTTGTATGCCGCTCTCTGTGGATCCCATCCGTTATTTATCCTGCGTTACACGACGTCCCCTCATTCCTTCCTTTCCTTTCGTTTGTGTGTTTACAGCCTCGTTCTTTCTCAACGTTATCCGCCGACCCCGCTCTCAACCTTGCAATTCCAGCAAGAACTTGAAAGGACTAGCGATTCCTCTCCCCCCGCGTTTTTTCTATTATGTGCTGTATTATTATTAGTAGCTACGTTTTGAATGAATAATATTATTTGGCTTTTTTTGTCATTGACTGCAGGATGGCTGAGTATTAACGGTGAGTAATCGGAGTTTGGGCGTTGGGGGGTTGAGTAATGTGAGGGAGGATGATACCATGATCAGTGTATGTTTCTTTTTTTTATGTTTTTCTTTGACGTTGATGAAGTTTCTCCTTTTTGTCTTTACTTAAGGATTGTTATTCTCTCGTACACAGTCTTCGACAAGTCTTCGATATATCTGATGCGCCCTACGGATTTCATATATCGTCAACCGTAGGGTACCTCACATACATCGTAGTCTGCCTAGGAAGGGCTATGTAAGTGGTTGGTGGGGTTTCTGATGTGGATAAGCGCCCGAGCGCCGAAGTTCGGCTCCACTGCGTGTTCGCTGCCGATCATGTTTATGATCTTTTTCAATGTTCTCAACAATCATACGTTACCGTCAATTTGATCGGCATGATCTGGAGTATTTCGCCCATCAGCTGAAATTCCTTATGTAGAGGAGGTTCCAGGTCGGAGGTACTTAGCTACGCCCGTGGCAGTGATTCGCAACAGGCGCTACCGAGGGTCATTTCAAGCCTTGATGCGTGGAGAGGGTGTGTGGAAAGAGGTCGGATTTTATTTGAATGATGACAGGGGCGACAGAGTCGTGCGAACTGCAGTAAATCCGGGAATTGGAAAGTGCGGGGTAGTGTGCGCCGCCGTGCGGCGATCGTGTGCGGCGGCAAAATACGCTAGGCAGTAACGTGACCAATTTCTCTAAGTCCCATGACGTCAATTCAACGCGTCTCGTAAATTTATATCGAAAAACGAACGCTGCGGCAATTTTTGAGAGAATTACTTTACATGGTGGTTACGCCTTGCGAGCCGCGTCAAGCAATTACATGTGGCTGACAATGTGTCAAGTAAGTAGCTGATTATGAAGCAACGAAGTCAGTAAAGTCCAGGGACCCCAAGGTACCCGCCATTGTGGGACCTTCAATTAGAAAGCGCGTCTCAACCGAGTCCACACTCAGATATGTATGTACACAAGCATATTACAGAGGGCGTGGAGTGCTATAGATCTAGAGAATGAAACAAGCCATGTTACCGTCGCGTGTGCGGTGTGCCCACCATGATGTATCTGCCTTTGCAGAAACCTGAATAAAACCATACCCTAACTTCCTAACAGAACGGTTTTTATTCGATCGCGGGAATCATCCACGTAGTTATTGGCGGGTACATACTACTACTGGAGGATATCAGAGAAGGGGGGAATTAGAAATCAGTCATATCGTGTGCGGCGGGTTTTGCCGCCGCACACGATCGCCGCACTTTTCGCCGCACTTTCCAATTCACGAATGCACTCCATTTTGCCGGACATTCCAAATCCCAAACTTACTTGGAGAACGCGATCGTGTTTGTATCACGTGGTACCATTACCATTTCCGGAATCCGCTTATAACCTTTCTTTTCCCTCCTTCACGCTCACATTTTCCTAAATCCTTTCCTTTCCTTTTCCTAATCTTTTTCACCCAGTAGCTAACGAGGTCGCTACGGTTACCTGAGTTACTTATGTAACGTAGTTAGCTAATACATCATTCTCATTCTCATTACTAGCTTTCGCCACAACCGTTCAACGTTCAACGTTCAACTCCTGCACGAAGTAGGATTTCTCTCCAGTCCAAGCTCTTGAAATCCTTACTTGTGTCAAACAGCTCTCTTGGACACGAGATATCCTGTGTATCTTCCACGCAAGTGCGGCGTAGGTCCCATACAGCCTATTATTACAAGGCTTCCACAAGGATTACCTGTGCCCGTGGAAGGTGATTTGCAGCAGGCGCTGCTGGGTGGTCATTTCAAGCCTTGATACGTGGAGACGTTTGTGGAAAGTGGTCAGATTTGGTTTGAATGACGATGCGGGCGACAGAATTGTGCGAACCGGGGTCTTCTTTTGACCCCAACATGGAGGATTTTAGTTCGCGGGAAAAGGAACTCACAGGTCAGTGTCCCCGTTTTCCTGTGGAAAATTTACGCCCTTACTTCCGCTTCATTCGCCGTCAACATGGAATTGACTAGAAGAACTTCAGGTTGCGAGCCTTGAGCCTACCGACTTTGACGATGAAGAAATCGAGGCCTATGCGGAAGAATGTACACAAGACGGAACGCTCAATGCACATGCCACCGCTTACCATCCTACAAACTTCTGAACAGCCCAATTGTGATCAGGCCGTTGGATTGACTCGTATACTTTCAGGTTCGAGGATTACCGGTTTTGCAACGACTGACTTCTCCCATGCTAAATATGCTGCGCTCCCTCGCGCGCCGGCCCAACAACTTGTGCAGCCCTCGGTCGGGCCTGCTGGCTGGGGGTAATATCCCGTTCTCAGCAGCTTCATAGAAAATATCCCTCTCGACTTCCTCTCTTCTCGTCGTCGACTTCTTTTTTCTTCCCGGCTTCTACCTCAACGAGAGTGTTACCATAAAAATATCGACTGGGCGCTCTTGAATACTTTTAAAAAAAAATCAAAGCCTCCTTTCCACCGCTTCTACACACGAAGAACAACCAACCCGCCATGCAGCGCACCCAGCCCTCTCACTCACCCACAAAACGCATAACCCATCCTACCTAACCTTCGACGCATGCTCCTCACCTCCCTCCTCTTCGCCTCCCCATCCTATTCCCATCCCCCTTGCCGCGCCCTCTCCCCTCGCCATGCCCCAAGCACACAACCCCACTAGTCTCATAGGCCGCACTATCGTTCTCCGGTCCGCGGCTGCAGACGCAGACGCCTTCCTGATTAACCGTGCTGAGCAATTCACTCTCCGCATGGAGCGTGCTAGGGAGGTTGCCTGATTTAATGGTTGTATTGATATTAGGAGTACTGTTTTGGAGATACGACGAAGCGTTGGAAGGGGCATCATCACGAGGCGGAATCTGTAAGCAAAGTGGATGCAAAACATGAATCCTGTCCATCTATTCGAAGCACCCAACCCTATTCTTCTCCTTTTTGTGCTTCAAATTTCGACAGTGCTGGTACCTTTGTTGCACGCATGCACCTGTTCTTTACATTGCATCACCCCACCTCATGTTGAGACCCCTGCAGGCTAGTCAGACGATAACGATTTGGTGGTAATTATTCATTCTATCATACCCTCGTTGATTCATCTATCCATAGACACCAATTCCTAGATAGAATGTTTGGACAACCAATTTAGTTGCTCATCCCTCGAGTTGTCGCTTAAAGCTTTCGACGTCCAGTTCGCTGCCGATCATGTTTCTGATCTATCATTCTTAACCATACGTTACCGTCAAGTTGATCATCATGATCTGGAATATCTGGTCCATCGCTGAAATTCCTTATGTGGACAAGGCTCATCACCATTGCATGACGATACCATCGGCTCGGAAACCTAGGCTTCCTTTCTCTGCGATGTGATGTCTATTGTTGCTCCATTGAGTAGGTAACGTGGTTGAGCTCCGTGTAAGTTAAAGATTAACTACGACAAAAGCGGGTGAACTGAAATGAACCTCAGAACCATCGAGGTTGGTCAAGCTGAGTGGTGGTGGACAATGGAATTTACGCATGATGGTCAAAACCTCGGTGACTTATATTATGGAGCTCATCCCAGGGTCTAGCCGCATCACCTCTCTGGCTCCAGGCTGACCATTCATAATCTGCCCTGCGTTGTTGCCTGCAAAGCCCAGAACCGGACGGGAGTGATTTCAGGAATGTTGTCTCAAGCTACAGTGGATGATCTTAAGTCCATGTACGTCATTTATTTGGGAACCGCGTACCAGGAGAAATGTTTGCTGGCTGATTTCCGTCTGGTGACCTTAGGAATATCAACTACTTTTTACTGCTTATTCCCTTCTGTGCGCCTCATTCAGTCCATTCCATCATCTCACCTGCCTCTCACAATGCCGATTATTACACTTCTCATGGGCAGCAATTCTCGTGTATGACTATTGCCTCACATTTTCTGCCGAGGTGGAGACGTGTTGGAGCGTTGGGAAGGTTAATTGGGGTTTAGGATTATTCTATCTGAATCGTTACTTGACGCTCTTTGGCCATGTCCCGGTGATGCTGCAGTTCCTTTGGTCAACCTCCAACCCAAACAAAACTGAGGTGCGTATATTGTTGCCATCGAGCGGAGGGGGAAAAATGCTGAAGCCTACCCTCTCAGATGTTAGTTTCCGGCAGTCGAGAATAATGATGAAATCTACTGATTTTATCTATATAGTTGTCAGCAGTTGGAATCGTATCACGAATATCTATCCGTCACCATTCAGATAGTTATTTCTTGTAGGTCCCGGACTTTCCGAATTCCTCTATGATGGCACTGATTGTAAAATTTCTCCTGAAATAGTGATGTTAATCATGCGTATTTATGCTTTGTATGAGCGGAGCAGAAAGGTCCTTGCTTTGTACATCGTCGTTGCAGTTATCATCTTCGCCGTGAACTTGGTGAGTCTTGATTTTAGTGGAAAATGAATATCTAGCCTGATACTCCGTCAAGTGGGCCATATTGAGTGAAAAAAAGGGAGACTACGCAGACTACTGTGGAATCGCAGATGTGGGCCGGGAAGGGTAAGTAAATTACTTCATCCAGAGTTCAAGTTCATCTAATTCAATCAAGTTTCTCCGTCGCCATTCGTGAGTTGTACTTGCAGGGGACTTCTTATCCTACCGAGTTATATTCATCTTGGCTTACACAGGCTTTGGAGCAAGCTGGTTCGGATGGGTTATCTTCGATACACTAGTCTTTGGGATGACGCTTCACAAATCTATTGTCCTCTCTTGCCCAAGCGGAGGGACCATTTTGGACATTCTCTTACGTGACGGTGAGCTTTAACCGACTGGAACTCATCTTATTTCTTGAACCTAATAAACATCCAAGGAGCTATCTACTTCGGGTCAGCATCGCTTTTTCTTCTAATTTGGTTCTGCATAAATGCGTACACAGGGTAATGGTTGGGGTCAATTTGGTTGGTGCCTTGATGATTTTGGTGAGACCAAGTTGAACAGTTTCGCCCCATTTCTGAAATATTGATGTCTTTTCTCCCAGTTTGGTGGAGTGAAACCTTTTATGTCACTTTCTCATCGGGAAGCTGATCGATACACATAGCCCCTTGCGATAGATGTAGCGGTGACATTCACCAATGTGTAGGTCGATGCTTTTATCGTCTGCAGATGTCGGCTAAAGACAGAACTAGTATATCCTCCGTGATGGTATCACGCCTGATGCTGAATTTGAGAGACCCTTCCCTGCGTTTACAAGGAAGGCACACTTCACGCATCACATCCACGGTCGAATTGACATACTACCCGAACCTGACACTTCCTGAGTCAAACTACCTAACCCAAACTTGTGAGGTAATACCAAACCCGAGGTTGGCACCCAGACTTGGCCATTCCCATGCGATGTTTCCCGATGAAACACATCACGGTAGGTAGCTCTGCGGGCTTCTCGTTTGTTGCCTTCTTCTCCTTGTTTACATTATCCATTAGAAACGCGGGCGATAGTGGCAGGGAGCGAGTGAAGGAGTGTGTGCACGAGGTTTTAGCTCCGGCAAGATGGTTTGACAGACTCAGGTGTGGCGAATGTAGAAACGGGACAGTCACAATCGTAATAATTTATGTAATAAAGATCATCTGCGGAAGGTTTCCCGGTATTGGTGATTGTCCTCCCGAAGATTTTTTTGAACCGTTAGCCATTTGTATCACGTGGATACATACATTACCACCGGGATCCGCTTGCAGTGATCTATTCCAAATATATTCCGCCCTCGCCCTCAGGCCTCAACGTTCAACGTTCAATTCCTACAGGAACCTCCTTTCTGGAGAGCCCTCGTATTCGTCTTTGTTGCAATATCAACAGGAAAAACAAGTCCAACATCCATCCCCTGTGTCCCCGCCCCTCACTTTGCCTCGAATCAGGAGTCTCCAAATCCGGACGATCTCGTCAGCTATCAACATGCTGCAGTGCATATGCGGTCCACTACTCTTCCTCAACATCGTTATTAGTCTGTTCGGGATGGCCACCCGCAGATGCATCCGCGAGGAAATTCCAGCATAGTAGTACGAGTATGGCAGCTCAGAATTTGAGGACGCCTCAGCATGCGAGTGTCGCTAAGCTCTCCAGGGCAGGTGGGCTCGAAGGTTCGAGTGCTAGTGGAGTGATCTACGAGCATGAGAATCCGGAGGTTGACGAGCGGCGGCGTCAGCACCATCAGCAACAACCGGGAGATGCTGGAGGTGGTAATGGCGCCAACAATAACGTTATTGGCACCAATTCGTCCAGTAGTATTGATCCACCGAAGTTTCATTATTCCGCGTCATCTAGCATGTTTGGGAATGACCAATTTTCGACCTCGTCGCCTTCGCTCATCTCGCCTACGCTGACGTACAGTAGTCAGACGCCGTCGACGCTTAGTCCTGCTACGCCGTTCTTTGGCTCGTTTAATAGCCAGGCGGAGGGGTTCAAAAAGGTCTTTGTCTTTGTCTTTGTCTAGCATGCGATTTTTCTCTGTCGTTGCAGCGATATTGCTTATCCCCTCTCTTTTTTCCGTGTTTTGGTCTCGAAACCACTTCTCTTTTCTTTTTTTCTTTGCCGCTTTCTATCAGCTAGCTCTTGTAAATACGGCCAGTACCCTCTCTTACTTTTTATGACTTTTGTATGTTGCTTTGTGTGCATCCCGTCCGTTGTTTATTCTGCGTTACACGACCTCCTCTCATTCCATCCTTTCCTTTCGTTTGTGTTTTTATGGCCTCGTTCTTTCTCAACGCTATCCGCCGGCCCCGCTCTCAACCTTGAAGTGCCAGCAAGAGCTCGAAAGAACTCTGGCGATTGCCTCTTCCCCCCGCGTTTTTCCTATCATGTACTGTATTATTATTAGTAGCTACGTTTTGAATGAATAATATTATTTGGCTTTTTTTGCCATTGATTGTGAGATGACTGAGTATTAACCAGTTTGAGTGTTGGG
>Ga0307513_10008552_pt1 | contig 13084 bp, 20 predicted proteins | sample 15_EM_MG_FD_202174 | JGI IMG/M metagenome (GOLD analysis project Ga0307513, IMG submission 202174) | Populus trichocarpa ectomycorrhiza microbial communities from riparian zone in the Pacific Northwest, United States - 15_EM | ecosystem: Host-associated > Plants > Roots > Unclassified | place...
AGAATCAAGAGGATGAGTTCGTTTGGGAGTTCGAAAACTATGAAAGATATCAACTTCGGATCCAAGGAATCGATGCAAGAGTTCGCACTGAGGCTGGTTTGAGGTGCGGGGGACCCCAAGGTCTTTGAGACTGGGATAACCGTAATGGCCGGATTCCATTTCCATGGAAGCTTGGTAAGGAGAATTGAAGCCTTTTCGCGGTAGTGATTCATGGTTCCCGCGACTCGACGAGGTGAAGGCGCGGCCGGGGGAGCGCCGACGATGGGCGGCAGGAACTTACCAGGAGCATTCGTGGTCGCAGCGACTCCCGCATCTCTGGTAGCTGCACACGCTGGCTAGGGGATCTCCTGGTTTTGAATAGAATGCCAGAAGGTGTATATATTCTGCACGCGCACCAACCGCAGCTAAGGGTGCCATAGGACAGTGGAATTCCGTAGTTTGTTTCGCTTGGTCCGTTTATCATATCACCGTATATATTACAGATGTTCACCGTTTAGTTCACTACACCTCATAGACCTCAACCTTCGCAGAATCCAAAGGAAATGGTCCGAAGAACCCCGATCCCAACTCGACGAACTTCAACGTGGCCTTCATCCCCGTTTGTTTTAAACAGTCCATCAACAAATCCCTCACATATTTTGCTTCCTTTCTCACCCTCCGTTGCTGCTTCGGGAGTTCAATGCTCATGGGGAATTGCACCTCCGTGCGCCCCCATGAAGTCACTTGAAGAGGCCCGGCACTGGGAAAATATACGATCTGGAAAGTATTGAAGTTTGGGAGCACCCTGCATGCTCCCACCAGCCCTAACATTGCGGGGTGCGCTGCTTTGATTGGTTTTGCGAGGAACCCACATTCTGAGTGATTGCTCCGGGCCGGGTGTAGGCAAATGATAGTGAGCTCGGTGAGCTTCGGACACGCAGTCACAAGTTCTGAGGTAAGGCGTTGAATTGATATTTCCACCTTGTGACGTCGCGGAGCGCTGAACTACTTACGGGACAGACTACCCCAGAAGGGGAGGGGGATTGCCAATCGCCGGATTTTCGATTTCTGGTTGGAGACAAGAGACCTAAGAATCACGTCGGGGCGTACTATCTCCCCTTTTACAATCACGAAGTCGACATCTTCAAGCTCGTGGCAGTGCCAAAGAAGACGATGAGCGGTGAGGGGGATAATCAGAGTCTTGATCTGGGAGAGCTTGACATGCTTGAGCGCATTCCAGAGCGGTTCCTCATGGAAGCCGTCGCGAACCGACCATCTGATCTCCAGCGTGTGGAGATTCGGGAGGGACCGCAGGAATTTGACGAACAAAGAAAATCCGGACTCAAAGTAGACATTCAAAGATACCACCCTTCGAAGGATACAAGTCAGTCAAAACCCACGAAGGAAAAACGGGCAGAGAAGCACTTCACGGTGATCGCCAGACTCATATTCGCGTGTAAAGCACCCATGAGGGTCTTGAGCCGCGCTGTGGCTTGCCGCCCCCAGATCCCACAATGGAGGAAGAAGTGGAGATGCTCCCAAATGAACGGGATCAGTCGCAACCGCATCGCCTTGCATGTCATGCTTAACGGTCGTAGAAATCCAACCCGATCTCGATGGCAACTCTCGACGAACGGGTCATACTCAACGTTGAACCGTGTGTAGCAACTGATGAACTGCACTTCTGGAGAGACGTACGAGAGAATCAAAGGATAAGCTCGTTTGGGAGTTCGAAAACTGCGAAATATGTCAGTATCCGGCCAAGGGGATCGATGCAAGAACTTGTACTGAGGCTGGTTTGGGGTGCAGGGGATCTTAGGGGCTTTGATAGCGCTGTAATGGCTGAATACAGTTTCCGCGGGAGCTTGGTAAGGAACATCGAAGCCTTTTCGCGGTAGTGATTCACGGATCTTGTGACTCGACGGGGCGAAGGCGTAGCTAGGGGATCGCCGACGGCGGGCGGCTACACAGTTCCACACCGATCATCGACTCCGAGCTGCCCACACAATGAGCCACCTATCTTCTGGTATATACCAACACATTCAAGTGTAATTTCCGCTACCAAAATACTAGGGCTATTCATGGTTACAGTGACTACAGCACCGGCGACAGCTGCGGACGCTAACTAAGCAACCTTCTGGTTTGGAACGGGATTCCAGAGGATATATGCGTTCTGCATGCGTGCCAACCCCACCTATAGAGGCTTCTTTCGCCAGCGTGGCTCTTGATCCCGACAGAAGGAACGTCTCGTAATGAATGGAATATCCCTCACCTTGTACCTGTGTTTGTGGTGGTGGAGGGAAATCACGAGGTGGGAGATCAAGCTTTAAGCGCTTAAGCTTCGAGTGAACCGGGGAACTGTTGATCTTCGGGAGCATGTGGGTTTGATGATCACGGGGGTGTGGTTGGGCCGGAGGAACCGGACCCTGTAGTGAGACCAGAAGGGTGTGTTGGAGCCTGGCCGTCGTCCGACGCAACGGAAGCAGAAACAGGAACAGGAGCAAGTTCCGTAACTGGCGAAGGAGTGGGGGAATGCAGGCCTGAGAGATGGGGGATCAAACTAAGGTCGGCAGCTCGTTGATAGCATAACACGTACGCTGAAGCGTAGTTGGAATCGCCAAACTACTTGGGTATGTCGCCGGGTTCTCTGATGGCCTCGACAGCGTCGTGTGGAATTCCGCACTGGTTTGTTTCACTTGATCCTTCTATCATACTATTATGCGTGTTACAGATCCTCACTATTCAGATAACTACACCCCACACACCCCAACCTCTACAGAATCCAAATGTATCGGCTCGGAGGACTCCAGTTCCAACTCGATGAACCTATACGTGGCCTTCATCCCTGTTAGCTTCAAACAGTCCAGCAACAAATCCCCCACATCTTTTGCTTCCTTTCTCATTCTCCGTTGCCGCCTCAAGAGCTCAACGCGCTCGTCGCTCTCACGCCCGTATAAATACACTTCTTGTCCGGCGGTGGGAAAATATACGATCTGGAAAGTATCGAAATTCGGGAGCACCCTGCATGCGTTCACCAGTTCCAACATTTCGGGATGCGTCGTTCTGATCTGTTCTGTGAGAAACCCCGTTTCTGAGAAATTGTTCCGAACCAGGTCTGGGCAAACGATAGTGAGCTCAGTGAGCTTCGGACACGCGGCCACAAATGCTGAGGTCAGAGGTGTCGAGTTAACATTTCGGCCTTGTGACGTCGCGGAGCGCTGGACCACTTACGGGACGAACTGTCCCAGGAGAAGAGGGGGATTGCCAATCGCCGGATTTTTGAGTTCTGGTTGGACGCAAGGGATCTGCGAACCGAATCGGAATGTCCCACCCACGCTTCTCCAATCACGAGGTTGATATCTTCAACCTCATGGCAGTGTCGGAGGAGAGGATGAGCGGTTGGAGGGATAATCAGAGTCCTGATCTGGGGGAGCTTGACACGCTTGAGCGCGTTCCCGAGCGGTTCCTCAAAGAAGTCATAAGGATCCCACCATCTGACCTCCAGCGTGTGGAGGTTTGGGAGGGACTGTAGGAATCTGATGAACACAGGAAAGCCGGACTTAAAGGAGATATTCAAAGATACAACTCTTCGGAGGATACAAGTCAATTCAGAGCCAGGAAAAGAAAAGGGCAGAGAGGTAAGTACTTCACTGTGATCGCGAGATTCATATCCACGTGTAAAGCACTCAACAAGGTCTCTAACCGCAACACAGCACCTCCCTTACGACCTCTCTCCACAGTCGAACCCAACAGGAAGAGTCGGAGGTGCTCCCAAATGAACGGGATCAATCGCAACCTCATTGCCCTGCATGTCATACTTAACGGTTGCAGAAATCTCACTCGCTGTCGATGGCGGTCGCCGGCCATCAGGTTATACTGAATGCGGAACCGCGCATAGTGACCGGTGAACTGCTGTTCTGGAGAGATGTGAGAGAGAATCGACAGGATGAGTTCGTCTGGAAGTTCGAAAACTATGAAAGATATCAGCTTTGGACCCAAGGAATCGATGCAAGAGTTCGCACTGAGGCCGGCCTGAGGTGCGGGGGATCTCAAGGTCTTCGAGACTGGGATAACCGAATCCCGTTTCCAAGGGAGCTTGGCAAGGAGTGTTGAAGCCTTTTCGCGGTAGCGATCCATGGTTCCTGCGACTCGATGGGGTGAAAGCACAGCCACTGAGGGAAGCGCCGACGATGGGCAGCGGGTCCGGGCTCAGTCACACCCATCAGGAAAATACGAAGCCGTCGTTGGGTGCTGTCGCGGGAACGTCGACTATATCAGCACTTGCCAGTGCTGATGAGTGCCGATTCGGTGCTGGAATACCAACACTCTAAAGTGTAATTCTCACAACAAAATACCAGGAGCATTCGTGGTCGCAGCGACTCCGGTAGCTGCACACGCTGACTAGGGGATCTCCTGGTTTAGAACAGAATGCCGGAAGGTATATGTATTCTGCATGTGCACCAACCGCACCTAGTAAGGGTGTCGTAGGACAGTGGAATTCCGCGGTTTATTTCGCTTGATCCTTCTATCATACCACCGTATATGTTACAGATGTTCACCATTCAGTTCACCACACCCCATACTCAGCCTTCGCAGAATCCAAATGTATCGGCTCGGAGAACTCCGGTTCCAACTCGACGAACCTCAACGTGGCCTTCATCCCCGTTAGCTTCAAACAGTCCATCAATAAATCCCCCAGATCTTCTACTTCCTTTCTTACCCTCCGTTGCTGCCTCAACAACTCAATGCTCATGGGGAACCGCACGTCGCTCCCGTGCCCGTATGAATACGCCGGTGATCCAACGTTGGGAAAATATACGATCTGGAAAGTATCGAAATTCGGGAGCACCCTGCATGCGTTCACCAGCTCTAGCATTTTGGGATGCGTCGTTTTGATCTGTTTTGCGAGATCTGTTTCTGAACAATAGTTCTGGACCAGGTGTAGGCAAACGAGAGTAAGCTCGGTGAGCTTTGGACACGCGGTCACAAACCCTGAGGTTAGAGGTGTCGAGTTAACATTCCCGCCTTGTGACGTCGCAGAGTGCTAGACCACTTACGGGACAGATTAATCCAGGAGCGGAAGGAGATTGTCAACCGCCGGATTTTTGAGTTCTGGTTAGACGCGAGAGATCTGAGAACCGCATCGAATACTATCCTTCCTTCCACAACCACGAAGTTGACATCCTCAAGCTCGTGGCAGTGTTGAAGAAGAGGATGAGCGGCGAGAGGGATAATCAGAGTCTTGATCTGGGGGAGCTTGACACGCTTGAGCGCGTTCCCGAGTGGTTTTCCAAAGAAGTCATAAATGTCCCACCACCTGACCTCCAGCGTGTGGAGGTTTGGGAGAGACTGTAGGAATTTGATGAAGAAAGGAAAACCGGACTCGGGGGAGACATCCACAGATACGACTCTTCGGAGGATACAAGTCAGTTCAGAGTCAGGAAAAGAAAAGGGCAGAAAATAAAGTACTTCACGGTGATCGCGAGGCTCATATCTGCGTGTAAAGCACTCAACAGGGTCTCTAATCGCAACGCAACATCTCTCCCCCCAACCCGGCGCCGCAGAAAGAGCCGGAGGTGCTCCCAAATGAATGGGATCAATCGCAACCGCATCGCCTTGCATGTCATGCTTAACGATCGCAGAAATCTCATCCGTCGTCGATGGGGGTTGCTGGATCCCAGGTCATACTGAGTGTGGAACCGTGCGTAGTGACCGGTGAGCTGCGGTTCTGGAGAGATGTGAGAGAGAATCGAGAGAATGAGTTCGTCTGGAAGTTGGAAAACTACGAAAGATATCAACTTTGGATCCAAGGAGATTGAGATAAGAGTTCGCACTGAGGCTGGTTTGGGGTGCGGGGGATCTCAAGGTCTTCGAGACTGGGATAACCGGATTCCGTTTCCATGGGAGCTTGGTAAGGAGCGTTGAAGCCTTTTCGCGGTAGCGATCCATGGTTCCTGGGACTCGGCGAGTCAGAGGAGCGCCGATAATGGGCGGTGGGAACCGCCAACGTGCACATTAGCCTGGGCTCGGTCTCGATCGGTCACATTCCCCACAGATAGACGTTAAACAATCGATGTCCACAATGATGAGCTACCTGTCTTCTGGTATATACCAACGCCTTGGGGTGTAATTTTCACGGCTGAATACTGAGGGGATTCACGATCGCAGCGACTGCCTCACCTCCAGTAGCCAGTGCATATGCTGGTTAAGGGATCTTCGTAAAAGATCCAGGAGTTGTTGGAAAGTTTTGTTTCCTGCCAGTTGCGAGAAATCATCCAACAGTTTGAAAAGCTCGCCCCCGACCCTGAACGTTTAACCGATTTTCGTGCTACAGGGACAAAAAGTGAACGTCTACTGAGCTCGTTAAGATTTATCCAACAAGTCCCAAGAAATCTGATTTTTATCAACAGAACCCGGAGGTTTTACTCTCACAGTGAGCTTAGAGCGGGATACCAGAAGGTGTATACGTTCTACATACACACCAACCGCACCTAAAGGTGTCATAGAACAGTGGAATTCCGCAGTCCGCTTTGCTTGATCCTTCTATCATATTATCGTACATGTTACAGATCCTCGCTATTCAGATCACTACACCTCACACTCTTCAACCTTCACAGAATCCAAATGTATCGGTTCGGAGAACTCTGATTCCAACTCGATGAACCTCAACGTGGCCTTCATCCCCGTTAGCTTCAAACAATCCATCAACAAATCCTTCACATCCCTCGCTCCCTTCCTCACCCCCGGTTGCTGGATCAAGGGTTGGTCGCCCATGACGAACCCCCTGCCCCACCAATGCCCGAACGAAGTCTCTGGAAGAGGTCCGGCATTGGGAAAATACACGATCTGGAAGGTATCGAAATCTGGGAGCTCTCTGCATGCGTTCACCAATTCTAGCATCGCGGAGCGCGTCATTCTGATCGGCTCGGTGAGGGTTGCCATTTCCGAACGGTGGGTCTGGGCCGGGTGTGGGTAAATGATAGTGAGCTCAGTGAGCTTCGGACACGCAGCCACGAATCCTGATGTTAGAGATATCGAGTTAATGTTTCCACTTTGTGGACGTCGCGGAGTACCGGACCACTTACGGGACGGATTACCCCATAAAAAGAGAGGGACCGCCAACCGCCGGATTTTTGAGTTCCAGTTGGACGTAAGGGACTCGAGAATCACGTCGGAACGTATCCTCCTCCCTTTGACAACTACGAAGTTGACATCTTCAAGCTCGGGACAGTGTTCAAGAAAAGGATGAGCGGAGGGAGGGATGATTAGAGTCTTGATCTGAGGGAGTTTGACCCACTTAAGCGCGGGCTCGAGCAGTTCCTCAAAGTAGTCATCATTATCTGACCATCTGATCTCCAGCGTATGGAGATTCGGGAGGGACTGTAAGCATTCGACAAATAAAGGAAAGGCGGACTCGAAGGAGGCATCCACAGATACAACCCTTCAGAGAACGCAAGTCAGTCCAAGAAAAAAGAGCAGAGAAGTGCTTACTTCACGGCGATCGCGAGACTCATATCCGCGCGTAAAGCACTCAACAGGGTCTCGAACCGCAACACGGCATCTCTCCCCCCAACCCATCGCCGCGGAAAGAGCCGGAGGTGTTCCCAAATGAACGGAATCAATAGCAACCGCATCGCCTTGCACGTCATGCTTAACGGTCGCAGAAATCCCATCCGCAGTCGGTGGCGGTCGTCGACTATCAGGTCGTACTGAATGCGGAACCGCGCATAATGACCGGTGAACTGGGGTTCTGGAGAGATGTGGGAGAGAATCGACAGGATAAGCTCGTATGGGAGTTCGAAAACTACGAGAGATGTCAATTTTGCATCCAAGGAAATCGATGCAAGAGTTCGCACTGGGACTGGTTTGGGGTGCGGGGGATCTTAAGGACCTTGATAGCTGGGTAACGGCCGGATCCTGCTTCCATGGGAGCTTGGTCAGGAACGTTGAAGCCATTTCGCGGTAGTGATTCATGGTTCCTGATAACTCAACGAGGTGTAGCTAGGGAAGCGCCGACATTGGGCGGCAGGAACCCTGGACGTTGGTGGGTCGGTCACATGAAGTATATAGGATATTCCGTAAAGTGTGATCTCCGCTGCCAAATCCCGCCGTTCACGTCCACGTCCCGCGCTCCGCGACTTTGGGATTACGAGTCGATCTAAGACCAACAGGACCTCGCAGGAAACGGCTTGGGTCGTTTGGCAGGTGAAATTACGAACGGATACTACCCAGCAGCGGCAACGGGAAGGCGAATACCAACGACCCACCCTCGGGATCACGACAGTTGGGCGGAATTCCATAGAACACCGCGTGAGTGGACGCTGGGCTAGACCGTCGCTTATAACCACAGTGGCTGTCATGACATGACGGTGTGTAACTCGAGGCTCGGAGTACGCTCGCCCTGAAAAATAGGATGCGGTCAATCCCGCTCGGGGGAAGGGTGGTGACGAGATGTATGACAGGGCTCCGGCCGCCCGTCGCGTCCGTTTGGCGCCGCTGACCGCGTCCTGCTCCACAAATAATTGAAGTTATCACCGGACTATCCCGTATCATGAACTATAACGCAGATATTGAGTGGCTGTCACTGTTCACCCACCGTAGATTCAAAAAGGGAGTACAGTGAAACGGATCCACCGCCAACCGCATCATTGAGATTTGCGCTCGACGGTCCCCACATATAGTCAAAGCCAAAAATAAAACGAGGGATGATGGCTGCGCGAAAACATCCGATCAACCCTGTGGCGGTGATCAAAGTCGTGACGTCTGGGGTGACCGCGCCTTGGAGTCGCGTCTAGCAGGCTGAACCAACGCGCCAGGTCTGAATAAACCAAACTGTGCGATGCATTTTGGTACGTCACTATGAGGGTACTACGTTTAAAGAAACTATCGTCCACAGTAAAGGGAAACACTAGACTTTTCGTATTCTAGATGACCATCGTCCAAGCTCGCTCAGAAAGCGAGCAATCCACCACCAATAACACCCAAGAAGACAGCGCCGCCAGTAGCGAGGAGACTGCCAGTGAGACCGGTAGCACCGTTACCAGCACCAGTGGTATTGGTGGGAGAGACGGCGGGGCTTGTGCCGGACGGGGTTGTACCGGTCGGGGTCCGGGTGAGAGAGGGAGTAACAGAGGGGGGACGGGAGCTGGCGGAGGAGGACAGTTGAGTGGAACTCTCGACGTCGGTGGAGGACGGAACGCTGGAAACATCTAAAAGGGGGGCAAAATCAACAGGAGTAGGGTATGAGAAGGAAAAGGTGGCATACCGCCACAGAGAGACGCCTGGAGAGACTGAGCTTGCGCAATGTCATCAGCGGTACAGTTTTCCGTGAGACATGTCAGGACTGCTGCCTGATATTCCGTGTTGACGCAGACACACGAAGCATCGGTGCTGTAAGCGAATGATGGGCACCATCAGAATCATGTACGGTATGTGAGGGTCAAGTCAAGAGGAGAAACCCACAATGAGCACTGGGTAGCAGTGGTGACACAGCTAAGGAGACACGGGGTCAAGCTCGGGGACGGGATTGGGCCTGTCGCGGTGTCAGTGCCCTGAGCGTAAACCGAGGCAGCGAGGAGGCCGGTGAAAGCGATCTTCTTGGCGAACATCATCGTGAAATTAGCGGGGATGGAAAGGGATGATGGGTGAAGAGGTGAGACCTGGAGAGAGGGGGTTGGGGAGGAGCGAGACTGTATTTATACGAACCCCAGCCCACGTGAGGTTCGCTCCACGCGTCGGACAGCTGTCGGTGCTAGTCGGTGCTCGTGTATTCTTCACTCAAAATAGCCACACCTCCGTTCAAATCTTCCCTCCCCCTATGCACCCCTAACCGGACGCCAAGCCGTGCCTGCGCACCAGTAACCTGCCTACCGGATCCCCCCAACCCTCCGACCGAAATCCGTCGTCGAGCAACCGAGGGGTAGGATCGCCGATAGAGTGTTTGCCCACATGACTGACAGGTGCAGGACGGTGGTAAGCTCTCACAGAACGCTCGGCAGAAATCAGAACGAGAGTCGAACGACTTTCATTCGAACCCCCATCAATTGATGGCACACACACTAGTGCACATCGGGGAAGCGCACTTCCGCAATGGAAGCGACCGTCCGCACGAGAACACGAGCAAACGTCCACCTGGCTTACCCGGTCCCCCACGATGGGCTACCGATGTAAATCTACGGGTGAGGGGAGACGCCGGTGCCAAGTGGAACCGTCATCCCGCGCAGTTTTCGTACGGCACACACGCGTCGGTGTCTCGACACATGCCCCGCCCTTCCGTGCTCGCTTATAAGGTCCAGTTAGGACAAAGAACCTGCCAGCGAATTCGAGCGCATCCGTTGACGCGTCGTCTGGAAGCTCCGGGCGCTCGACAAATTCATGCGTGCGCGGCTTTGTTGCTCAAATGGTAACTTAATCTACGCTTCTCCATTCAGCCTGCCGGTGAGATTTCTTACACTGTGATGCCACGGGATTCCTTAACCTCCACACCCTCGTTTCGCAGGTATCCACTGATCGTCGGCAAGGCGTCCCCCCCCCCCCCCGTGACCGGGCGAGTAGCGATCGGCTGAATTGCTGAGGTACTTCACAAAGAGACGTATGGACTCGGTGCTCTTTGGAAGCACCGGAACAAAGGACCAAGAGGTTGAACAACAGAATCACGCGCCAGGTACACAATCCCTCCCTGGGAGGTTAAATAAAAAATAAAACAACGGGTGAGGCGAGCACGGGAGGAAGGAGACCTGGGTCCCGCTTACTCGTAGCGGCTATATGCGGAACCGGTTTGGGTTCACTCGTAGATGCGAATAGAGGCAATGTCAAAATATGCGTCGACGAATGCGCCAGGGTTGTTATCCACGAGGTCTGTGCAAGAGTCAGAGCACCCGTCATTATTGAAGGTGGTTGCCGCCCAATCGCCGCAAAGAGTCAAGTTGATGATAATACTGTGGGGCCCGAACTTGCTTCCAATATCACACTGCGTGTTGGGGAAGAACGCAGACGGGGTACCCTACGGAGAAGAATGGAGGTGAGAATCCGACTCTGGACGAGTCCTCCCTGGAGAACCATTGGCTCACCCAATTATCGGTGTTGATCTGAGCGCCGCCACTCTGGACATCACCAGGTGGGCCACCACCCCTAGGCCAAAACCAGACCTTGATGAAGGTATCTGTGCGTTCGATAGCAAACCAACCGCCTCCGGCTTGATTAAATTCACGACCGTAAGAGTCTGAGTTTGCATCGTAAACACCACACCCGGGAGAGTCGGGCTGGGGAGTTCCACATTCTGTCAGTATGGTCTCGCCGGTCTGATCACGGGTGACGGGCATGGTGCACCCATCACTGGTATGGACCGTCATAGCGTTCGGGCTGAGACCGTTCGCGCCCTCGAGGATGTCGATTTCCCCAGCATCGGGCCAGGTTTCTAGACCCGCCTCCCAGATCGCGGGCCACGTGCTACATCCCTCGGGCATGTGCCTGACATCGAAGCTGTAGATGGTAGAATCAGCAATCGACCCTTCGGGACTCGGATTTAAAGCCCCGTACATGGCTACGTGGTGGTTGAATGTTTGAGTAGAGACCAAGCGGACGGATTTCCTTCCAGGCTCGTTGGCAGCGACCGTGTTTTCGAAGTCGGCCCGAAGGACAAAGGTGTCATCACTGGTATAGGTCAGGTTATTGGCGACGGCCGTTTCACGATCAACGTAGTTACTGCGCATATGAGAGGTTCATAGTTAGCGATTGACCTCTCCACCATGATGCCAAGAGTGCCAATGAAGAAACCAACTCACACTCGACCATTTGTGGGATCCGGAATGTTGTCGAATCTGAAATAGTCGTAGAACTGGCTTCCCACGATGTCGTGAGACTTGGTCCAGGCCCCAGCGTATCCCGCGGTGGCCAAAGCCAAAGGAACCAAGGCGGCGAGAATAAAACGCATCTTATCTGGTGCTCGGGGTGTTCGAGGAGGGTAAGGAACGAAGGGTATCTTCTGCGGCGAACAGAGAGGAGAGGTGTCAGAAGGAACGAGATGAAAGACGACCGCGGGAGGTCGACGAAGGAGAGGTTATCGCTCCAAAGCCATCTGTTAAATGCCCTATCGTTCAAATTCCTACCTGTTAGCATGGGGGATTGTCATCGCTACATCCTCACCAGATACCCCACACCGCGTCGGATGAACGAAATCAGCACCATCAAAGGACAAAACAGGGCACGGGTCGTGAGGCCAAGCCCTGAATGTGGGAGAGGACGTGCGGGTATGTTCCAGACGACGGAAAAACTCTAATCCAGCGGCGGCGAAGTGGGGCTGCATGACCCTTGTCTGGCAAATGCCTCGCTATTGGAGGGGATTATTCTCAACGTTCAACACCGCGTCGCGAGGAGTTCCACAAGGCCACATTAAAAAAGGAGAGCTGTGAAATGGCGAGTCGAGAGCACAGAAACCCCATGACCGTGGAGCAGAAGGTGTTATCGATGAACGATGAGAACGGGTATCACCGTTTTTTCTCTCAAGTGCTGAGTGACCCGCCGGTTGATCCACAACGCCACGAGGCTACTAGCTAGGCTTAACGCGAGGGGTGGAACGCTAGGCCGCAGAGCCTAGAGAAGAGATAGCGTGAGGTGTTGGTACCGGCGTGACTACACCGCAGAACGAACCAAGAAGCTGCTCGAAGATGTATATGCGGTGGACGCACTGAAGTTTAAGTCAAAGAGCATACATCGCGTGCACTACGTGAGGCAACTGGTAGAACTGATCGTTGGTAGCGATATCCAATGGGCATCAGAAAACAAACTTCCGCGTAGGTAGATCGTCCACGGAAATGAATAGAAGCTATGGAAAACGTTAATGCCGATGAATCAGTATAGAGTGTCGGTCGCTGTTGGGTCGTTTTCAGTACGCACTGTCGTCACTACTTAGTACCAACACCGATCTAGCGCCTAAATTCTTGTGGTGGAAAAAAATCTTTCGTCAGTACCGGCCCTTCCCATAGCGAAGGAACCTGATCAATACGCGATAGACTCGTGAGTAATTGAGGTCCGGGAACCAACAGGACCGGTGGGACGAAACACCAGGATACCGTACTAACAGTGTGATGACCGACGCGGGAAGCGT
>Ga0307513_10008553_pt1 | contig 13083 bp, 13 predicted proteins | sample 15_EM_MG_FD_202174 | JGI IMG/M metagenome (GOLD analysis project Ga0307513, IMG submission 202174) | Populus trichocarpa ectomycorrhiza microbial communities from riparian zone in the Pacific Northwest, United States - 15_EM | ecosystem: Host-associated > Plants > Roots > Unclassified | place...
ATTCAGCTCTGCGGGCAACTGGACCTCGGCGTCGGTGATCGTCATGTCGACGCGCACCTTGTCGCCCTCCGGCGTGATCTTGTCGATCGTGCCGATCGTGACGCCCTTCATCTGCACGGCGTTGTCCTCGAACAGCGCCGACGCATTGGTGAAGTACGCGGTGAGGTGGCGACCGCTGCCCAGCCTGCTCAGCTGCCAGATTCCGGCCGCCACCAGCACGGCGATCACCGCGACCAGCGCGACCACCGTCAGCTGGCGCTTGTCGTTGGCCCAGGAACTCACGAGAGATCACATCCGCCCGGGTTGAGGGGGCCGATCGTCGGGGTGGGCAGCAGCCCGCAGATGTAGTTGTCGAACCAGCGGCCGCTGCCGATCGCGTTGTTGAAGACCCGCGCGAACACGGCTTCCTTCTGCAGCAGGAGGGCCAGGTTGTCCTGGTTGCGCTGCAGCACCTCGACGACCTTGTCGAGCGTCTCCAGCGTCGGTCGCAGCTGGTCACCGTTGTCGGCGACCAGGCCGGACAGCTGCTGGGAGAGATCGCGGATGCCCGTGATCAGCTTCGCGATCGCGTCGCGGCGCTTCTGCAGCTCTCCGAGCAGCAAATTGCCGTCGGACAGCAGCGACTGGATGTCGTCCTTCCGGTCGGCCAGCGTGGTGGCGACCGTGCGCGTACCGGCCAGCAGCTTGCGCAGCTGCTCGTCGCGGCTGGCGATCGTGGTCGACAGCCGGGAGAGCCCGTCGAGCGCGCCGCGGATCTCCGGGGCGGTGCCACGGAAGGTGTCCGACAGCGTTTGCAGGCTCTTCGCGAGCTGGTCGGTGTCGAGACCCTCGATGGTCTTCGACAGCCCGTTGAACGCGTCGACGACGTCGAACGGGGTGACGGTGCGCTGGTCGGTGATGCCGAACGCGACGTCCGGGTCCTGGTCGCGGTCGCCCTGCGGATCGAGGGCGAGGTACTTGGCGCCGAGCAGGGTGCGGATCTGGATGGAGGCGATCGTGCGGTCGCCCACCCACGCGTCCTGCACCTTGAAGGCGATCTGCACCTGCCCGTCCTTGAGCCCCACCTTGGTGACGCGGCCGACCTCGACGCCGGCGACCGTCACCTGGTCACCGGACTGCAGGCCGGCGGAGTCGGTGAAATTGGCCTTGTACGTGGTGCCGCCGCTGAACAGCGCCTTGCCGTTGAAGGCCAGCAGCACGACCAGCAGGATCGCCAGCGAGCCGCCGATGGCCAGCGGCACCGGCTTGAGCCGGTGGGTGATCGGATCGCCCTGGGCCATCAGTGGTCACCTTCCACCGCGGGTAGCGGGAGATCCGCCTGCGGGTCCTTCAGCAGCGGGTTCTCGCCATCGCTCGTGGACGCCTTCTTGTTCGGGTCGTCATGACCGTCACCGTGGCCGTGGCCACTGTCGCCCTGGCCGTCGTCGCCATAAACGGCACCCGGCACCGGCCACGGCGGGCCGATCTCCAGGTCGTTGCCGAGACCGTCGGGATCGGCACCGCATCGGGGCGCGTCCGACTGGAAGACCGGTAGCTCGAATGGCCCGATCTTCGGGAGTGGCGGCGGCAGGGTGAGCCCAACGCTGCCCGACAAACCGCACAGGTAGAAGTTGAACCAGCTGCCGTACGAGCCGGCACGGGAGATCTTGTTCAGCTTGTACGGCGCGAACTGCAGGTAGTGCTCGATGATCGGCTCGCCCTCGTGGAGCTGGTCGGCCAGATCGCCGAGCGCGGCGATGTCCGCCTGCAGCGCGGGGCGGCCCTCCTCGAGCAGGCTGCTCGTCGTCGCCGCGAGGTCACCGATCGAGCTGATCGCGCTGCCGATCGGCTCCCGGTCCTCCGCGAGTCCGGCCACCAGCTCCCGCAGCGAGACGATCAGGTCGTTGAGCTGATCGTTGCGCGAGGTGACGCTGTCGAGCACGCCATTGAGGTTGTCGATCAGCTCGCCGATGACCTGGTCCTTGTCGGCCAGCGTCTTGGTCAGCGACGCCGTCGACGTCAGCAGGCTGTCGATCGTGCCGCCCTGGCCCTGCAGCACCTGGATGATCTCGTTGGCCAGGGTGTTGACCTGCTCGGGATCGAGGGCCTGGAACAGCGGCTGGAACCCGTTGAACAGCTCGGTGAGGTTGAGCGGCTTGCGGGTGCAGCCCTCGGGGATGACCGCGCCCTCGGCCAGCGTCGGCGGCGCGGCCGGGTCGCAGGGCTCCTGCTCCTGCGAGAGACCGAGGAACCGCTGGCCGATCAGGTTCTTGTAGAGCACCGCGGCGCGGGTGGTGGCCGGCAGCCGCAGCGAGGAGTCGATCTCGAAGTCGACCTTCGCGATGCGCCGGTCGACGATCTCGATGTCCGTCACGCTGCCGACGATGACGCCGGAGATGCGCACGTCGTCACCGCGCTGCAGACCCGTCACGTCCTCGAAGCGGCCCGAGTAGACGGTGCGTTCGCCGCTCTGCGCGTTGGCGATCGTGAGGCCCAGGACGGTGGTGGCCAGCATGGTCACCACGGCGAAGACGAGGAACTTGACCAGAGGGGCGACAGGTACGCGGCTCACGTGACGGTCACCTCCGACCCGCGGTACAGCGGCCCCACCAAGAACGTGCTCCAGCCAGGCACCGAACTCGCGGGGCGGCCCTGCTGGGCGCCGATCAGCGACGTGACCACCGCCTGCTCACCGGGCGAGTTGGGCAGACCCATGTCGACGGAAGCGGGCGACGCCAGGAAGTTGGCCAGCGGCGTGCCGGCCAGCGGACCCGGGTCCTTGACCAGTCCCCAGGAGTCCTTGCTGGGGTCGTAGGTGCCGTAGGTGTCGATCCCGAAGTCCTCGGGGTTGCCCTTCGGCTGGTTGGGCTGGCCGGGAGGCGGCACCGATCCATCGCGGAACGGCCCGTCCGGCGCGTACTGCGGGTAGTTGTCGTTCTCGCGCGGCGGCGGCAGTTTCTGGGGGTAGCAGCGCGGTCCGCGGTCGTCGGTGAAGTCCGGCAGGTCGTCGGGGTATACGTACTTGGCCCGTTTCGGATCCGTGAGCAGTTCGACCGTGACGTGGATACCCGGCTTGCCGGCGTTGGCATTGGGGCCGGGTGCGCCAAACACTTCCTCACCACGCGGGAGCACCGAGACCAGGTTCTCGAAGAAGCAGGGGAACTCCGGCGCGTAGCGGGCCAGCGTCTCGAGCGTGGGCCGCGAGGTGGCGGTGAGCTGGATGATGTTCTCGCCGTTGGCGTCGAGGAAGGCGCGCAGGTCGTCGGAGGCCCCGATGACGGAGCTGTAGACGTCGCGCAGGTTGTCGGCCTGGTCGACGATCGTGTTCGCCGGCACCGTCAGGTCGTCCAGCGCGGAGAGCAGGTCGGGCGCGGTGTCGGCCGCGGTGTCGGAGAGCGTGGCCAGGTCGCGCAGGTCGTCCTGCAGCGCCGGCACCGACGGGGTGATGCCCTCGACCAGCACGTTCAGGCCCACCAGGGTCTGTCCGAGCTGCTCGCCACGGCCCTGCACGCCCATCGCGACCGCGCCGAGGGTGCCCTTGAGCTTGTCCGGCTGCACCGCGGTGAGGACGGGCTCCAGGTTGTCGAGCGCGGTGTCGACCTCACGGGCGGTCGAGCTGCGGTCCTGCCCGATCACGTCGCCGTCGGCGAGCGGGGTCGTGCTCGGCGCGGCCGGCGGCTCCAGCGAGACGAACTTCTCGCCGAACAGCGTCTTGGGCAGCAGCCGAGCAGTGACGTTGTCCGGGATCTGGTCGATCTTGTCCGAGTCGATGCTCATCAGGATGTCGGCGCCGTCACCGGTGGAGGTGATCGACGCGACACGGCCGACGATCAGGCCGCGGACCTTCACGTCGGCGCGCTGGTTGAGCTGACTCCCCGCGTGGTCCGCCTTGAGCATCACCGACGCCCCGCTGCGGAACGCGCCCGCGTACTGCGCGATCGACAGGCCCACCAACAGCGCGATCACGACCACGAAGGCGAGGCCCTGCAGGACCAGCTTGTTGTCCCTCATCCGGCCACGCTCACCGAGGTCGACGTGCCGTAGATGACCAGCGTCAGGAAGAAGTCGAGGATCGCGGTCGACACGATCGAGAGGCGGACCGCGCGACCCACGGCCACACCGACGCCGGCCGGGCCGCCCTTGGCCCGGTAGCCGTAGTGGCAATGGATCAGGATGATCACCGATGCGAACACGAGCACCTTGAGATACGAGTAGAGGATGTCGCTCGGCGGTAGGAACAGATTGAAGTAGTGGTCGTACGTGCCGCCGGGTAGCCCGTTGATCAGCGTCACGTTGATCCGCGACGCCGCGAAGCTGGCCAACAGGCCGATCGTGTAGATCGGGATGATGGCGATGATCCCGGCGATCACGCGCGTCGTGACCAGGTAGGGCACGGACGGCACGGCCATGACCTCGAGCGCGTCGATCTCCTCGGAGATGCGCATGGCGCCCAGCTGCGCGGTGAACCCGGCGCCGAGCGTCGCGGTCAGCGCCGCGGCGGCGACCAGCGGCGCGATGTCGCGGGTGTTGAAGTAGGCGGTGATGAAGCCGGTGAGCGCTTCGACGCCCAGTGAGTCGAGCGCGCGGAAACCCTGCAGGCCGACCAGCGAACCGACGAACAGCGACAGGGCCGCCATCACGCCGGCCGTGCCGAGGATGACGATCAGCGCGCCGGACCCGAAGCTGACCTCGGCCAGCAGCCGCATGATCTCCTTGGAGTACCGGGTGATCGTGGCCGGGATCCAGGCGATCGCGCGGATGTACAGCGACAGCTGATCGCCCAGCTCCTCGAGCTGGTTCAACGGTCCCTGAGCGACCTTGCGGGCGCGTCCCGCCGACAACAGCGCCATTGCTCAGCTCCCCTTCGGCGGGATGATCTGCAGGTACAGAGCCGTCAGGACGAGGTTGATGAGGAACACGAGCACGAACGAGATGACGACGGCCTGGTTCACGGCGTCGCCGACGCCCTTCGCGCCCGGCGGCGGATTGAGGCCGCGGTAGGCCGCCACCACGCCGGCGGCGAGCCCGAACAGGACCGCCTTGAACTCACTCACCAGGATGTCGCTGACCTGCGCGATCGAGGAGAAGGCCGCGATGTACGCGCCCGGCGTGCCGCCCTGGACGATGACGTTGAAGTAGTAGCCGCCCGCCACGCCGACGACGGTGGCGAGGCCGTTGAGGATGACCGCGGTGGTGGCCATCGCCAGCACCCGCGGCACCACCAGGCGCTGGATGGGCGAGATGCCCAGCACCTCCATGGCGGCGATCTCCTCGCGGATGGTGCGCGCGCCGAGGTCGGCGCAGACTGCGCTGCCGCCTGCACCGGCGATCAGCAGCGCGGTGACGATCGGGGCAGCCTGCTGCACGATCGCGAGCACCGCGCCGGCGCCGGTCTGGCTCTGCGCCCCGAACTGGCGGGTGAGCTCCGAGAGCAGCAGCGCGATCGTCGCGCCGAACGGGATCGTGAACAGCGCCGTGGGCAGCGCGGAGACCTTCGTGACGAACCAGGTCTGCTCGATGTACTCACGCAGCTGGAACGGCGGCTTGAAGGTCATGCGGGCGATCTCGAGCGAGAGGATGAAGAGCTTGCCGACCGGGGTGAGTGCCCTGGTGACGATGGTGGGAGCGGTCATCTGATGTCTGTCGCCCTCAGGCCCGCGGGCGGTGGCGGCCGGGATCGGACTGCGGATCGCCCTGTTCGGCGTCCTTGGTGAAGAACTGATCGGTGGCCGTGGTGTCGGGTGCGCGGAACTGCTGGGTACGGGCGTTGGCGGTCCTCGCCGCGTTGCGCGCGACCTCCTCGCGGCTGGCCCGGATCGCGTCCTGGGCGACCTGCGGGAGCGTGTGCATCATGTCGTCGACGCGCTGCTCGCGACGCCCGATCGCCTGGCGCTCCGGCATCCCCGCCGTGGCCTCCAGCTGGGGCTTGAGCGGGGGCAGACCGTCGAGCTCGCCCTCCATCTCGGCCATCTCCCGCTCGGCCTGCGCGGTGTCCTTCTCCTCCGACATGCCGATCGGACCCTGCCGGCGACCGTTGAGGAACTGGCTCACGACCGGATCGTCCGAGGTCAGCAGCACCTCGCGCGGCCCGAACATCGCCAGGTGCTTGCGGTAGAGCATCCCGATGTTGTCGGGCACCGTCTGCGCGGTGTTGATGTCGTGGGTGACGATGAGGAACGTCGCGTCGGTCTGCGCGTTCAGGTCGATGATCAGCTGGTTCAGGTAAGCGGTGCGTACCGGATCCAGACCCGAGTCAGGCTCGTCGAACAGGATGATCTCGGGATCGAGCACCATCGCCCGTGCGAGGCCGGCGCGCTTGCGCATACCGCCGGAGATCTCACCAGGAAGCTTCCGCTCGTCGCCGGTGAGACCCACCAGGGCCATCTTCTCGGCGACGATGTCCTTGATCTCGGACTCGGACTTCTTCGTGTGCTCCCGCAACGGGAAAGCGATGTTGTCGAACAGGTTCATCGAGCCGAACAACGCGCCGTCCTGGAACAGCACGCCGAACAGCTTGCGCAGCTCGTAGAGCCGGGCCTCGCTGCACTTCACCAGGTCGGTGTCGTGGATGACGATCGAGCCCTGCTCCGGCTTCAACAGACCGATCAGCGACTTGAGGAACACCGACTTGCCAGTACCCGACGGACCGAGCAACACGCTGACCTCGCCGGGAGGCAACGTCAGGGTCACGTCGGACCAGATGTTCGCCCGACCGAAGGACTTGGTCAGCCCCTCGACCTTGACTTCGACACCCACCGACGTCCTCCCTCATTGGCTCGTGGGGCACCGCCAGCGCAACGCACCGGGGAGCGGGCGGCCGACGGCCCACAACCGCCCAACGACTTCCGGTGAGGCGGGTTACTCAACAGTTAGACGCCAGCCTCATATTGCTCCGAACGGACGGCGGCGCGGGGTCCGGCTGCAGGCCAACGGTCGGCGAAACAGCCCTGACCCGCACTGATTGCACACATTCGTCAGGATTCGGACACGACCGGGTGACCGCCGCCGCGGGGATCGACGTGCCCGAGGACGAGCGCGTGGTAGTCGTCGAGCAGCCGGCGCAGCAGTTCCGGATCGGGTGGGTGATGGATCTGCTGGAACCCGACGAGCATCGACTGCCCGAACGACGCCAACCGCGCCGCGACCGCCCGATCGGGTATCGCGCCGGCCAGCACGTCCTCGAGCGCGGCGAGCCTGCGGGCGTCGATCCGGCGCAGTGCGAGGCCGACGTCGCCGTCCAGCGCCGCCCAGCTGCGGATGGCGGCCTCCGCGGCGTGCGGCAGATCCACCGCCAGCCGCTTCAGCACGTCGAGCCGTTCGACGGGATCGTCGGTGGCCGACTGCGTGAGCGCGACGATCCGGGCGGTCTGTTCGACCTCCCAGAACTCCAGGAGCCCGCGCACGAAGCCCGACCAGCCGTCGAAGTGGTGGTAGAACGAGCCGCTGGTGACCCCGAGCGCCCCGCACAACGTGCCGATCTTGAGCTCGGCGGGACCGTGCGCGGCGAGCAGATCCATGGCCGTCGTGAAGTACTGCGTGGGCCCGACCTGGACCCCCGTGCGACGCGGCATCAGAAGAGCTTCCGCAACAGTCTCGCCGCGAGAGCTCCGTAGGGCGGGTAGACGAACCCGGGATCGGGCCGCGTCGATTTCACCAGCACCGCGCGCCGATGGCTGAACGTCTCGAAGCCGAACCGCCCGTGATAGGCACCCATGCCGCTGCGGCCGACACCACCGAACGGCAGCTGCGGCACCAGCACGTGGAACATCAGGTGGTTCACGACGGTGGCGCCGCAGCTGATCTCCCGGGTCACCCGCTCGGCGACCTGCTTCGAGCGGGAGAACACGTAGGTGGCCAGCGGTTTGGGCCCGGAGTTGACGTGCGCGATCGCCGCGTCCACCGACTCCACCGTGATCACCGGCAGGATCGGCCCGAAGATCTCCTCGCGCATCAGCCGCGACGACGGATCGGGATCGACCACCACGGTCGGCTCCCCCAGCCGGTCCGCCGGATCGAACCGGCCGCCGGTGACGATCGTGCCGCCGCAGCCGTCCAACAGCCCGGCCAGCCGGCGCGCCTGCCGCTCGTCGACGATCCGCAGCCCACCCGTGGCGCCGCCGCGGAACTTCTTCGTGGCAGCGACTATCCGCTCCACGAGCTCGTCCCGGACCGACGCCTCGACGAGCAGGTAGTCCGGCGCGATGCAGGTCTGGCCGGAGTTCATGAGCTTCGTCCAGGCGATCCGCCGGGCTGCGACGACGACGTCGGCGTCCGCGGCGACGATCACCGGGCTCTTGCCGCCCAGTTCCAGGGTGACCGGGGTGAGGTGCGGCGCGGCAGCGGCCATCACCTTGGCGCCGACCTCCGGGCTGCCGGTGAAGAACGCGTGGTCGAGCCCCTGCGCGAGGAGTGCCTGCGTCTCGTCCGGCCCGCCGGTGACGACGGTGACGGCCTCGGGGTCGAGGTAGACCGGCAGCAGCCGGGCCAGGAGGTCGGCGACAGCCGGTGCGTACTCGGAGGGCTTGACGACCGCGCAGTTGCCGGCGGCCAGCGCGGCGATCAGCGGCGCGAGCGTCAGGTACACGGGGTAGTTCCACGGCCCGATGATCAGTACGACGCCCAGCGGCTCGTATTCGTAGCGGGCGCGGCCGGGGCGCACCGACAGCGGCAGGCCGACCCGGCGCGGCCGCACCCAGCTCGACAGGTGCTTGCGCGCATAGACGGATTCCGCGGCGGTCGGGGCGAGATCGGCGAGCCACGCATCGACGGCGGGCCGGCCGAGGTCTGCGGCCAGCGCGGCGGCGAACTCCGACTCGCGTTCCGCACACATGCGCTCGATCCCCTCGAGCTGCGCGGTGCGCCAGGTGAGGTCCCGCGTGCGGCCGGTGCGGAAGGTGGCGCGCAGCGCGTCGACGATCGCGGGCGCGTCGAGTTCGACCGGTCCGGCCTTGGCTGCAGTCATCGTCGACTCCGTCCGATCGTGGGCGTTGACCATAACGTAATCTATGTTATGTTCCGCCGGCAAGGTCGCAGTGACATCCGAGCGCCTCCGGCGCAGCCCCTTCGGGGAACGCCTTCGGCGCAAGGTCAGGAGTACTCGACGGGGAGAACACGATGACCGGATTCGCAGGCGAGGACGAGCTGTACCGCTACGTCGGCGGCATCTTCGAGACCGCACTCGCCGATCCCGAGCTGAGACCCAAGCTCCAGAAGACCGGGATGATCCTGCACAGCCGCTGCAGCGAGCCGGACTGCTCGCTGGTGATCGACCTGCCGGCCGCGATCGTCTACAAGGGCTCCGACCCGGCCGCGCCGGAGCCGTCGGCCACGATGTCGATGAGCACCACCACCGCCAACGCGTACTGGCAGGGCAAGGTCAACCTGCCGTTCGCGATGGCCAAGGGCACCGTCAAGGTCGAGGGCAGCGTCACCCGGCTCGTGCAGCTCGCACCGCTGTCGAAGCGGCTGTTCCCGGTCTACGTCGAGCGGCTGCGCGCCGACGGCCGCGACGACCTGGTGCTGTCATGACGACGGCGAGCAGGTCACACGACACCCTCGACATCTCCAGCCACGCGTTCTGGTCGCTGCCGCCCGGCGAGCGCGAGCCGGCGTTCGCCGAGCTGCGCCGCGACCGTCCGCTGTCGTGGCACCGGCCGGCCGAGACCGAGCTGCTGCCCGACGAGGACGATCCCGGGTTCTGGGCGCTCGTCACCCACGCCGACATCGTTGCCGTCAGCCGCGACGCGCAGACGTGGGGCTCCGGGATCCAGTACGGCGGGGTGATGCTGGAGAACGTCCCCGAGGACATGCTCGAGGCCGCGCACTCCATCCTCTCCATGGATGCGCCGCGACACGCCAAGCAGCGCAAGGTGATCGCCTCGGTGTTCACACCCCGGCGCGTGCGCACCATCGAGGAGCAGATCCGCGCGCAGGCCCGCGGGATCGTCGACGACCTGGTCGCGAGCGGCACCGGCGAGGTCGACTTCGTCGACCGCGTCGCCAGCCGGCTGCCGATGTGGACGATCTCGGAGATGATCGGCATCGAAGAGCCGGACCGCGAGCGCATCGCGCGGGCTGCCAACGCGATGGTGTCGTGGAACGACCCGGAGTTCATCGGCGACGGCGACCCCATGGGGGTGCTGCTGGAGTCGCTGATGACCCTGCACCAGGCCGCGTTCGGGCTGGCCGACGCCCGGCGCAGCCGGCCGGCCGACGATCTCATGACGGCGCTGGTACAGGCCGAGGTCGAGGGCGTGCAGCTCACCGACGAGGACATCGCATCCTTCTTCGTACTGCTGTGCGTGGCCGGCAACGACACCACGCGGCAGACCACCAGCCACGCCGCGCTCGCCCTCGACCGGCACCCCGACCAGAAGGCCCTGCTGCTGGAGGACTTCGCCGGCCGCATCGGCACCGGTGTGGAGGAGTTCGTGCGCTGGGCCAGCCCCGTGCTGACCTTCCGGCGCACCGCCCGGCACGACACCGAGATCCGCGGGCAGCGGATCGCCGAGGGCGAGAAGGTCGTCATGTTCTACCTGTCCGGCAACCGCGACGGCGACGTGTTCGCCGCCCCGGACACGTTCGACGTCACCCGCGATCCCAACCCGCACATCGGGTTCGGCGGTGGCGGACCGCACTTCTGCCTGGGCAGCCATCTCGCCCGCATGCAGCTGCGCTCGATGTCCGACGAGCTGCTGCACCGACTGCCCGACCTCTCCGTCGGGGAGCCGGAGTACCTGGCCGGTAACTTCATCAACGGCATCAAGCGGTTGCCGGTCATCCTCGGGGAGGCGCGATGAAGCTCGGACTTTCGCTCGGGTACTGGGGCGCCGGCCCGCCCCCCGGCACCGACGAGCTCGTCGACACCGCGGAGGACCTCGGCTTCGACTCGCTGTGGACGGCCGAGGCGTACGGATCCGACGCGTTCACGCCGCTCGCCTGGTACGGCGCCCGCACCCGCCGGATCCGGCTCGGCACGTCGGTCGCCCAGATGTCGGCGCGCACCCCGACGGCCACCGCCATGGCGGCGATGACGCTCGACCACCTCTCCGGCGGACGGGTGCTGCTGGGCATCGGCGCATCCGGGCCGCAGGTCGTCGAGGGCTGGTACGGGCAGCCGTACCCGAAGCCGCTGGCCCGCACCCGCGAGTACATGCAGGTGCTGAAGGCCACCATCGCGCGCGAACGCGTCACGTCCGAGGGCCCGCACTACCCGATCCCGTACCCCGGTGGCACCGGACTGGGCAAGCCACTGCGCTCGACGATCCACCCGCTGCGCACCGATCTTCCGGTGCTGCTCGCCGCGGAGGGCCCCAAGAACGTCGCACTCGCCGCCGAGATCGCCGACGGTTGGCAGCCGCTGTTCTACGCGCCCCGACACGACGCGCACTACCGCGCCTCGCTCGACGAGGGCTTCGCCAAGCGCGGCGGGCGGCCCGACGGCTTCGAGGTCGTGTGCCCGGTGACGCTCGTCGTCGACGACGACGTGGAGGCGGCCGCCAACCAGGTGCGCCCGATGCTCGCCCTCTACATCGGCGGCATGGGCGCCAAGGGCGCCAACTTCCACTACGAGGTGTTCGCGCGCATGGGCTACGACGACGCCTGCGTGAAGATCCAGGAGCTCTACCTCGGCGGCCGCAAGGACGAGGCGATCGCCGCCGTGCCGCTGGAGCTGGTGGAGCAGGTGGCGCTCGTCGGACCCAAGGCGAAGATCGCCGAGGAGCTGCCGGCATGGCGCGACTCGCTCCTCACCACGATGGTGGTCGGCGGCACCCCGGACTCGCTGCGATTGGCCGCTGACCTGCTCGGCTGATTCTTTAGGCTGGTCGCATGGCCGGTTCGAACGACGGTGTGCCCTCCGTGCTGATGCACGAGCTGCCCCGCCCCGTCCCCGCGGACGAGCTGGCGGCGTGCCCGGTGACCGAGGTGTTCCGCCGCGTCGGGGATCGCTGGAGCATGCTGCTGGTGATCGTCCTGGGCAGCCGCCCGCATCGCTACAACGAGCTGCACCGGGCCGTCGAGGGCATCAGCCAGCGCATGCTCACCCGCACGTTGCGCGGCCTGGAGACCGACGGGCTGGTGCAGCGGGTGGTGTTCCCGACGGTTCCGCCGGGCGTCGAGTACAGCCTCACGCCGTTGGGCGCGAGCCTGCTGGGACCGCTGTCGGCTCTCGCGGACTGGGCCGTGGAGCACGCAGACGCGTTCCGCGCGACGGACTAACGCGCCAGAGCCGCCGCGATCGACGGCACGCTGTGCTGCAGCGCGTACGGGATCGACAGGGCCGACGGGAAGGCGATGGCCAGCGCCGTCGGCAGGTCCAACGGCACGTACGAGCCGCGCTGCACCGCGGGGATCCGCTTGAACAGCGGGTCCGCCTCCAGTCGCTCGCGCGCCTGCGGGGTGGTGAAGGTCAGCAGCAGGACGTCGGCGTCGATCAGGGAGAGCTGCTCGGCGCTGATCAGGGCACGGCCGGGGATCGAGCTGGTGGGCAGCCCGGTGACCCGCGGCGAGAGCGTGAGCCCCAGCTGGGCGAGGAACACGACCGACGCGTCGGTCATGCTGTTGATCGTGTTGACCTGCCCGTCGGCGGTGACCGGGCCGATGGTGAACGTCTTGCCGGCGAACCCGGGGTGGTCGGCGCGGGCCGCGGCGATCGCCCCCTCGACCTGGGCGACGAGCGCGGCCGCGGCGTCGGCGCGCCCCAGCAGCTGCCCGATCCGCGACGTGGTCACCTGCCAGACGTCCTTGTTGTAGCCGTCCCGGGTGGACAACGTCGGGGCGATCGCGGACAGCTGCGCGTAGTGCTCGTCGAGCGCCCGATCGTCGGTGGCCAGGATCAGATCGGGGTCCAGCCCGGCGATCCGCTCGAACGGCAGGCCGTCGACGACCGGCAGGATCGCGGGCGGCCTGCTGCCCGGCCAGCTTCTCCAGTACCCACGGGCTGATGCTGCCCGGGATGAACAGGCTGATGTCCGGGGTGGCGAGCGGGACGGTGCCCAGCGCGACGGCGGCGTCGGTGTCGCGGAACTGGCCGGCCGACACCACCCGGGCCGGCGGGCCCTGGAGCGTGACCGACCCCTGCACGCCCTCGACGGTGACCGGGTA
>Ga0307513_10008554_pt1 | contig 13082 bp, 7 predicted proteins | sample 15_EM_MG_FD_202174 | JGI IMG/M metagenome (GOLD analysis project Ga0307513, IMG submission 202174) | Populus trichocarpa ectomycorrhiza microbial communities from riparian zone in the Pacific Northwest, United States - 15_EM | ecosystem: Host-associated > Plants > Roots > Unclassified | place...
TGGCATCCTCCCCATCAAACTACTCTAACCTTAATCCTGGGAGATCTGAGATCGAGGTTGATTCCTCTCCGAACCCCAATGTCTTCCAGCTTATCCTTCCTCCCCATAAATTTCCTCACTCAGCGTGTGCCCTTACGAACCCCTCAGACGACGCCAGACATATTCTCTCGCACCCACTGCGATCCAACTCACCAACCGCCGGGCACACTCACGGGCTTCGGATGTCCAAAAATCCGTGACTTGGCGGCTGTCGTCGGCCGTCCACCGGAGCCGTATCCGTCTGGCTCCGGAACTTGGACTAGACCCTAGGTTGCAGACCGGTTCTTCTTGCATCCTCTCCAGATCAACCATGGCGACTCAAGAACCCAATAAAATCAACTTGTGAGCACCTCGAAAGCTACCAAGGTATCATCGTGGCCGGTGGGGAGTCCGAACCTATCCGTAGAGCGTGCGGCGCTTCACTCCAATTGAGGACCTTACTACTAATTTCAGGCATCATACGGAAATTATATTGCAAGACGTCCCAAGATCGGAGTACCCACTTTGGTTATTTGTAGAAAGTGAGATAGACTTACAGAAGAAAGACAGCCAGATCTGGACACCAGTGCAACACCTGTATACCCCTTGTTCCCCATTATGTGCATCCACAGGGGTTGTACGTGTCTAGAAATACTTCCCCAACAAGCGAGATGCGCGCGGAGATCCATAGGAAGAGCAGTCGTTCATATGGGCGAAGAGCCTACAGACGAACGAAGCGGTCGACCTTCAAGGGCTTTTCCATGATTACCGGAGCTCCAACAAGCACGAGTTCATGGTATCGAGTCAGTCGTGATCATGGACTACTCGTGTATATCTAACAGAGAGGCGCAGAGGCTGTCGTTGGAAGGTATGGTTTCGCTCTAAAATTAAGATCCTCTGCAAAAATTGCTGTTTGTCTCTTCCCAACAGCACCGCAGCTAGCCAAAAACGTTCGCATAGGCGGGATCACTACGCTCGTCGCTGGATGAACCCGAGGTTTGTTGGAGAAATACTTCCTACTGATGAACGGATCGACAGGGAGGATTATGGAGATCAATATATACGGGGTTACATTTTCAGAGGTCGGTTCTCCCGGATGGAGAGCTGCTGCAAGACATTAACACCTTATAGTTGATTACAATCGTAATGCGGTCTTCAGTGTTGCCAGCGTCACTTCTGAGGTCCGTGCTCGCTATTGGCATATCAGAAGCAGAACTAATACGACCTCTTAGCTCTTGAAGGAACAACAGAAATACAATTAGATCCTGTCGGGAGGATCGTGGTGAGGTACGGGCGGTTGAATAAATTTGACGGAGATGCTGATTTTCGAAATTAACCCGATGGCTTATGCTCGAGTTATCAAACCTTAATTACCCCTCAATCAAGGAGGTATGTGCTACCAAAAGGGATGGAGCGGGCCTTTGAGTTTCTACTATAAAATATGCTGGCGTACAGATACATCCCTAGATTGCCATTTACTGGACTGAATATGACGAATGGACATAGGTGGTGTATATTCACGCATACTACATACTCTACTCTCTGTGGTTGGCTTTTAAGTGTGAGTATTCAATCAAGTTAGAACTTGCATTCATAGTGATTAGGGTACGGAGCAAAAGATTATTTTCGTTTATGTACTACTAGAGCCCAACAGCTTTCTAAGCCAGAAAAATCGTCCCTTCGCTTTCTTATCAGTCTTCCCTTCAGGCGCTTTGTCAGTTCCATCTCTGGATACTACCTTCACATTCTTGTCTTTGGCCTTCACGGGAATGCGTGGTATTTGTGGGATGGTAAGTACCGTGGCTTGTACTGGTCTTGGGTTGTTGTGTGGCCTTTCGTTTCGTGAACGTTCGAACCGCTCGTCATGGTTGGGAGGGTAAAAAAATTCAAGGACGTCCGGGTGCTTGTGTCCAACAAATTCCATCCTCGTGCATGCCGGCATTACCACTCTGCTGAGCTCACCGGTATGCTCGCTTTTGCATACCTCGATCCTGCAGTCTATGACCCGATCGAATATCCGTTCATTCATCCAATCGAGAGGAGTATCCCGTATGTGCAATATTCGAAGAGTCTGACACAGGGGAAGCTCCGCTGCAGGAGGGCAGGGTGTGAAGTGGAAGTTGCTTACACGGAGCTCCTCAAGATGCTTAAAGGAAGGCAAGATGTCATAAGGATGTGGAGGCAGTTCTGGTGGATGGTGATGGAATACCCTAAGGTGACGGAAAAATGAGTCGTAATATTGGTTTCCAAGCCATCCAAATGGGAGCGCAGAGTTTGCATTGTCAAAACCCAAGGATCGGGTTATGACTGTTGTGAGAGAGGAGGTGTAAAGCATATCCTTTTGTGCGTCGGATTGAGGAATTACTTGTGTATTTTGCCACAGGTGCATGAAGGAAGGGTCCTGGTAGGTCATCCCCATTAGCTGTAATGGATTGGCGTCCCCTAGCTTTATCTCGAATTTCTGCAAGGGAGGTGAACGCAACTTTCCCCTGGACCAAGCAACCGCAATGAATCGAGGTGAGACCGAATCCATCTCGCCTCCTCGTAGCCAGCGGTTGTACTGTAGATGGAGCTTGGCTAAGGATGGACAACTACCCGGCCGCCATTCAGCTTCATCATTTGCCCATCTTGACCATTCTTCCTTGGTAGTACCAGTGAACGGCTTTACTGGTACCGCACACAGTGCCTCGAAGAAGCTCGCCCCAAGAGCGCTTGGACGGGGGAGCTTGAGTACGAGTTCTTCCAAAGATGACATTTGCTGTAAGGCTCCAAGTAGAGCTTGATCATCACAAAGGATACTGAGGGACAGCACTTTTGGTCGTAATACTCCACAATTGCTTTTTTGAGTCCAAACTCTTCTGAGCGCGCGGCTTGCGCGGGCTTTAATCGACTCATTACACTCAATTTCGATCTTATTCGCCACGCGAGCATCAAAAGCGGCCAAGAGGCTGACCATACGGCTATGCAGGGTGATACTAGTGCATACGGGTAGAGATATTGTGTTCGTCTGATTGATAGATTGCGGATCGACTGGCCTGAGCAGCGTACAGCTCCCGAGACGCTCGAATACTCGACCGTCCATCCACTGAATGGAGGCTTGCTTGAGCCAGAGCTCGCGTAGTGTTTGACGGAGAGGGAGCTCCTCGCCGGGTGGGAGATTATGCAAAACGACTCCAGAGAGTTTCAATATCTCGAGGCGTTTACAAGGGCTAAGAAGGTCAACCGGCTCCCCAACTCTGCCAACATCCAGATCCAGGACTGTCAGCTGTGAATAAATGGGAATCCAATCCGAGTGGTTGAGCTGCCGAAAGACTGCAGTGGCAGCGAGTGTGAGGCTTGTGAGTTTCGGATTCGCAGTTGAGGCGATAGTACTCATGACCTCGTTGATATGGTCAGAGGACTCGCACCCGGGCCCAACAGAAAGAGACTCGAGATGGTTGAGTGGAGCGCAAGGGTCGAAGACAACGTTGCGTGCATGCTTGCTTGCACTGCTTGGGAACGAGTGGATGGTTAAGGAATTCCACTTCGATACGCTGGTCCAAGCGAGTGCGAACGCACGGTAAGGTTTCTCCGCAATAGTGGAAACGTTTTCGTCCTTTGTGGTGTCTATAACTACATCCAAAGACAGAGGATTTTTGTCAAGCACAGCTGAGATCTTTGTTGCGTCGGTCCAAGTCTCCACCTGAAGTGTTCCCCACAAGCGGGCAACCAGAGCCCTCCAGGTCTGGCATACCCTTTGCAGAGTACTCGGGGTCACATCAAACTGCTCGACAGAAATGCGAAAGATTTCACCAAGTAGCTCAGTTGGAAGGGAATAAACTGGTGCATGGAGTGCCGCGATGACCTTCGCGATGTCATACTGCTGCTGCAGAGACTCCATTTCCTTGCTGTCCCTCTTGACTAGGGTGCAGCATTCTTCGAAATCTTCGGAAAATTTCTCGAAAAGAAGTTGTCGATGGGTCGCGGAGAGGTGGTATATCATTTCAAGGTACATATGAGAGGATAATGCCGAGTAGAGTGGGATACAGTGGCAATCTAGACCAAGCACTTTAGCCAATAAATGCCCGAATGAACCGTGGAGCATGAAAACGGCATCAGACAGAGTGTGTGATGACAAGAGTTGCTGCACACGTGCCGGTATCATTGGAGACGCCTCAATCTGGGGTTGCTGCGTAGAAGGAAGTACTGTACAGGTGTAGGAAAGTGGATACGGCCCGAGAACTTTGGAGGAGGAACCGAGTTGTGTCAGGAGGATAGCTATCCTGTGTATCACGTAATTTCAAACATCAGTGTAGCCACCAACGACGAAGCGGGTGCATAAACGTACTCGTATTTCTGGACTGTCTTGTGTCCATTTCCAAGAACTGGAAATTCAAAACATATTTCCGCCCGCTGGTCCCTTATGGCAAAATATCGCCCTTGGAAACGAACAAAACACCCACATGACCCGGTCTCAGAAATTAGAGACAGATCGTGATAGAGATCACAGAATGCTTTGAAAGGAAAACGATGAGGACGAGTGATGTCCCATAGCTCCATCTCAAGGGAGAGTCCATTATGGGACATTTTCTTGTCTCCCCGAACCGGTGTCTCCTCCGCGGGATTGACTGAGATGTATGTACTAGATTCCCCCCGGAAATGAATCGACAGAGTGACCAAGTCGCCGCGCCGCATGAAGACCTCATTTCCGCTTGGAGGCGGCGCTGGGTGTACTAAGCGGAGGGGGCGAAACGAAGGAATATGCTCTTCGGTGGACCTGCTCTCCTAAGTAAATAATCGACTGGCTTAAGCTTCTACTCACTGTGGGCTAGCGAGCAATGCCGGCTGATATTTGCCCTCCATTCGTGGAGCTTTAAGTATGAGATATTTCTTGCTAGGTCAGTGTCTGATAGGGCCAGAGGTCCGGGCGGCTGGGTACAAGGTCTCAGCGCCTGCAGACGCCTTTGTCCCTCCAGTATTCGACCACATTTCCCCAAAAAAAGAAAGTCCCATATGGTTTCTCCAAAATTGTTCGGGGATTAATAATGCCCGTCCTTGTGACTCGCTCAGCGTTCCTCCGCGCGCATTCTCGACGTCTGCACCGCGATAAGCGGAGTTAGTGTGGTCGGTTTTGGCAGTCAGTCGTCTTGTATCCTCTTCTCCTTCGCTAGTACTGTCATAGGAGCTAACCCAACACCCTATCGGTATAGGCGGTATCGGCTAACCTCTGTAGCTGCTGTTGCAGCTCTGCTCCCTCAGTTTCGTCGGCCTCGATGCCTGGCGTTGCAGCGCTCTCTCAAGAAAATCTAGTCGTGGTTGTGCAGGACTCTCCAGATACACCAATCTGAACGCGGAATATGTCGAGAATCTGGGCCAGGCTGCGTCTTCACCAGTTATGGCGTCCGGCCCAATACCACGTGCAAGCCTCACCTAATATCCTTCAACCGAGAAACCAAGTTTCAAGGGCTATATTGTAAATTATCCGATGCGTTTATGACATTGTGCGATCGCTCTGGTCCAGCACCAGCCCCTGTTTCGAAGGCAAAGGCTCCCCTGCAACCGCTGATGAAATATATGACTCCATTGCGCACCCGAGGCACCCCTGTCCTCGACAACTTCTCTGCCCCTCCCGCCTATACTAACCTGTTCAAGCCCCGCCCGCAGTTAGCAGGATGCCCAGCTTTTGATACAACCTTGTAATTCCCCAAAAGTCGTCTTCATCCCCACTGGTGTACACCGCAAGCCAGGAACCACATCCAACGATCTGTTCAACGACCGACGCCTCGATCGTACACGACTTCGGTGCTAATGAACCCGACGCACACGCCCCTGTCATCCCAGTATAGTCAAAACGACCATCCTCGCCAAGGTCCTCCAGCAGCCAAGGGCATTTGACCCGCGCAAGGTAACCCACGTTGGACGTCGTATGCACGCGCTCCGAGGATCCTGAGCGGCACCGCGGCAACCGACCGGAAGGATACGAAGTGTGTAGACAAACCGGCGTGACCACTGCCATCCAGCCGCTTTCGCAGACCTCGTCATAAGCTAGGCACGCGAGCAGTCCGACGCACTCGTGCACCGCGACCAGGATGGCGTTGACGAGGTAGTCGAGGCAAAAAGACGAAGGACGGCACTGGGTCTGTGGTGCTCTCGATAGTCTCGCTGCGGCCAAGTTCGCCCACTCGCCATTACGCGCTTTGAAACGAGAGAGACATGATCGAGCCAAGAACCCCCAACGGCCTATTGTTGGAGAAAAGGGGCGTTGAATTCGTTGCCAGCTACGTTGGGGTTGAGCCGTCTTACGTTGATTTCGTCTTTCCCTCTCCCGTCATTTTCCCATAAATGTTATATGTTTGTACTCGCTCTCTATGTGACCGTAACGCCAGTCGCTCGTCGAATGGGATTGATTGTTCCGGATGCTCCCAGGCCAGATGGAATTTCGGAGTAGCTTGTGCAATACTGTACGAAATTTGTAATATCATGTATAGAGAGCCAAGTGCACGAAGGGCAAGGAACCTCGACCTCACTGTCCATTCACGCGCTCACCCTGAACTAGGCTCAACGGATAGTACACTGCGAAAACTGTGTTTCTTGGTATTGCATATACCTATAGGGCGTAAATGCGTTCCTCTCTGGTTAGTCTGCCAATGGTCTAATCCGAGTATGGACACGTCCGTACCGGGAATTTGCAGGAGCAGGGACCGCACGCGCAGTGGAGGCCAGAGCACGAGTCAGATGTAGTCGGGTCCAACTCGTATGTTATAAAGTAAACTGGCTAAACGGACCTCCGGCGGTCTACAAATAAGTGAAAAACACAAAATCTTGACAGGGACCGCGCTGTGCACTTGTTCAAGGACAGTCACACTTGCATATACCAGGAATTGATATACTGATAGAGCGCCTTTTAACGAAAGCCAGACAAGCAACGGTAAACGAGTTCTCGCTCGCGGGATTATATGGTACGAAGGAGAAACAACAGTCAACTTTGGTCTTCATTTCCCAGCACTGAACACAGACGCAGGCACAGGCATCTTGGGTCTGGAACGTCGCAACCGTCGTGGTGGGCCATCACTCGCCGGGGGGCGCAGCGGCCGGAAGTCGTTAGACATCGCTTGGATGGACGCCACCAGGTTATAGTACCACTCGAGAGCTGTCATCAGCTGTCCCTCCGACACAAGTCAACCCGTACCTCACTGTGACGGTTGCCGATCGATTGTTTGTGCTTGCACCCGGCCATCGGGCCATCCTTGGGGCTCTTACTGATGTGGCTACACCATAACCACGGCTTAGGATTATAGAGCCTTTGAATTCTCAGACCATCACGAAGGTGTAAGAAACCCCGCATCTTTGATCTAGCAATTTGATCTAGCAACTACCCTGGCGAAATGAGACAGGTCGTGCCGAGATTTCCGGTCCGCTGATTGGTGGGCGTAATTGGCGGGCGTAATGATCTCTCTTCCCCGATTGGCTCGATGATCGACTGATGGCCTTTCGGCGACCTGCAAATGCACCCTAAGCTGTGCAATAGTCTATTCTTCACAGGGCACCGAGCCCACCTGTCTCCCTTGGATCGATCCTCGTCTGACTCTTCTCAAAGTGATCAACCATGGATACTCAACAAGCCAAGACAGAAAACCTGTGAGTACCTTCGACGTCTTTATCGCGCACCATTGTAACTGATGGTCAATCCAAGTCTCTACCTAGAGCGTGCGGCGCTTCACTTCCATTCAGAGCCATACCGCTGATTTCGATCCACACATATAGTTATTAGGGTTCAAAATGTCCTAAATCGGGAGTATGCGCTCAGGTTGTTTGTAGAAAACGACGAGAAAGAATTACACACGAATGACAATCGCACTTGGACACCAGCCCAACGCTTGTATGTCCCTGACTATCCCAATACACATGTTAATTGATAGTTCCCATGTATGTAGAGACGTTTCTCCGACATCCAAGATCCGCGCCGAGATCCAGATGAGAAGCGGACATCTATTCTGGGCGAAGAACCGAGAGGCGAGCGACACCATCAACCTTCAAGCACTTTACAATGATTATTGGACCTCCACTAAGCACGAGTTCACGGTACCCCGTCAGTCGTGATCACCAAATAATCCGCATATCTGATCGAGCGCAGGGGTCATTGTCATTGGAAAGAATCGCTGGTCTATAGAACTCCGATTCTCTGCAAACCCTACCGTCCGTCTTCTTGCCACCGCTCATCCCAGCCAGCTAATGATCTTCGCATAGACGGAAGCTCTACGGTTGTCGCTCCATGAGCTCGAAAGATCGTTGAAAGAATACTCTCCGCTGCTAAGCGAATCGATGGAGACGGCTGTGGAGAAGGGTATGAAGTACGGCGCTGTATTCGCAGAGGTCGGGTCCTCCCATACGGAAAACAGCAATGAATTGACCCTTTTCAGTTGAACCCAATTGCAAAGGCTGTCTTCGGTGTTGCCAGTGTCACGTTTGAGGTTCGCGCTCGCTATTGGGGGATCAGAAGTGGAGGTAACACTTCACCGTTTAGCTCTTGAAAGAACAAAACAAGTATGATCAGCTCCCGTCGGCCCTTTTGGATCGGATGCAGCGCATTCTGCCATTGGCGGACAAGGTCGCAGAGGTTTTCATTTGCGAAGAGCCAGAACTCTTAGAGAAGATTACCCCGCGAATGTTCGAGGTCATGCACAAGGTCGCTAAATTCTCATGCGATTATGTAAAACATGGTAGGCAGGCATGTCATGAATTTGGCAAATGCTGATCATCGCAGTGAGAACGATCGGTGGGCCAGCTTATCAGGAGACCATCGGAGAAATGGATAGAGAGTTGTCCAAGGCCATCGAAGACTTCAGTCGTGCAGTGGATGTGGAGGCTCTCCTGCTAGCCAAGAAGAATGGTAAGTACTCATCACCACAATTGAATGAGCGTTCATTCTCAGCAATCTCGTATAGAGCAACAGTTTTTGCTTGAGAGGCTCGAACCTCTCAAGGCCGGCTATGACTTTCGTCGGTGCTGCATGGAAGGCACCAGGCAATCTATCCTTAATCAGATCATGGCCTGGGTTCCCGACCCACAGGAGAGGAATATGTACTGGTTATACGGCTCACCCGGAATCGGCAAAACGTCGTTAGCTCACTCGATATGTGAAGAGCTTCACAAGCGAAAGCATCTTGCTGGAGCGTTTTTCTGCCGAAGGGACGACCCAAACTTGAGCGACCCAAAATATATACTTCCGACACTCATCAACACACTCGCCGGAATTTTGCCTCGTTTTCGGAGCATCGTGACCGCCTGCCTTCGCAGCGACCCAAATCTGACATCAAAGTCAATGAAGCACTCTCTCTTCCTCGACTTCATCTGCAAACTTCTTCACCACCCAGAACACCCTCTCGTCTTTGTCATCGACGCACTCGACGAATGTGGCGACAACCAGAGTCGTCCAGACATCCTGGAGGCCCTTACTGCCGCAGCTGCACAAGCACCATGGCTCAGGATTATCATCACCAGTAGACCAGAAGTCGATATCCAGCGCTTCTTTGACACTCCGACCCGATCGTCACAACTACGATATGACCTGGCTATGGATGAAGAAGCCAATAATGATATACGAACCTTCGCTCAATGCCAGTTCGATTTGGTGGCCTCACAATGGTATCTCCCCACCCCTTGGCCTGAAAAATCACTCTTCGACAAAGTCATCTCTCGCGCGAACGGTCTTTTCATCTTCGTAAAGACAATCGTCCTTGCCCTTGAGCATTTCACGGACCCCACAGAATATTTGGAGGCTACCGTGCAGGATTCAGACGGTACTGGGCTGAACTCTCTATATCGCCTTTACTCCGGTATCCTAAAGAAGCGAGTGCCTTCTGGAAATGCTGAGTTTCAGCGAGTGATTGCAGTGCTTCTTACGACGGCTCCGTACCGCTCACTGTGCGACGAGGCGATTGCAGAGTTGGCGGGAGTGAGATCCAGACTGGTGAAAAAGTGGGTGGATGACCTCAGCTCTTTGCTCTATCGAGATGAAGCGGCCAAGGGAGGCATTCGTGTCCGACATTTGTCCATTTCCGATTTCTTTTCCATCCGTAACTCTTACTGCGACTATCATGTCAGCCCCAGAGACGCGAATATGATGCTAGGCATTGCTTGCCTCAAGACGGTGGTCAACCAACTTTGTTTCAATATCTGCAAACTTGAAGATTCCCGACTCGCTAATACAGATGTTAAGGACCTCCAATACCGAATCGAGCAGAATATTTCCAATGCATTGCAGTATGGCTGTCTCTATTGGTCGGATCATCTTTGCTTTTCTCCCGACACTGGCGATCAGCGCGTGTGGGCAAGTTTAGAGGGATTTATTGAAGGAGTATACCCATTATTGTGGGTTGAAGTATTGAGTATCATGGGAATGGTCCCTATCGGTGCTCCAAGTCTTCGAGTAGTGATATCCTGGGCCAAGGTGAGTACAACCCCAGGTTGCCGGTCTCGTCCACTCTAAGCTGACCTTATTTGGTATAGGACACCAATTCGACGACTCTCAAGAAAATTCAGGACATTTGTCGTTTCATCGTCACCTTCCACACCCCGATCTCCATTAGTACTCCGCATACCTATCTGTCGACGCTGCCATTCCTTCCCTCACAATCGTATGTATCAGCGACTTTTACCACAAAGTTTACCAAATCAATTAAGATGCAAAGCGGGAAATTGTTGTCATGGCCAGCGCCTCCATTGCACTGGGTTGGACACAGTAATACTGTCATGAGCATCTGCTATTCCCCTGATGGGCAGCACATTATTTCTGGATCCCTGGACAGGACGATTCGAATTTGGGATGTGGAGACCGGTGGTGCAGTTGGCGAGCCTCTACAAGGGCATACCGGGGAGGTGTTCTCCGTTGCTTGCTCTCCTGATGGGCAATATATCACCTCCGGATCGAGTGACTGTACCGTTCGAATCTGGGATATCGGGACGGGCGCTGCAGTTGGTTTACCTCTCGAGGGGCACACAAGGGATGTGAGGTCTGTTACCTACACTCCTAATGGGCGGCATATCATCTCCGGGTCCCGTGATAGTACCATTCGAATCTGGGATGCCAAGACTGGTGCTGTGGTTGGAAATCCACTAGTGGGGCACTCTCACGCAGTACTGGCTGTCGCTCTCTCTCCTGACGGACAGAATATCACCTCAGGGTCCACAGATTGGACCATTCGAATTTGGGGTGCTAAAACCGGTGCTACAGTGGGCAAACCTCTAAAGGGGCACACTGGAGCGGTGCGGTCTGTTGCCTACTCTCCCGATGGGCATCACATCATCTCCGGATCAGAGGATATGACCATTCGAATTTGGGATACTGGCATTGGCACCGCACTCAGCAAGTCCCTGAGTGGGCACACCGGCGTTGTATGGTCCGTTGCTTACTCTCCTAATGGGCAGCACATCATCTCCGGATCTGGTGACCTCACGGTTCGCATCTGGGATGCAGAAACCGGTGCTATGGTTGTCAAACCTCTGGAGGGGCACACTGGCGATGTGATTTCAGTTGATTCCTCCCCCAATGGGCGGCATATCACCTCTGGATCCCAGGACAGAAGTATTCGAATCTGGGATGCCGAAACTGGCGCTGCAGTTGGCAATCCCCGAGAGGAGTACCTGAAACAGTTGTCGTCCGTTGCTTACTCTCCCAATGGGCGGCACATCATCTCTGGATCCGCTGATGGCACCATTAGAATCTGGGATGCAGATACTGGTGCTATGGTTGGCAAGCCTCTGGAGGGGCACACTGGCCGTGTGAATTCAGTTGCTTACTCCCCCAATGGGCAGTATATCATCTCCGGGTCCTACGACAGAACCATTCGAATCTGGGATGCCGCGACTGGTGCTGCAGTTGGTAATCCTCTCTCAGGGCATACTGACTCTCTGTGTTCTGTTGCTTTTTCTCCCGATGGGCAGCACATCATCTCCGGTTCTGGTGATGAGACCATTCGAATCTGGGATGCCAAGACTGGTGCTATTGTTGGCAAACCTCTGACTGACACTGGCATTGTATGGTCTATTGCTTACTCTCCTAATGGGTCGCGCATCACCTCCGGATCCGTTGACTGCACAATTCGAATCTGGGACACGGAGACTGGCGCTATGGTTGTCAAGCCTCTAACGGGCCACTCCGATGGTGTACGGTCGGTTGCTTTCTCTCCCGATGGCCAGCACATCACCTCCGGGTCCTTTGACAGAACAATTCAACTCTGGAATGCCAATACTGGTGCTGCGGTCGGCAAACCTCTACAGGGGCACACCGATGCGGTCTGGTCCGTTGCTTACTCTTCGGATGGGCAGTACATCATCTCCGGGTCTAGTGACAGGACGATTCGAATCTGGGATGCCAAGACCGGTGCTGTAGTTGGCAAACCTCTAATGGGGCACTCTGATATTGTACGGTCTGTCGCTTACTCTCCCAATAAGCAGCGCATCGTCTCTGGATCTAGTGATGGCTCTATCCGCGTGTGGGACGCATTCCCACATGTTTCCACTCCACTTTGTCGCGCTTGTGACCTACCGCGTTCTCAGCTCTGTGCTCCCCCAGACTCAGATGGTTGGGTCAGAGACTTAGAGGGCCGCTTACTGTATTGGGTACCCCCGGACTATCGCGCAGGTTTACATCCGCCTGCCCTCCTTACTATTTCTCTGACACCTCATACCCGATCGGTTTCTCTTGATTTTGAGGACTTTGCGTTTGCAACTTCTTGGACCCAGATCCTCAGTAGTGCATAGCCTTAGGCTTTCTTCAGAACTCCGTGCTTGTAGCCCCGTCCCTTTCTCCTTGAGCCTCTCGCTTCATCACAATTAGCGTCCACCTGGACCTCTGTAATGTTACGTCAGGTAGATCTGTTGTCTTTCCTACATGTTTTTCTCTTCACTAATCACTGGGAGTAAGGCGCGCATGGCCCACGCGGATCAGCGCGCCAGCGCCGCATTAGATGTTAAGAGACCGGTTAGAACGAGGTGAGCGACATTCGGGCCAGATGCACGGACAGGTCAGCAAATAGGCATGTAGAGAGGCACATGTTATTGTACACAATTATTGCCGTTTTCAC
>Ga0307513_10008555_pt1 | contig 13082 bp, 10 predicted proteins | sample 15_EM_MG_FD_202174 | JGI IMG/M metagenome (GOLD analysis project Ga0307513, IMG submission 202174) | Populus trichocarpa ectomycorrhiza microbial communities from riparian zone in the Pacific Northwest, United States - 15_EM | ecosystem: Host-associated > Plants > Roots > Unclassified | place...
TTCGCATGAGCCACTTGCCAGTCAAAATATGTGTCATTGCCGGATTGCATAGCTGGTTTTTGTGTCAACCATTTCAGCTGGCAACATTTCCCACAGTGGATGGGGACCTGGTCTGAGCATGTCCCATGGTCGCCGCGCTCAGGTACGCCGCCGTCCGTGCTCACTTTTCTCCTCGGGATGTACTCACCCTCGGGATCTCCTCAGGATGCACCTCAGACGTCCTCATGCTCAGGTTCTTGCCATTTCGCAAGGAGACCCCTCGATGAGGGGGGCCTGAGAGCCCGGATCCGAGAGCCCGACGTGTTGGTTGGCGCGACGAGTCCTTACCTGGTTGGCGCGCTCCACTGTAACGAGCATGAGCTGTAGATGCCAATTCATTGCGTTAATGTTCTGCGTTGTGCATAGTTGGATGCGGTCCAGAGCTGCTGCAGCATGGTTGGATTGCAACTATCTTTGTTCACTTCCAGCTGAGTGGGAGACTCGTAGAAATGCTTGAAGAATGCTCTCGTATTACTCTTTAAAGCCATCACTTATAATTACCCTGCATTAGTTCGGTCAGGCAGCACCGGGTACCATATTAGGAAAACAATGGCTGTCATGACATGATTCCTTAGGACCCCATTCCGCGTGGCTCCTTGATGGAAAGATGCTTTAAAAGGACGGCTTATGTGCACGCCGTGCCACCATTCCAACTCGCTTTCTCGCCCTACCTGACCTTGGGCTTTCAGCTTTCACGAATTCCACGACCTTGGCAATTAAATTCACCACTCGGTCATTACCTGCAGCATGATCGGCTTCGCTAGAAGTTTCGCCTTGTCTCACAAGGTTCAATCAAAATTAAGAGGCAGGACGTGCATGCAAGCATTCCCATCAACATCTCTACGAAGCCCACGCCGATCGCGCGGCCACTGCTAAATATCGAGCCCATCACTTTACCGATACGACGGTAAGACCCCTTTCGAGTGCGTACGGCCCACCCTATTGGATCACTTCTATACTGTGCCCTTCTACTGATATCACTTTCTTAGCGACTGGGATTTACTCTTTTCTGACGATCCGACGCACAGCTTGGTCCAATACACCACGCGAGTGGAAGCCATCGCCGCTGGATTGGCGTACGTTCGTGATGACGGGGTAGCCGTGATTAAGGTGGGTGGTACCATTGTCCTTGAAGAGGGCGAGCACCGGAAAAGTGTTCGAATACACACCAAGAAGCAGTACAATGGCGGCCTGTTTCTCTTCGACTTAATCAAGATGCCAATGGGGTGTTCCTTCTGGCCAGCGAGTTCGTATTTCCTCTACGGCATCCGAGCCACCCTCTAATATTCCTGACTAGCCCGGACTTCCGCATCAAATTGGCCGGCTGGAGGCGAGCTCGATATCGTTCAGGCGTTCATAACCAGTCCACGCTTCATACGAACTCTGGATGTACGCTTCATACGAGCAACTTTATCCAGACTCAACCATACCTGTTTCGGGCAATACGTTTATTGGCAAGATCCTCAGCGACAGCTGCCAACCCCAATTCAACGCGGATGCAGGATCAAGGACGAAGACGAGAGGAGTTACGGGTTCGGCTTAGTGACCGCTGGTGGCGGAGTATTTGCGACCCTGTGGGATACAAACGGGATTAAAATATATAGGCATTCTCTCGCATTGGCACCCCCCCTTTCACATATCGACATACTCTCGTTAAGGGTTCTTCCTTCGCATCGAGATCCGACCCTCATCCTGGCCGGCTCCTAAAAACTTCTGGTCTTCTTCAACCTGTCCTACTGGTCAATTCTTCAAAGATCATTCCTTTATCATCAATACGACCCTGTGCGGTGACCTTGGAGGCGCAACCTACGCACGCGTGGCTTGCCCGGGAACCTAATGCGCAACAAGTGGTTGATCCAGCCAACTTCACCAACGCAACATGGAAGATCAATTACCTTCGCATATGCGAATGAGCATCAATGCACCCGCCTGGAGGTGGCCTATTCCCAAAAAAAATGCTTCTCACACACTTCATTTTACATTTCCCCACCGGATGACTGGCTACGCATGCAAGATGGGTTATGTAATTCGATCCTATTGTACACCATCGCTCGAGACGAATTAATTCCCTGGACTGTTCCCCCATTCTGATCGAAGCAATCAACAATGTCACGTCACGGAGTCCTGGAAACGAAGCGGGAGTACCAACACGCTGAAGGCAAGAAAGACACGAGCCCAAGAAGAAACCAAGACATTATGATACGCGGCTCTGCAACTCTAGGCGCCTGGCCAAGGTCAATTAGTGCCGACTGGGAAGTGGAGGGGTGGAGAGCAAGGTAGCATGACACATAAGAAAGGCCACCCCGAGTGTGTACTGCGAACCCAGCTATGCTCTTCGGCCATGCTTATTTTCCATGTGGCGTTTGAGGTTTTGGCGACGCACCGTCTGGCCACTGGGTAATTTAAATGAGCTGGAATTCAATAATGGCAGGGAGGACATTTGGGTATACCATTTCAAGCACGTTCGTCGTTGTGGATTTCGATGATCTTGAAGATTTTGATGGGTTCTGAACTCTCGATGGCTACGAAAATGGTTCTTAGCTCTCGAAAACTGCCAAATGGATCAGATGAAAAGGGTTCATACCAACTATCGACCCCACAACCTCCGCCACAAAGATACAGTTTATGTCCCAGGCACTGCGCAACATGGTCGCGCATGCGATTTTTGCGGGAGTTGCTCCTTTCATTACAATTCAAGCACAGCCACCTCGCTGCCCCAGCTTCGTAGCGCATGTAGGTTTCTATGGTATTTCCAGTCGCATGTCCCAAAAGTGGGCTCTCATCTGGTAGTGACGGTGACGGTACCGGGATATCAAACGAGCTGACGGATACTGGATGCTCATATAGTTTATTTCCGGTATCGAGTACAGAATGCCCGGAACGGGATTGTTTGCACTTTGCCCGAGGAACTGTTGACTGTTGGGCGAGACGGATGGAGTTAATGATAGCTTGAGGACGAGGGGTACGATACTTCTGTAGCATGAGAAGAAAAAGTGAGTTAGCTCTCCGCTTGCGGTGTGAGGCTACGAAGCTGACTAATTGCGCGGCTGGATCAAACCCATCCATTGGGGTCATAAAATAAATTGATGGAGGAGGCTGAGTAACATAAAAGGGATTGTAGTCCTGGTGAGCAAAGAGAGTAGCATGCGTCGTGTGGTCCTGGGGCCAGTGGGTTGAGTTGAACGGCAGCCATGTGCTTGGTTCATGACTAACTTCACTGTGGAAGGTATTGGTTATCATTGACGTTAACACTGATTTTAACGTAGGAGTGAACTGAAAGAGGGTCACGCACAACGTAGTAATGTTGAGGGGCTAACCCAAACACCGAAAATATTCGATTAATATGATTGCAAACGATTGAGCGATATCCGGTACATTGCTCACAGTATCAAGCCTAGTGTGAGGCTCTAGGTCGGGCGGATAGGCTGATCCAGAAGACAACAAAGTTGCCAGCTCCGCATTGTTCTCGCTCATGGTCCCACCGAATGGCGCTCTTGTTGGAAGGTAGGGGGTTGTAAAACTCAGAGGTGGGTGCGTGGGGGAGGAGGCAGGGGGGAGGCGCACTTCTGAAGAGTCGAAGCCTGCGTTGACGCAGGGGTGTTTGTTGTGGTACAGGTGGCGTCCCGGTTGACAGGCGCAGTTTCTAGTCCGTATGATCCGTGTCCTGCTAAATTGACCAGACATGAAGTGGTGATTCTGAAACCCTAGCTGGGGGTCCCTTACCTCCCCGGCTGGTATACCTGTAACAACATTAGGGATTGTAAACTATGATAGCTAACACATTTTGGTGGGAACCAAGTATTTCCATGCATGCTGCGTGTTCATTCGCGACGCTGCTGTCAGGTGATCAGGTCCAGGGAGCACAAATTATATCGACCAGCTCTGTCCGCAATGGGGCGATTTCTAATAGCCAGAGTCCCTGAGCAAACTTGGAGCCCACAGGAGGGTATAGAATGTCTCGTCAAGGCATTCGTCCCATCGTAGAACGGACCCTCCCGGAGGAGTGGCGCCTTATGAACATGAGGCTCCTTCCTTCGCGATGGTTACACGTTTATAATAGCCTTTCTGGCATTTTACGCAGTGTCGGAAGCCTAGACAAGCCGAGATATTGGAATTACGTCCAGGATTCGATCACTCTCTGTCAAAGAGGGCATCAAAGCTGCCCTATTCCTACCCCTTTCCATCATCCGATTCGTCATTGAGCACTCGACATTTCGGCCTGTCTCCCACGCTGCCACACTCCAACGAACCTCCTACGTCCGTCTCCAAAAGTTTGCATTGCTCTTCCTATTGTCACCGCGGGACCGACGTTTCTCGCTGTCATATGGCCATGACTGGTACCCTTCCGCGACCCTGAAAAGAAGCGCTGACGGTGGCTGAGAAGCCAGTCTCATCCGGTCACCATTGCGGAATGGGGGAAAAGGGTTGTAGGAGGAGTGGACTCTCTGTGTTATACAAATGGGCTTATCGCTCCCCGCCTTCATTTAACCCCGTATTGACTTCCAACAAAATGTGATATCAGCAAGGATTGAGTGCAGATCCGTGACGAAGGGGTTCTCATGATCCGCAAGTTCTGTGGATAATATCCAAGAACGCGCGGTAGGAATCACGAATCCTCCAAGCAGCATATTGATGAGGGCTCTATCTATACACAATACTATATATGCACCTACACTTACACCGAACGAGAATCTTACGATAGCGCGCTCTAATATTATTTCGCTGGGAACTAGGGGAGGTTCCAAGGAGGGATCGCATTAATTTAGAAAAAAAAGTGGGATTGGAATGGAGTGGGAAAGAGGCCGGGGGAAAGAGTCTCAGGCGAGAGCTCAATATAAATTACGAAGCGGGAAGCAGATGATGGAGGTTGTCTCTTCTTTCTTCTTGAAGGCCAATACTCAGGTTCTACCTAGACATTTGAACGTTCAGAGAACTTTGTGTCATTAACCTCAGACTATAATCTAACGCTCTTCCCCTTCTTGCGCCGAAGGTGCCACAAACCAACTCGAGGAGGGATAATACACCCACGAGGAAAATGAGGGGCGGGTTCATACGAAAGGTAAAGTAATTGGGACTTATAGCTCCACAGGTGAGGTTGAAAGAAGGGAGTGATCAAGGACCTGGTATACGTTTTGAGGGCCAGATTTGTTTTGAGTGCCGTCAAAAAACCGCCAAAAGATAGGAAAAATATGTAGATTATGGGATTCGGAAGCTGGAGGCCTAGCGGCTGACCAAACATTGTTTGTCAAGGCTGCGTCGCTCTGTTTGCCTTGGTTGGTTCGCAAAATACCAGAAACTGGGGACCTGTAGGGTTTTGAACGTGATCTTACTGATAGTGCTGACCTTCTGGGCTGTGTGGCGGTCCAGGACAGAAGCAGTCAAAGGTCAACTTCCTGACCCTTGACCACAATCTTGCAGTTGCGCTTGATCCTATCCTTACATTCCACCTCACCTGACTGATACAAATCACGAAATGTGTATAGTCACACTCTCCAAGAGCCGACCATTGACATGAAAACATTGGAGGAAGTAGCTTCTGCCAGGCAGATGGTAGATTGTGAACAATCGACTAATCCTGCCAAAGGTCCACCCCACAAGCTATAACGTCGGCTATGCATATGAGTGTCGTGGGTGTCCCTTCGTTCCTCATTACCATCGTTATGCTACTAGCCCGTTGCCAGAGGTTCAATCCGTTCATAATATTGTGGGACAGTGGAGGTAAATATGCAGCGTCGGATCTCGCATGGATTCGATATGGCTTCGATACTTTTCTGGTCACATGCAGTCCAATGGTGCCGTATATACCAACCATTCTGTTGTAGGCCGTTACAGACTCAGTTTGCCCATCGCTTACTGAGTCCGTAAGTCTATCGATCTGTTGACCCGCTGACTCCTAGTGTCTGGTGATTCGTCGTAGCGCATTCACTTTAGGTGGTCTACAATACAACCCGAGTTTGCTATCAAGCACTGAGTCTCGCGTTCACCTCAGTTTTATCAAGCAGGTATACTATTGCGAGATGAAGAGGCCCAGGGTAGGGAGATGGGAAGGCCATTACAGGAGGTGGCTCTAGTTGACAGCGCACTTAAGGTCAATCAACGAACACTCAGGATCAAGAGCAAGTAATACGGTACAGAACAGGATTTCCCAGAGCCATTATGACTAGTATGCTCACGTGCCTTGCCAGTGTTTGTTCTTCATATGGCGGATCAGATTCTGGCGACAGACTGCCTTGCCACTGCGAAGAGTAGTGTTAAGTTACTAATCAGCAAAGGCGTCCAAAATGAAGTCAGACGTACCACTCATGGCATTGTCGGTGCTGAGGCTGTTGGTGCTCGCGAAAATTCTCACGCGTTTTGCATTTGACTTGACTGCAACGTTGTAGTTAGCATCTGGTGTTGTCCGTGTTCAGCCAACGGACAAAGCACGCACCATGTAGCTTTGCCACATTCACCAGTGCAGCGATAAATCTCATATCCTAAACAATTGGCGACGTGGTCCCAGATACGGTGCTTTCGCTTATCACTTTTCTCATTACAACGGGTGCAAAACCACCGGCCCCCATTGTTATAGCCTATGTGCCGTTCGATGTCCGCTTTCACATTCAAACCAGACTGTACTGCAACTAGATTGACGCTCGTTATCAGGGACGAGTCGGGAACGTCATGGGTTTCAGTGTGCGAAGGAAGGTATGGTTGACTTGTTGCTATTGGAGTATTACGGATCGTTCGGGATCCTGAGCGGCGGACAGTCCCCGTTGTCGCGCGCTGTGTACCAATTCGAGCAGTGGTATTGCCATGCGGGGGAATGTGAGAGCTGGGCTGCATCTGCAAGAGGTAGAGATATAATTAACGCGAAACCGACCACCAATACAGAAGAAACGGACGTTCTGTCGATCGCTCAGATTGGGGACCTCCCGTGGGGCGGTATGATGTGTTCCTGGATATCCCATAGCCTCGATTGAAGGTCCCGAATAGGCGAATCCCGCAGAGCTGTGTTCTCTCTGGAAGTGGTGAGAATGTTGATGAGTATATCCGAGGTTTGAGGATGACGCGAGATTTCCTTTATTTACGTTATGAAACGAATCTGCTAGAAGCGCCGTGTGGAAGTTTGGTGTTGTGAATGGCTGTACTGCAACTGGATTAACGCTCGTTATCAGGGACGAGTCGGGAACGTCATGAGTTTCAGTGCACGAAGGAGGGTGGTGTGGGTGCCCTGTTGCCACTGGAGTATTACGGATCGTTCGGGATACTGAGCGGCGGACAATCAACGGAGTCGCGCGCTGTGTACCAATGCGAGCAGTGGTGTTGCCATGCGAAGGAAGGCGAGATCTGGGCTGTATCAGCAAGGGGTAGAGATATCATTAGTGCAAAGCCGACGACCAATATAGAAGCAACGGACGTTCAGCCGATCGCTGCGATTGGAAACCTCCCGTGGGGCGGTATGGTGTGTGCTTAGATTTACCATTGACGGTACCGAATAAATGTATCCCGCAGAGGTGTTTTCTCTCTGGAAGTGATGAGAATGTTGATGAAAATATCCGAGGTTTGAGGGTGACGCGCGATTTCCTTGATTTACGTTATGAAATGAACCTGTTAGAAACGTTGTGTGGAAGTCTGGTGTTGTGAATGGTACATCCGGCCAAGGAGTGAGCTCGAAAGCTGGGTCAGCGCCCTCCAAAACCTGCAGACATGAACACCGTTAGTGAGGTCGACAACTCTACGCGGATGGCTCACAAACTCTTCCTGGGAACATTCGCCCCTGGGTATGTTTAATGGTTGGTGGGAACCTTGCATTGGCACCTCCTGGAAGCCTTGCCTTGGTACCTCCACGGGATTGAACGGGGTAGCAGACTCATGGAGCCCCATTATTTATGAAGAGAAATATTGATACCGGGACGGAAGCGGGTAGGTGAAGGATTAATTTTGTGAAGAGCGGGCTTGAGGGTAGGGTCTTCCGAAAACCGCAGGCCGGCACAGATTTTGTAGAGATGAGAGTAGTGAAGACCCTAGATGGCCACTCCGATGATTACCTCGTCACTCAGACGACCCACCCAGGAACGAGTTCCGTCCCTGCAAGTTTTAAGCGACGCCCCACCCGCGCACCCACTCCAGTTCCAGTCCTTCAGTGCTTGAAGCTGACGTTGCTTTAGCCTTGCTTACTTGATGGTTACTTGAATTACTTAAGGCCTGCACGAGTGTACCACGCATGGCTCGTGGTTTGCCCAAACAAACATTATATTTAGCGCCACTTAACAGCCATTTCAGGAACGGTAGATCTAGTGGCAGGGGCGTCATCGTTCCACACTCGTGAGGCGTTTGATGATCAATAAGAGGGCCGGACAAAGCAAACCCATCCTAGCGTTCTATTGGTCCGGAATCGGGCGGGCCACCAGTACCTTATTCCACGTTGCAAATTGACCAAACTACACCGTTTTAGGAGTTTGAGAAAATCAAATGCAGCCCGTGCGCTTATGTGTGTTGAGTGTGTGCTGGTATGCACAACAGAGTTGGTAGACAGCTCACTGCCGACATCCATCGAGTGTGGTCACCGACGAGACTGTCCAAAAGGTTTGAGCAAGGCTCAATCTACATACACAAAGGTTCGGAAATTCTATTCCATCTCCCACCTGCATGGTTGCGCGGTGTGGTTACGGGCCGTCCTCCGCAGATTGCTATTTCGTCGGTAATGCTCTGAAAATCACCCCCTTGGGTATATACGAGGTATTACGGTATCAATATTACGTAGTATAGAGGGTTCCTCAGCCCAGCCAGTTGATACTAGAATCGTGCATGCGCGGACAAAAAAGTAGAAAGGTGTAAGGAGGCAGAGCACAGTAAGCAGCGTCCTATCCTTGTTGAGTGGCATATCAGCCATATCATGTGCCCGGTCGCTTATGTCGTGTGCATTTGCCGAGTGCTAGATCAATGGAATTGAGACTTAACGAGGGCTGGCAAGGCCGCCTCTTTTGATGGACTGGAATCCGATTCATCCAAAAACCTAAATTGGATCGATTTTCATTCCCTCTACTGCTCTTGCATGCAAAGTGGAAATTGGTGGCAGGTGTAGCGAACCCGTCTCTGAGAAGAATGATGCGCAGGGTGAATAGACAGTGATTAGTCCTGTCCGATTGAATTCTTGAGGCATGTTCCAGTGCTGTTTGTGCCCGTCTCTTGCTGTCCCGTTTTCTGGCATGGCCATATAATTCGGCACTACCAGTACGACGACAAGGCTTCTGAGACAGGTAGCTCACTCCCGAGCATCCAATTACTAGACTGTATCCCTGTCCCTGCATGAAGGTGTACCGATGGACAGGAGTCACCAGAGGCAGAGGGCACGTAATCGGCCCGTATAGGTGGTTGGCGGCCGTGTAGACGGGCTACACCGTCCGTTTATAAATAAATAAATAAATAAATAAATAAATAAATAAATAAATAAATAAATTAAAATAAATTAAAATAAATTAAAACTTCACGGACAGTGTAGCCCGTCTTCACGGCCGCCAGCCTCCTATACGGGCCGATTACGTGCCCTCTTCCTCCAGTGAGTGTAGTACTGACGCATTGGAGAGCGACTGGCAGTATGGTTGCTACTGGAGTGTCAATCAAAGGGGGGTCAAGTATTCACCAGAGGTGATCGAGCCGCAAGCACCTTAATAAGTGGACGTATAGAACTATAAGAAATGTAATAAATTCATAATGCTATTGAGGAGAGGTCATAATAGTACAGTGAATTAATATATATTTATCTCAAACATACGAATGTATGCGTAGCGTTGCGGAACATGGGATTGTGGCAAGCGTGCAGGGATGCACGGTGTCGGTGCGGGTGGTTTCGTAACTCAAACAAGAATGGAGACAATCGAGAAAGAGTGAATGACGATCTAGAGTCCGCATCTCGCTTGCAGAGCGAAGGATCAATTGGGAAAAGCGGTGAAGGTGGATTTTTCGCAGGCATTTCAAGCGTACTTACGCACCAGAACACCTACTACTCAACGTTTGGTGTATGAGATGGGGTACTGCTAGACCTACAGTGGACAAAATGCCTCTTGAGAACCCGCTCAGTAAGGCTACTTAGATCAACTATTCTCCCACCTAGGTTTTTGGGGCAACATATTAATGGAAGGAGTAGCCACCGTATGAACCAGCGACGATGAACCACAAGCAGTACTTCTGCATGGGTGCGCTACGTCTGGCTCTGGCTTCAATCTTTTCCTTTTGGTCACGTGCATTCCGATTACGTCGTAAGAAGATTTAACATTACTCTTCAGTTTGCTTTGTATGTTGAGTCTGTGAATCAATTACCTCGCTATTCTACTAGCTACAAGCGCTACCCCTTTAGGTACTTACTAATATTACTGAGTTTTATTTTGCATGCTGAGTCTTGTACTCGTTTAAAACGATACACAGCGTAGTTTTTTTTACACGCTCGGTAGAGTTGGACCTGGTCGCTGCGAGACATTGTCGGTTCAGTGTTACCATTTTACGACATCTCATGCTTTGAAGTGAAGAGAATAGTAACCTGCTACGGGGACAGTACGATGAATTAGTCAAACCCGTTGATCCAGTCAGCTCAGAAACTCCAAGGCTAGTAGAATGCGAGTCGGTAGCAATAAGAAGCATAATCACCGTCTCCTTGTCACATCGATGTTTGTCTCTCGCCATCAAAAAGCAAAGGCTTCGCCGTCTCCCCTCGTTTCGCGATCGCCAGTAGTCGAACATTTGGTGGAGAGTTCGATAACCTAATGTATTCCCCCGCATCGTGTGATACGTGTCGCGGTCTCATACGTAGAAATTCTTCGTGGCGGCTACACGAACGCTGTGCAATTCGACACTCGCTCGCTCCATGTGTACTAGTCCGGCATACGTGGCTGGCAACTCGAGAAAAATGGCGAGCCAATCCCGCACTTGAACTAGGTGGATCTGGAGTTATAAATGTGGAGCAGCAAGACCCGAATATTCTGTACTTAGGGACAAATGGTTCGCATATGGTACGTCTCATATGCACTTAATTACATAACTATTGCACGTCATTTCATTTACGTCGGTGCTAGCAGTTAGAGACGCCTGCGGTCCCAATGAATCTCGATCTCGACTCCCAAAGGTGGCACGAAGCTCACCTCGAACGGAGGTGAATACGATCATTCGCGCCCACCGAAACGACGCAAACCATGGGCCTTATGTTGGTGTGCAAACATCGCTCCGATCGCCTAGTCGCGCTCGTTCGACCGGCCAGCATGTCAGACACATTGTCCATGTTCTGGGTGGACTATTGTCCACATACCACCTTCAATCGAGCCTTTTTTTGGACAAGGCCATCGACCTCGCCTATCGCATCATGCCAATATTTGCGAAACCCTCTGGCTCTTGTCAACATACGCTGTTCACAGTTGTGGAACGGTGCGCAGTGGGCCACAGCAACCATCGAACGCTAGTAAATGTGGTCGGGTCTGTTGTATATAGAATAACCAGCGCTACAGACATACAGCAGCAAACGAACCTGGGAAATAAAAATCCTGACACATGCATGCCAGCTTCGTCGATTCAAAGGAAAGAGTAGACCAGCTAGACAAGGATAGCAGCAGCTGGAGTAGCTTGAGAGGTGGCGACTCTGCAGCTTGCGCTGAAGTACCTTAGTCACCTTACAGACGACTACGAATTCACCTTCATCGCAGAACTCCACCCTGTTCCCAATTACAAGACTAGGACCTAGTGTGTTCTTCTCTCCTTTCTCCCACTGTATTACATCCATGCTCCGCAGGTCTCCTCACTTCCCATCCCTTTCCAACCACCTTCTGTCCATCTCAGGTGACTTTACCTCTAATAACACATGCATTTCCTACTGTAGCACCTGGAGCCCAGTCCCAAAAATAGATGGACTTGTCTCAAAGGCAAATATCCTGCTCAGTGTAACCAAAGGTTCCCATGTGGTCGGCATCCCTACTAACTCAATGGCCTGGAGCATGAAGCAGACAGGGGACTTCATTACAGGAACTCAGCTCCTGCGGACATGTGTGGAGATACAAAACATGACTACATGAGCCGTTCTTGTTCTGTATCCACAGTGATGTAGTACTAGTGATAACAATGTGGTAGAGGACTACTGCCTGAGATTATGAATTATTCAACACCTGATGAGAGGGACGATTGGAGGACTGCGGATTGGTATGTCATATTCACTGTTGATTGCTTGGTTTATTCTGTGCTTATACCTCCATTGGTCTATCAACATTTCGACATATATCTCCTGTTGAGAACAGACATGTGTTGTCATGTGTGTTTGGCCATTTGTTATCTCCTAATTGGGCTCCCACATGTTACCCCTATTCTGCCTTTTCACATGTGTTCAATATTTGTGTATATATACAGGTGCATGGTGAGCAGGGGAAACCTCACAGTTTGTGCCCCTACTCACCATCCCCAGGTATCTATTATGTATACATGGTATCTGCCCCTACTCACTGTCTCCAGCTTAGCCAAAAGGTTATGAGCCCATCCCTTCCTGCTACAACCACCATCATGTCCACTTTTGCCACCTCGGTCACACGAGAGCCGGGCCTAAGAGGCCTCCCGACGCATAGGCGTTTTACCCCCTCAGAGGGGGGGGTCCTGTCGCTTTCCGTCGCTTTACGTAAGCTTAGAAAAGCGACGCGTCGCTTTGCAAAATGACGGCCACCCTCCCATAAGCATGCCTCCTCCCTCAGGCCATTATATTTAGTCTATACGTATTGTAGAGTAGATATACCAAAAATAAACGCAGTTTAATGCTCCAGTTTCGCGTGATCTAGGCTACCAGTATAAATGACGGAAAGCGACGGAAAGCGACAGAAAGTGACGGAAAGCGACGGAAAGTGACGGAAAGTGACGGAAAGTGACGGAACGTGACGGAAAGCGATGGAAAGCGACGGAAAGTGACGGAAAGTGACGGTAAACGACGGGGACGATGGGAGACGATGGGGCGTCAAATTGTTACGCTATAGGCATAATATAACCAGACATAACCTACCTAATAATATAAGACGACGTAACATGATGGAAACGACGGC
>Ga0307513_10008556_pt1 | contig 13081 bp, 12 predicted proteins | sample 15_EM_MG_FD_202174 | JGI IMG/M metagenome (GOLD analysis project Ga0307513, IMG submission 202174) | Populus trichocarpa ectomycorrhiza microbial communities from riparian zone in the Pacific Northwest, United States - 15_EM | ecosystem: Host-associated > Plants > Roots > Unclassified | place...
GACGAGGGCCCGGAATGAAGCTAGAGCGATAAGGTACTTAATAAGAATATAAGAAAGGTTTGAAGTCGTTGCGACCTGCTGTCCACAAGAAGGCACGCCCACGTGGCGGTCACATGGGTGTTTCCAGAGACGATCAGATGTTGAAAAATTTCCGACCTCATAGACAACGTACCGTCAAACCCCTGATGAGCGGCCCGCAATCAGTCTCGCACTAATGAGTAATGAGTGGGTAAAGGATGTTGGAATCGTGACAAGCGCCCTCAGAGAATTCAAAGTTTTCATACCCCTGGCGGTGTGATTTGTCGAGAGTTCAAAATCTCATATACAGGATTTCGTGGAAAGAAAAGGGTTGCTAATCCAATGTTAAATGGGGGTTGCAAGAAAAAGAAAAGGAGAGTGTATACCTTGCGTTAAACCCATAGCGGCGAGGACAACGACTACAGTCGACAGATTGAAGTGCATGTTCTTCGAGGACGTGAGGCGATCGGACTGCAGGTGGAGGTAAGAAAGAACAAGGTAGGCTAAAGCTCATCTATAGAGTTGTTAGATGGGTATACTTATTTGTGAGTGTATATTTTTTATGGAATGAATGTATACTTGTACCAGTCAACGACGGCGATTCAGAAGTGCACGCAGTTAACCTCAAGCAGTGGAAAAGGTCTGTGCCAATCGATTCGTTTCATCAAGACGGTCACCTGGGAGTTAAAAACGGGATATGCTGAGGCTTGGCAATAACTAATTGAAAGAGCGGAGATGTCCCGGTGGCCTCAACGATCGGGCGCTTCTTCATTCGTCATCGATCATTGGATATGTTGGGAACTAAGTAGTAAGGGAGCTGGAGCCTGGCTCCAAAAGTAAAATTATGCGCCCCTTGCTACCCATGCTAAGTCTGGAGCCTGGCTCCAATGCGTTCCAAACCATTGGATCGAAGTCTTGAGAGCCCAGATCCTCGGCTCCTCCATGTGCTTTTTACATAAATAAATTTCCCTGATAACCATTCAGAGAAATCTTCATGACCATGACTCATTGTAGACACACCTTAAAATTATTCCATATATCCCCGCATACCATTGGCTGAGGTTCTCGGTGACCTTCGAATCGGGTCCTCAAATATGACCTTCCCAGGCCCGCAACTCATCAATTCCGAGTTCATCACGATGATGGCGGTGCTTATCCACGCACCTCAACCCAGCATCAAAAACGTTGTGGAGGCTCAATACACAACATGAGGCGGTGCCATTGATAGCGTTCCCTGATAGCCGTTCAGAGCAAACGTTCATGACTCATTGTAGACATACCTTGGCGCTTGTCCCTGATATTCCGCAAAACATTGGCCGATGTCTTAGGTGACCCTCAGATATGACGGTCCCAGGCCCGCAACCCATCGTTTCCGAGTTCATGACGACAATGACGGTCTTATCCAAGTTGCACGCCATCTCAACCTAGTATTATTGTGGAGCCTCAATGCAACGCTACAATCTAGATTCTAAGCGGGTTTCGGAACCACGTGTCATATACAAGAGCATTGGTTGGGGTTTACCTCCCAATACACTGGGTGTCCCACGTAGAAAAAGAAGAAAAAAGAATTAAAAAAGGGAGAAAGTTGGGAGATTCACTGTAGGGCTTCAAATAGAATATCCCAGTGCATCTATGGTGGGAAAATGCTATGAAGTGTCCCTTTTTCCTTTCTTCGAATGCAAAAAAATTCCCCGCGTGCTACCGCGCGCGATTTCCTAAAATCAGAGCTTGAGATATGAAATTTTGAGTGATCATATCAGAAACTACGATTTTTGGGCTGAAATTTGAGCTTCAGAAGCCAAATGTTTGCCACTGCTCTCCCAATTATCTATGTATATGTGCGGAATATTTTCAGATTTTTTCGTTCGCTGATGAACCCACAATTTGAGTACGAGTACGGTGGGGATGGGCAAGCCATGATGGGCAATCACGTGGCAGCATAGCCACGAATTATCTGCCATTATCTGACATTGCTAAATTACAGCACATACATGGTATTTCTTGAGATAGTAAAGACGTAGAACTGTAGGAATAGCTCAGTTATATACAACCTCCAAATTTGAGAGAGGAAAACGCTATATAGGTGCCAAAAATGCCAAAATACAGCAAAAAGTTATCTGCCCGGCAAGCTCCGGGCAGATAAACACCCAGCGCATCCAGTGGTAAACCTTGGTTGGTTGGTTTACCTCTTGGTTGTCGTGGGAGGTCTCAGACTGTGACTCGGACCAGGTGAACAGACTGCCACAGAATGATGAACGCCTCACTGACTACATGACATTATCAGCCATTTAATTGCGTTGCGGGGGGGCAAATGATTGACATCCTGGAAATCCGGTCGCAATAACGTTAGTAGTCAGAAACTTAAATTGTCGATGGTTGACTTCTGATGATGAATACCCCTCAATCGGAGTCAATCCCTTCCGTAGATGATTTCTATGATTTCAAACGAGTCGAAAAGTCTCGATTTAGGTCAACTTCTTCTCACCATTTCTTAGGACCTGTGCGCGGCATCTTGCCAATCGGTCCCAACGGCCTTGCTGCCTTTAACACACTCGAGGTCTCTCCACTCGATGACGCACAAACAAGGGCGGTGATACTTTCATGCAACTACACCCTCGACCACCAAAGCCTCGCCAGTAACGACTAGCTCACGTCTTCGTAAACGGAACTCCCATCCCAACGTCCAACAGCAACAATACTTTCACGTTCTGAGCATGCAAGTCCATCCCGACTGCGGGAGAAGGCCCAGTTTATTACATCTATCTGCGCGGACGCGTGGAATATGCGACGACGATTGGCAACATCACTTGCACTGTTTCCCCAACACAACCCGCCATATTCCCGGTGATGTATCAGTCGAAAGCAGGTATTTTCTGAACAAAGGGTGTATAAGACACGTTATTAGCGCGTTCGACCCTCACAAAGGTTACATGCGGGATAGTACGCCAAGTGTGAATTGAAAGTCGCCATCTCGCCTGCGAAGGCGAGGTAGGCAGCAAACAAGCGAAATTGAAAAGCTTCCTCATCGCCTTTGCAGACGCCGGAGGCGTGGAGAGGAGAGAGAACAGCACGTCCGGTTGAACAGACGCGGGGTGGGGTGTATGAGCCGCGAACGCGACTTTTCCAACCCCTGCTGCTCACGAAAAACAACATGCAGAGGTTCAACCTGTGCATGAGCTCAAAGGCCACCATTCTACGTGGGAAGCGGTGTCGAAACAACAATCGGGATGTCTGGTTGAACAGACATCCCAGGGGACGAATGTACCGCAGCAACAGCACGTTCGACCCCTCTCGCCTTCGAAATAAAAACCATGCGGGAATCTGACTCCTCGCATGGGGCGAACATCCTCCTGCAAGCGAGGGAGGTGGATAAATAAGCGAAATAATCTGCACGTCTGGTTGAACAGACGTGTAGATAGGCTAACGTGCCGCTACCGCGACACGCATAAGTCCCCTTATCGACGAAGAACAGCACCCTCCTGCTGGGCGAAATTCCTCCATCTCGCATTTGCAAGCGAGGGAGGATAAACGGCGGCGGCGGGTGGTATCTGCGTCGAATCTGTGGGAGTTGTAGATAGGTCGTCAGCGCAGAAAAAATAAGAAAAAAGAGCAGAACGAGCTCGAGAAATCGTCGCGACCCCGTCCTGTTACTCACTTTGCCGGGCCTCCCACTGCACGGGTCCCCCCTTGGTATGTACCACTAATTTATCAGAGAAAGGCCGGCCCGCTCAGGAGAGGAGGGAGGGGCTCGAAGCCGCGGTTCCAGGTTAAAGAAAGCAGAAGGAAAGAAAGATGGAGACGGTGGTGATGGTGGGAGACAAGAGAGAACGGAAACCGAGCCGGCGTGACACGTTGTGACACGCGACGGGCTCAACGCGTGTTGATCTCTATCTCGAACCACCACCGTCCCCCATCTCTCATTTGACCATCCGGTGCTGTAGACTCTCAAAAAAAGCTGGTAAGTGTTTTATTATTGATTTTTCGGCATTTCTGACGTGTTTTTATATAGGTGATTTTTTACTCATTCACGCGAACCCTGCCAGTTTTCGAGCCCCTCCCCTCATTGAAGGATGTGGGCTACGTTTCGAAGGAGTGGGGCGGATGTGGAAGGGCATGAGAACTGTAGGGGAGACACTTGATGAGGGAGACCCATAAGGTGCGTCGTGGAAGGTGTCGTCATTTCGACACCTTCCGCGATTTCTATTTCGCAGATCCCAAACTCATTTTTTGTGAGTCCAGCAGCTTTCGAAAGACGGCGAAAAAAAAGTCATTTCGTTGCACATACACTCTTCCTCACGATAACGACCAAAGCCGGCGAAAATTTGTTTCGCCGCCCAGATCCACCCTCCCTTACGACAACCGCCAGGACAACGACACGCGAACCACACCACCTCCTTCAGCGGATCCGATGGATTCCATCGGAAGCTGCGAAAGGAGGTGGCAAAGGCACGAAGTGTCGAAGTCAAATAAGGGCAGAGCGGTGTTCGATGGGCACCATGACTCACAGTCGACTCGACCGATAGGAGAAGAACACGGGCAACGACAAATGCAGCAGGAGGTGGGGCGTATTGCTCTATGGAAGAAAAATAAAAGGAGACAGGAAGGATGGTAGGGACAAGGACAAGACCCAAACGAGACTCACCCCTGTTAATGGGATTGATAGATTGTATTGGAAACTAGGAATAGAGGCAACAAAGGAATGCGGTGACGACGTGAAGATCACAGACGGAAAGGATAAAATAGTGGATGAGCGGATGAGAGTACAGAAAGTTGAGATAGGATGAACGGGGGACGCACCGAAACTTATTCCCGGAACAAATTTGGTGTCGACAGATGGAGGGACGCACCGAAACTTGTTCCGGGAACAAGTTTCAGTGTCATCTTGAGAACCAATGTGGGGTACGTCTTATGTCCTCCATCGAGTTGATCCTCGACTTGTTCCCGGAACAAGTCTGGGTAGTGGTTCCATCGAGGCGACAGCAGATTTGTACAAGTATGTCCTCCATCGAGTTCATACACTTGTGCTAACCCCACAGTTGGTCTGGGAGCAATTGTGCTTTCGAAAGTAGAAATCTTAGGTATTAAGTACAGTCATTAGTTCTAACAGTATTATCGCGGAGGTGGGGCCCCTGATTCGACGTTAATTATATTAGGCCGCAAATGTTTTCGCCGTCAAGGTTTTGAGTGATTTTGGGTGAGATACTTGTTGAACCAGTTCGTGGAGTCTATACGCTGATGCTCCGTCAAAGATCTGGGTCTACCTCCGGAATGTGACCAGTCATCGTCCTATTTTGGATGCGAATGAACTTCTAATTTCCTGCTTACAGTGTATCGGGGTCTCGACTGGGTGCTAACCCAGGCCCGGTCCTCCGTATGTCCAACAGTCCTTTCTATGTCTCTCGGAGGAGGTGTCTCGACAGCCTTGGGCAACGCTGCCACCACGGTAAGCATTCTCCAGCCCAACACCCGTCCCATTTCCTGACGCGCCCCACTCAACTCAGCTCACCAGCGCCGGCATCCACGTTGTAGTAAGTATTCCCAGCGGAAATCAATACATGAGCCCTTCGTTGACCCAACCCTCTCTTTCACCCAAGGTCGCTGCAGGAAATGATAATACCAATGCCGCCCCACTTCTTCCATCACGGTTGGAAAATCGACCGGGCACCGTCTATTAATATTATAGCATCACCAGATTGAGAAGAAAATCGCGAAACGAGGATAGTATCTGGCAGCGTGGTTGAACGTTGATGGCCCGGGATCGACGGTGCTTCCTTGAATTGCAGAAATATCAATATGCTAATGGTCCACATCCTGGGATTGGCATCACGGCGTTTGATACTTATGAGTGCGAAGATGTGAAAGGTACCACTTAGAACTAAGTTATGATTCTTATGAATGTATTCCCAATTTCCAGCGCCCCGCCCATTGCTACTAGAGAGGACCATGCAATGTCAGGTGGGTACTCACCGCATGTGGCCCTTGACTTTGAGGAGGCGTGGGGTTGCCCCCAAAACGACGAAAGAGAGATATGTTGTTGAGAGCTTGAGATTCGGAGATTATCGACGCACACGTGAAGACAATCGCGATTTTGGACCACACAACGTTCCGACTTCGAGATCCTGGCTGTCGTTGATGTTGGCGACGTTGTTTCGGCTCCTCTTGAGGTTGCAGCTCACATCAGGAAACAGGAAAAAGCTATGTGGCTTTGATGTGGTTCCTTCCCACCAGAGGTTACGGAGGTTACACACGCCATGTGGCCCTATCCGTAGTGCCAATAGCCCCGGTATCACTACGTAGTCTTGTTAATGGCCTAGGTAGCTGTTTGTAGCTCTCTGCATGTCTTCCGTAGCATTACTTATATCGTCATTTTCAAATAATTGGATTTCTACTGAAATTTTAAATGAGTTGAATTTCAAGTCAGAACGTCAAGATTCTGCTAATGCTCTTTTCGACGATTGACATAGACCCTGGGTATATCCCAACCAACCCAGGTCGGTGGAGCACATCCAGTATGGGGTACACGGCGGGGACACGAACATAGCATGGAGGCAGTATTGTACAATTGTGCAGTCTAAGGGCTTCTACAAAGGTACACTACAGCGGATTTTTCAGTTGTATGCTGAAAACGAAAACGATTTTTACATTATATTAGAAACAAGGGTCACTGGGTCAGCGTTTGCATAGGTCGTTTCGTCTATCGGCAACTCATGGAGCCAGAGCCGTTGCTTTGGGCAGTTTCTGTCCCCATCGCATCCACACAAACCACACCCCGAACGTTGCAACTGTCAAGGTGGTCAATATAATTACAAATATTGGCCACGGTTTTGCGAGTGCAAGGGTTTCGTGTCCAGGATCACCTACAACTTGGATGAGTTGCATCCCAAAGATTGACTTATGTCGATTGTTAGAGCTCTACCCCGGGTTCACAAGGAGGGCCTTACCGCAACAAAAGCACCTGGAAGGTAGAACATGGTCATCATCGCTACCGTCTTCATGACCGTACTGTCCTTTTTCATATCTTGTGCAATATTAGCCATAATCAAGCTTTCTTGTTGCCCCTGCTCTGCGATTTTGCGCAACGCTTCAGTACTCCTTCCTATGTCGAGATTGAGCTCCCCCAGCCTACGGCTATTCCTAATATCGACGGTGTGGAGCATCTGTTTTGAATCCCATCTTCAATGATCATTACGACAATAGTAAGGAGGGGCGTATACCCACCACATTGATTAAATTGTCAACTCTACCATGTAGCTCACCGACCTCAAGAAGATTGGACGCCAAGGTCTGCTTGCAGTTCAAGAAGTGGTCTTGGATTCGGTGGTAAACCTGGGGCTTTTTTTCGTGGTGGGGAAATTGGAGAATGTTGTCGTAAAACTCGATGTGTTTGCGGTGAAGCTCATCCACAATGTTAAGGGTTAATTCAATTTCAGTCCTCCATCTAATGATGTGAATCGCGAGGTTATGCAGTGCCCGAGTGAATGGTAATAGGGGCAGGCCAGGTGTTTCGTCGGCCATGAGTGCCTTTGTTTCCTACGCGACAGGGACAGGGATTAATGTCACATTCGCAAATCTCAAAACCAGCCTCGCGAGACATACCAGGTCGGATATTTCCATCGAGCAATGCATAAGAACCATCCTCCAGCAATTGATTGCACTTGTCATGTGAAGAAGGTGTAAACAGAATGGATCTTCCTTCAATTTCAATTGATCGGAGTGCTGAAAACATTCCATGAACCCATCCATGCAGGAGCCCTCATCGAGAAACGAAGATTGATACAGGGTAACGGATGAGTTTTCAGAGTGGTCGTAGATAACATACAGTCGTCTTTGGAATTCGATGATAGCGTCACCAGTTCTCTCTAGCATAAGAACTGATGGAATAATGAAAGGTTCTTCGGGGTCTGTGACTGGGACTGGGCGTCGCAGTGGAAGAGAGTACCACAAATCTGGGGTTACAAATGGGATTAGTGCTTAAATAAAGTGAAAAGAACATAACTATTTCTCACGATATGTCTGCACTACTCCTGGACAATGTTGGGAGAATTGAACTTTGCTTTGGACCCCGATACAGACAGACCCCAGCGGCTGGTCATGGGTTTGTAAGGTGACACCGGTCAGAAAATGAGGCGAGACATTATAATGCGTGAAGATCTTCAGTAACGCAGGCAAGTACACCTGGCGTGGTTCAATTGGTGACGCATTTTCAGAGCCAAGGAACCTGGATCTCCCATAAGGCGGTGACATTCTCACAAATTCCAGGACGCACATGATCCGGACAGCGGGTTTCAATTGCAAAACTTCAGCAAGAGACTCGTCACTCTTTATTTCTAAAGGATATGCCACATCTGGAATCGTTGATTGTCACGGTGTCAGCAATTATGGGGTTAGATCTCAGGACAAGCGCACCGTTGTGTAAATCCAGGACATCAAATGATAGCGAAGTACTTCGGCTGAGTATTATTCCGAGTACGCGTCTTATCCAGGTGGGGTTGTCGCTATCTGGGCAATATGTTGCAAGGTTTCGGGGATAGTTCATTGGCGAATTGCCTGACAGATTGCCCGGTGAACCGCCAGATGACGTCGTAGCCTCGTCTCTTTGCCGCTCTTGTGCTACACGCTGCTGAGCTTCGGCATACATGGGGTGGACTGGAAGACGCGAGGATGACGACTGGCCATGGATTGGAGGGGTGTTCAAGGAAGTCATGATTGAGCGAAGGGAGCAGAGCTGTGAGACCTGTAACCGTTCCTTATAATATAGGTGACTCGGAGGGTGATGCGGGACCCTCGATATATATTGAGGGCGATGCGGTCGAGGGTCCCGCATCGCCCTCAACATATAGACCCTCGACCGCATCGCCCTCACCTATATTACATACTTATAAGGAAGGTCACCGGTCTACAGAGCTGTGCAGTCACACTTGGTATACTTATTAAGGACCGCCGGCAGCGGGGGGCTCGCTGCGCCTTCATCCTAGCTGGTGGACCAGTATGTTTTGAATATTCAAAAAAGGATAGAATAAGTAGGAGACGGAAAATGAAAATGCAAGCACACTTGTAGAACACACTGCAGCATGCTCTGGTTTGTTCCGGTGAAAAAGAACTTGTACAAAAACGAGTTTAATGGTGCGGAGTCCTGGATTTTTTTTGCAGAAATACATAAAGACCCATCTGTTCTATGTATTTGTACAATGTTGGAGGTATTGAGCAAGAACTAATAGAAGAAGAGGGCATATATCGTCGAGGCCCGCCTATTTTGCAAAGTGCATCGGAAAATTTGGCTTTGTTTGTCCCACCTTTCAGCCCTTAATGAATGATTGCTCGCTTCGCTCGCACAATTAGTATGTTCGGTTGGAACACGTGCCTGCATGATGGTCAACCATTTCTCTGTCAATGCCAGTCTCTGGTGATGCTGCTGTGTTGGCTGTTGGGCTTCCACCAACACTATTGCAGAAATAGCGCTAGACGTGGCGTTAGCTATTCCTATTCATTGCTTAACACGTTTACATTACATTTTGGGTCCCATGCAAGCTGATACTTGAGGCAGGTGCCAGGAATCTTGACGAGCATCAAGGAGCCAAATCCTCCCGACTCGATTCCATCCGACTTCCCATCGGCCGTGTTGGCTGGCGACCAATGCGTCGCCACCCAACTGAGCGTTTACTATACCGGCGTCCAGGGCCTGGCTAAACGTGCAGCAATTCCAAGCCTGCAGGCCCCAGGGGGTGCGTGGGATATGTCTACCATATAATTCCATATTCTGTGATCCATCCATCTGACCCGCTATTCCACATTATGTAGGGAATTGTGCAACACTCCCTGTGGCTCATACGACCTCCAAGCCTTGAGCTTGATCGCCTATGCCGGACCCGCGTTCAATCCCTCCGCCAACCCATGTCCAGGTTTTTTGGGGACTGGACGATGCACATCAGCAGGACCGTCATGTGCCTGCGGCGTCGGCCCGGGTTCGTTAACCTGTGTAACTTCAGCTGGTGGCTGCGCTCCGGCCTAATTTTGTGTTCTTGGCTTCGGCAAGAGGCGAGTGCAACATTTTGGGTCGTTCAATATATCAAGACTGGTCCACTCAAGGTCCACTCTCTTTTGTTCCTGATTTCGATTGGATTTCGAATCTCGATACGTCACTTCCTTTGGTTCCTCGTGTCTCCACAATCGCACACGTCGTTTCTGTTATGTTGGTTCGACGTGAGTTCTCCCACATTAGCATTACACCTAGTCTCGCGAGCTATCCGTTTTAGGAAATTCCTTCGAGTTTGATGATTTTGATGGGGCAGGAATCTCCCACAACGTCTGGTGCAGTTCGACCATGGAACCCCCCATGGTCACAGCCGTGACTCCATTTCATCACGTGGGAGACGCGTCGACTTCGTTTACAAGGGGGTGTCATAAAAAAAATTAAGGACATCACCTCAGTTTTTTTTTTTAGGTCCACTCCGCTGCCCCCCCCCCCCCTTCCGTGCGAATTACGGAGCTTTTATGCTTATCTTATTGTTATCCTATATATTTGTAAGCAATTTGTAAGCTAGCATTTATGTTCGTCATTTTTTCTTTCTCTCTGCCACCGCTCCCAGATGCCTCACAGGAATCACAAGTCCACCCAGAGTGCGGAATTGAATGCGTAATGGAACTGGCCACGGCGTGGACACAAGCAGGTTGGGTAACTGTTGCGGGGACCTTTGGTGCCCCCAGACCAAAGAACTTGAGGGCGTTCGCACTTGTTTTCTCCTGGGTTTTGCACTCCTTTGCCTTCCTTAGATTTTCACGGCATCCTTTCCCAGCTTGATGGTAAACTAGATTCTTTCTGCCATTGGCTCAAACCTTAACACGAGTGTCACACCTCTCGCACAAGGTAAAATTCACAAGAGACTTGACTCACATATACCTTCTTTTTGGGAGGCATATAAATTGAATCTTGATAGCGTTGGAAGTGTTTAAAAAATGTAGGATGATATAAAGAGGGGAATTCATACTGTACAATGCTAAATGATATAAGTGTTGAACCAACAAGGGCCATGGCCTGTTAACGATGTGAGGATCCATTGTTTCTTCTGCTGGGCCATAGCCTATTTAGGCGACTGTGGCCCACAACAATCATGATCCGGCTATCTCACACTTTTTATTGCCATTTTTGGCAGGTCTTTAGGGCCCCGAAGAAAATTTTTTAAGCCAACATCGGCTGACCCCCCCCCCCTAGGTGATGTTTATTTAATTATTCCTGTCACCCCCTTGTTCGTTTATCGTTGTGATTAGTTTCACTGTCCCTCTACATTCTTAATTTATGTCGCCTGTACACCACCCTCACTTCCAAACGAAGACACATTCCTACAAAAATCTCGACAACGCGCGCAAACTCGCCGCTAACAGTTCCAATTATGACTCTGCGGCAACACGAGCACGAGTTATCACACTTTTTCAAGAGCGCTTTGGTGCCCCACCTCGCGAGTGGCAGTTGGATGTTACTGAGGCCATCCTTTTGGGTTTGGACAGTCAGGAAAATATTCCTAATAGACACCCACCCGTATGTTCAAAATCTCCTGACGTCCTCGGAACAACTTCTGTCATGCGAAGGAGGGGTCGCGGTGAATCCTTGAAGCCAAACGACATGGCAGATGCGTGCGTTGCTGGGAATACAGGAGCGCTATGTACGATGGGATTTCGATAGATCCTTTTAAATTGAGAGAGCAGGGTGAAATGAGTTCTGCAGGCGATGACATGGGAGAAGGGATGAATCGATAAGATTGTCCATATCTCATTTTGAACAAGATCACTGGTTCAGCGGAATCCAACGATAAATGAGGTAGTAGAGTACTCTCGACGACAAGAAACGAGAGACGGGGTGAGAGAGGCCTGGCCACAGTGAGTGGGGTATATAATACCCCGTTCATTTTGTCACCGCTCGGGGAATGTCCGTGTCATTTGTGAAGATCTGGAGGATGGCACGCTCCAATCCCATGCGCTGTTCCAGGGCATAAAAGGAAAGATTGAACCGCTACAGGGCGAAGTGGGCGATCTTCCTAGGGCTTGTCGACTAGTCATATCCGGTGGCGTGGCTAGCAGGAAGTTCAGAAAAACCAAAATGGCGCGACAAACGCGCGTAGAATAAGCAAAGGGAGATAGAGCAGACGAGAAGATTCGTAACCGTTGACACGACAGTAAAGGTGATGTAGACAGTAAATCGAATGATAATCGTCAGGACGGCTAAAGGAGAATTTGGACAAAACCGAATTCGTGGGCTGGAACCAAGACGGTGACAAAAAGCGAATCACTTCGGTGAGAACGAGGTGACGAGCCTAGGATCTCGATAGGCGTCAAGCGTTATAGTCATCCCTATGCACAAACCATAGAGGCTGTAACCGAGCGAGAAGGCTAAATATATGCAAACAGGGGATTCTAATCAATAGATAGATCAGAAGCCTTGAAACGATGAAACACTTGCCCATCATATAACAGGCGCCCAAGCTCACTAGGGTCCTTGTAACCATGAAGAAACCGAACAGGAATATCAGTGGTAGGTAAGTGGGTGACAATTTATTTCATAACGAAGCTATTTTCCGCGAGAGCGTGGCCATGGCGCCGGTGACGTATGTGCCGGGAAAGACCAGGAGAAGAGAAACAAGCAACGTGGTATTAGCGACAGTAGATATGATTTCTACGGCGTCGAGTGCAGAGGGAAGTCAATGATTGACTCTAAAAGAGAATATAAACGGACCTATATCACGATTAAAAAGATGCGCCCAAGATGTGGGGGAAATCATGACGAAATTACTGCAAGATCCAAAATATCTCTTGACATTCGCGTCTCAAAGCTGAAAATGGAAACAAACTCAGTAAAGCATACATCGCAACTATGAGGACTATGAAACACTGCACGGGCAGCGATTCTGGCATGTTCGGCATCTTTTTGACCGAGGAATTTACCGATTACGAGTCCTATTTATAGGACTCGTTCTATTATTGATCTGGAGCGGTCAAAAAATTGAACAGGTGTAACGCTCAACGAGCCGGCAAACGCCGCATTTTATTTTTAGATATCCGTCCCCTTCGGTAA
>Ga0307513_10008557_pt1 | contig 13078 bp, 6 predicted proteins | sample 15_EM_MG_FD_202174 | JGI IMG/M metagenome (GOLD analysis project Ga0307513, IMG submission 202174) | Populus trichocarpa ectomycorrhiza microbial communities from riparian zone in the Pacific Northwest, United States - 15_EM | ecosystem: Host-associated > Plants > Roots > Unclassified | place...
AAATACAAAACCCAAGAGCGATAGCCTTCCTGCAATCACGATCATTACCAGTAGCTGCGCACATACCGGAATCCTGTAATCCTGCAAGACCAAAGAAAGAAACAAAACAAACAGTGCTCAGCCTTCGGCAGTGTTACATGACCATTCCATACCCGGAATCCTAAATATAAACTTCCAGCAACGGAAACTAAACATAGCAATACGATAGCATAGCCTATCTGACTCAGAGGCAGTGGCGGAGCTGAAATCAAATCAAATAAACCAAATATAAATCAACCAAACATAGGAGATCCTGCACTGCCCGCTCCTGTGTACCGTTACCGGAACATGTACACATGTTACATAAACCCTATTTTTAATAGCGACCTCTCTTGTGTATGGATGAGAAGGAGGCCTGAGCGGGGACAGAGGCAGGAAATGCCGCAAAAGGCTGGCCGTCCCAGGCCGTTGACTAGGATGGGGCAGGGAAAACGGCCGGAGGCCCCCTGATTTCAAGGGCCCCATCCATCCTGTAATGAACTCAACGTACAGTAAGAGTCTATCTCACTAATGATCCTAGCTATTATATACTGCTGTTTGAGAGCTGAAAGACGCAGATTAGTCCAAGTGTTATAATAATGTCCTCTAGTGCAACAGTTAAAGTGTAACAGGTTTATTCCAGTCTAATGAAAATACAATGGGACCGGCTGTAGACCTGCTAGTGCTGGTGCTAAGGGAGGCTTCAATGGACCAGTAGCTAGAAGGATAATAGTTGAGGGACAAAATGAACTCAGGGATTGCCGTTCAACCAAGTGTATTCTAAGACTGAAGGTCTGTCGAAGTCTGCTGTCTCCTGCTAGCAAGGAGACTGGTTTAAATACAAAATCCAAGAGCGATAGCCTTCCCGCAATCATGATCATTACAGGTAGCTGCGCACATACCGGAATCCTGGAATACTGCCAGACCAAAGAAAGAAACATGGCTCAGCCTCCACCAGTCCTACATGACTATTCCATACCCGAAATCCTAAATATAAACTTCCAGCAAAGCAAACTAAACATAGCAATACGCTAGCATAGCCTATCTGACTCAGAGACAGTGGCGAAGCTGAAATCAACTCAAATAAACCAAATATAAATCAACTAAACATGGGAGATCCTGCACTGCCTGCTCCTGTGTACTGTTACCGGAACATGTACACATGTTACCTAAAGCAATTGACTCTGAGATTTCCCCTTAGATTCCAAGTGGTGATTATTTGGGCTGCTTCAACTCAAGATATAAGGCTGTCTTGGAACCCTGCCGGCTATGCTTGCCTACACAGACATAAAACTAGGAAAATTATTCCTGAGTTAATTCGAGCATAAATTGGATGGTTCCGGATGATACTTGGCCCATATCAGGCTTTTTACCTGTGTGGACCTGAGAGCGTGCGGGCACTGTATAAAGTCATACAGAATCCTCCACAGGTTTTTGATTTGCTGACTAGGCCTAAAGGGATCTAGTTCGTTAATTTCCTGATAAGAGAATTTTACCACACTTGGTCCTTTAAGAATTGTGAAATTAGGAGTATCCTTTAAGTCGAAGGTGACTCTTTACCTCCGTTCCTGATCTCTCAACCCCTTAACGAATGCAATGCCAAACAAAGAATCCATTTCCTTAGGAATCTTCTGCGAGAGCTTTGCAACTCGATAAACATATTCCCTAATATTTTCACTTTCACTGTGTTCCAACAAGAGCATCTCATTCTTGACAGCGATGACCGAAGAAGCTTGACTCGCCTGAATACTGTACGACTCCTTAAATTCTGTGAAAGGTTTTCCGTAATCTTTCTTGTTTCCTTCAGGATGAACTTAGTACCACCAATGGCATCCCAGTTCCTCTCCAAATTCGTATGGAAAAGCCTGATTTTACAACCGTCAGTACCATCTTTAACACCAGGGGAAATAGATAGATCCCAAGAGACAGTGGCGGTTTCAATGTAATCTAAATACGCCTCTACCGTCTCGCTCAAGTCACTGTTGGCCCCATTGAAGGGGGTAATCTTAATAAAATAAGTGATCCTTTGAGTTTCACAGCCCAGAGGAGATCACTGTTGATAAGATGACTGCGGTGAAATCTGAAATCCAGAAATAAATGAAGGATACGAGTTACAAGACTAAGCAAGTTCCCGATATCTCCAATGAAGGTTCCTGGTAATGTCAATAGCTCTGCTATACCAGAAAGGAGTGTTTGTCTCCAGGTTGACACAGAGGAGGAAAACAAGTAGAAAGCGGAGGTTATGATCAAGGCTAAAGGTCATGAGGGAAAAACCCAAAACATAGAGCAAACAGTCTTTCCAGTATAGAAACTAGAAAATCCTTTTCAGAGCACCACTGTATGGACAAATAGTTGCGCAGAGAGCCAGTCCGGTCGAAGGTAGGACTTCCTGAATCCTGAATGTAGAGATCGTTGCCGGTAAAAAGCACAAAGGAACACAAAGAAACAAGGGCCCCTGTATCGGCAAACACCGCTCACATGACCTGGAGTCTCACTACCCAGAGTCAAATCAACCGAAGTCACGTAGAAAGAAAGAAAACTCAAGGTTCACAATCAATAAATGCCCTCACTCGCCGAAGTTGTAGTTTTCTTTGTCTTCCCCTTCCCTGGTCCCGGCTATCAAGATATCTACTGGTCTTATATACACGTATCCTTCCCATATCTCCCATGACAACCGCCGATATCTATCTTGCTACAGCCATATGCCCGTAGTCCATTTCCCGAGCCCAACATAATAATATAAACATGTAAAGAAAGGAACATCCAAACAATTTATCTGAAAGCCCCACACCACCCACTTAACCCATCGGCCCCCCACATAGCCTACCCTGTTATCATTCAGACAAAAAACCATCTGACATACGCTCTAGATCGATACACCTAGAGGGAGGGTGTTCTTTCATACTGCTTAGCTTAGGTGTAGCTGCGCCGTTATTGTTCGACAGACCTCCGGGTATTCACCTCCGGTTGATGAGGAGGATGCGGATATGAGCAGGCTACGGAGCCTGGAGGAGTTTTGTAGAAGAGCGGGAGGAGGTACCGACGAGCAGGGGTGAGCATGGAAAGTCTGGATGCCTGCCTGGTAACCGAGGGGAGCGTGGAAGGAAATGGATTGGAGTGGCGATCGATGCAAGGGGAGGAGAAAGGCTTTGATTTTGTTTTACTTATACTCTCTTTGCCTTAGCATTTGTTGTTTCGTTTCACATGTGGTCACTCCCTGCCCTTATTCGCCATTCAACCATAGCCGATTTGTAAAAAAGCCCCGTCTCTACGGTGAAGTCGTCTCTGTTGGAAAGTTGTGTGTATGATATATTTTCCGGAACAGTAGGGTGGTGAGCGCTCTCGAGCTGTGAGTGTTGTAGTGCAACCTATTCCATCCCGTTCAATTGTGCGTCAGTGGTTAGACACTTTAGTATAGATTTGATTCTGACGTTCCATATCTCACCAGATACCTGCCGCCGTGGTTGCTGCACTCCACACCTCCTGTGAGTGCTTATGTACATTCCAATGTCGGCAGAGTCCCAAATCTATGCTTTCCTGGCAGTGCGCCCTGTTTAGGGTTCCAAATAGTCCGACCGGTCAAGTCTTGGAGGCAGCACTAGGCTGGTTAGTCCAGGTTGATGTTAATGACTGGACCTGACTAACTTAGATGGTTCAGTCTAGTCTGGACCGGCCCCAGACCAGTCTGTATAAAATATTGTGTAGTCATGTAATATCACTCACTTAGTTCACCGAGGGAATTTAATACTCGTGAACCTATTTTTGCTGCCCCTAATATAAACAAGGCACTATCCCCATCCCGACCCCCCCGTGACCCCACAGCATAATCCATGGAAACAATGAGTTTAATTAAGAAAAGCTTTATTCGAACACAATATAATGTGACAAAAATAGTAAAAAGCAAAACGGGATGGTAATTCTGTCAAAGGGCCGTGCATATCCTATCGCTTGGCGGGCCTGGTCGGACTGGTCCTGGCCAAGTCGGGTCCGATAATCTTGACTGTCCAGTCGGTCTAATTTCCACCATTAGACTAGGCTTGACTTTTGACCGGACCGGCTGGTCTAGTTCGGTCTTCCGCGGACCATTCGGAACCCTGGCCCTGTTTTCGCGTTTAACAGCTCAATCAAAGGTGCGAGCCGGAGGAGAAACTCAAACATAAGTCCAAAGAGAAACAAAATCCGTGAACGGGAGAACAAACGAAACATCAGAGCTGGAGGGAAAAGAAAACACGTGTTGATTGGCTTTTGGAAAACAAAAAACGTGAGCTGTAGCGAGCTTGGAAGCATGGATGCAGATTGTAGCGAGCATCGAGGTTCTCCACTACCGGGAGTGGATAGTTCTATATGTGGTGGTCGCTCCCCTGTCCATGCATAGTGAGCAATGACCTCTGAGCAACCAGGCGAAACTCCCTCCAAAGACCTCCACGCGGTTCTCCCCATCTTTGCCCAATTGGCAATGGGTTGTTCCAACCCAACCTCTATTGGGTATGTCAGTTCCCAGTGTTCGCGACGGGGCAGTCCGTCCGTCCTGGGCAAGGACGAGGACGGAGGAAATTTCGTCGTCCCGTCCCGTCTTTTCCTGAACTTGCCCGACAAGGAAGAGCCAAGGACCAGGACGGACGGCATTGTGTCGTCCCCCACCGTCCCACACCGTCCCACACCGTCCCCCGTCGTCCTCTGTCGTCCTCTGTCGTCCCCTGCCGTCCCCCGCCGTCTTCCGATGCTTTCCGCTGTTTTCCGCCGTCCCCCGCCGTCCCCCGTCGTCCTATGTAGTTACCTGCCTTCCCCTGGCAGAAGTTGTCTCAGGTCGTGGGGCTCGTCGTCCTTGCTAATGACGGCCGTCCTGGGAATTAAAGGACGAGGACGGACTACATTTTGCCGGCCCGTCTGGTCCGGGGGTCTTGGCAGTCCCCCCGCCGGGCCCTACGGGGGCCCCGGACGGCTGAGAACACTGTCAGTTCCACTGGAGGGTTGCGCATCACAAGAAACCATTTGGGATTTTGACGTGAGCACGGTTCCCGGTATACTTAACACTCCAGACCTCAGCCCAATTCGGAGAATTGTGCAGCCTATTGTAATTCACCGGCACTCCCTCTGGCACTATCACACTAGGGTATACAACTCGGTGAATGGCGCGAGAGGCGGGGTAGCGGTGAAGAAAGGCAGGGCAGCGGTGAAGGAAAGCGGGGCAGCGGTGAGAAAAAGAGGTGTCAATCGGTGAGAACCTGACCGAGGAAGTGAGGGGTAAGAGGATAACGTTATTGGAAGGGATATGGAATGATGATAGTGGGAAGGGTACAAGGGCGAGTAGATCTGGGCTTTTGTACTTAAGGGTTCGGTTCACGCACAAGTGTAGAAGACCAGTCAGCGAATATTTTGTTCCTCTTCTCGTCTTTTGATTCTCTCCCGTGCTTCTTTATATACGATCGGCAGTTGTTCGGAAAAGGATAAGAAGGTTGGGGGTCACCCCAAAAAATATCCCACCCGGGCCGGTGCAGACACGCCCCACCCCGCCCCTTAACCAACTATACCTGTGTTTATCTCTCCTCCTCATACAACATGCTATTGTCCGTTAACAAAATTAGCTATATAGCACACAAGCCACCCATTACAACATGACTCTCCTCACCCCCCAGATTTTCAACACCGCCTAAAAATATTCCCCTGCATCAAATAATAATTCCTGCTATGTATTCTGCCATGTTTCCACATTTTATGACTTTTTCCGATTTTCGTGATAGTGGGGTTGGTAGGGGACTGCTGTTTTCATGGCAGGAGTGTTTGCTCTTTGTTGATGTACGATTAATTTTATTAAGGCATAATACCGCTGGGATTATTCTACTATCCGAGTTGGGCCACGCTGGGTGTCTGCAGGCCTGCCATTGATATCCAATCGTTGCGTTAGAAACTTTACTACCTCCCCATGGCCATTCATCTCAGCCAACCCGAGTGGTGTTCGGCCATATTTACAGCCCGCAATGTTCGGATTGATATCCTCTCTTTCCATTAGCAGCTCCACTACCCCCAAATGCCCACCCCTTGCAGCCCATCCGAGCGCCGTTCCACCATCTTCGAGGTCGACAATGTTGGTGTTGATATCCTTGCGTCCCAATAACAGCTTTACTACTCCCACATGTCCACGCATCGCAGCGAACCCGAGCGCAGTCCGGCCATATTCTTTGTAGGAAATGTTGAGGCCGGTATCCTCTCGTTCCAACAGCAGCTTTACCACTCCCTCGTGGGCCAGGCTGGCCGCCCACATCAGTGGCGTATAGCCATGTTCGGTGTCCGCGATGTTGGGATCGATATGTCTGTATTGCAATAACGACTGGACTACCCCCTCGTGTCCCTTCATTGCTGCTAACACGAGCGCCGTTCGGCCACATTTAGGGTCCGCAATGTCCAGATTGATATCATCTTGTTCTAATAGTAACTTTACAACACCCACATGTCCAGACGCTGCAGCCCACATGAGTGGTGTTAGGCCATGTTCGGTGTCCGCGGTGTTGGGATTGATATCATTGCGTTCCAATAATAACTTTACGACCCCTTCATATCCCAATGTTGCAGCGAACGAGAGCACCGTTCGCCCATATTTTTTATATTCACAGTTTGGATCGGTATCTCCCCGTTCCAATAGCAACTTTACTACTCCCTCATGGACGCGGGCCGCGGCCCACACCAGTGGCGTTAGGCCATGTTCGGTGTCCGCAATGTTGGGGTTGGTGTCCTCGCGTTGCAATAGCAAATTTACCACTTCCTCACGGCCACTCATGGCAGCCACCCCGAGTGGCGTTCGGCCATATTTTAGACTCCCAAGATTCGGATTGGTATCCCCTCGTTCTAATAGAAGCTTTACAACTCCCTCATGGGCCTCATTGGCAGCAAAAAGGAGTGGTGTTAGGCCATCTTCAGTATCCGCAAGGTTGGGATTGATATCCCCGCGTTGCAATAGCAACCTTGCTACTCTCTCATGTCCATATATCGCAGCCACCGCGAGGGGTGCTCGGCGATATTTACGGTCCGCGGTGTTCGGATTGACATCCTCTCGCTGTAGTAGCAACTTTACTATGCCCGCATTCCCGACCCGGGAAGCCCACCAAAGTGGGGTTCCACCAGATTTTGGGTCTTCAATGTTGGGGTTGATATCCCCCCGTTCCAACAGCAACTTAACGACTCCCTCATAGCCACGGTCCACGGCCCACACCAGTGGCGTATCGCCATGTTCGGTGTCCGCGATGTTGGGATTCATCTGCTCGTGTTGCAATAACAACTGGACTACCGCCTCGTGTCCATTCATTACTGCGAACACGAGCGCCGTTCGGCCACATTTAGGGTCCGCAATGTCCAGATTGATATCATCTTGTTCTAATAGTAACTTTACAACACCCACATGTCCAGACGCTGCAGCCCACATGAGTGGTGTTAGGCCATGTTCGGTGTCCGCGGTGTTGGGATTGATATCATTGCGTTCCAATAATAACTTTACGACCCCTTCATATCCCAATGTTGCAGCGAACGAGAGCACCGTTCGCCCATATTTTTTATATTCACAGTTTGGATCGGTATCTCCCCGTTCCAATAGCAACTTTACTACTCCCTCATGGACGCGGGCCGCGGCCCACACCAGTGGCGTTAGGCCATGTTCGGTGTCCGCAATGTTGGGGTTGGTGTCCTCGCGTTGCAATAGCAAATTTACCACTTCCTCACGGCCACTCATGGCAGCCACCCCGAGTGGCGTTCGGCCATATTTTAGACTCCCAAGATTCGGATTGGTATCCCCTCGTTCTAATAGAAGCTTTACAACTCCCTCATGGGCCTCATTGGCAGCAAAAAGGAGTGGTGTTAGGCCATCTTCAGTATCCGCAAGGTTGGGATTGATATCCCCGCGTTGCAATAGCAACCTTGCTACTCTCTCATGTCCATATATCGCAGCCACCGCGAGGGGTGCTCGGCGATATTTACGGTCGGCAATGTTGGGGTTGACATCCTCTCGCTGTAGTAGCAACTTTACTACGCCCACATCCCCAACCCGGACAGCCCACCAAAGTGGTGTTCCACCATATTCTGGGTCTGCAATGTTAGGATTGATATCGCCCCGTTCTAATAATAACTTTACTATTCCCTGGCGCCCAGACTCTTGGGTCCACAATAATCGCCCCCTGCCAGCTTGAGTGTCCATAATCAGGTTATTGATATACAGACGCAATAGCGCCGTTACTACCTCCATATCTCCCACCGTAGCCCGCAGGAGTGGTGTGTGGCCTGATTTAGGTTCCGCAATGTTGGGATTGATATCCTCTCGTTCCAAGAGCAATTTTACAACTCCCTCGTGGGCCAGGTCAGCAGCCCACATGAGTGGTGTTCGGCCACGCTTGGTGTCCGCAATGTTGGGATTGATATCGTCGCGTCGCAATAGGGACTTCACCATCCCCTCATGCCCGCCCACCGCAGCCCACACCAGTGGCGTCCTGCCATGTTCGGTGTCTACAACGTTTGGATTGATATCCCTTCGTTGCAATAGGAGCTTTACTGCCCCCTCATGTCCACCCATCGCAGCCCACCCGAGCGCTGTCCGGCCCTGTTCGGTATCAGCGGTATTGGGGTTGACATCATCTCGTTCCAATAAGAACTTTAGTACACCCTGGTGCCCACCATCATCAGCCCACCAGAATCGCCCTCTACCATATTTGGTGTTCGCAATGTTCAGATTGATATCCTCTCCTTCCGGTCGCAGCTCTACAAGTCCCTCATGCCCATAGTCAATAACCCACAAGGGTGGTGTTCGGCCATATTTGGTCTCGGAAGTCTTGGGATTAATGTCTTCTCTTTTCAATAGCAGCTTCAAAACCCCCTCATGTCCATTCATCGCAGCCCACACCAGTGGCGTTCGACCATGTTCTGTGTCCGCAATGTTCGGGTTGATATCCTCTCGTTCCAATAGTAACTTTACTACACTTACATGTCCACCCATAGCAGCCCACACCAGTGGCGTTCGGCCATGTTCGGTGTCTGCTATGTTGGGATTGATATCTTCTCGTCCCAATAGCAGCTCTACTACGCCCTCATGTCCACCGGCTGCAGCCCACGCTAGTGGTGTTGGCCCATGCTGGGTGTCCCCCATCCTGAAATTGATATCCTCCCGTTTCGATAACGACTTTACAATTTCCGCATACCCGCCCCACTCAGCCCGCCCGAGTGGCGTCCAGCGAAATTTGGTGTCCGGAGTGTTGGGATCGATATCCTCCCGTCCCAATAGCCACTTCATACCACCCTCATTCCTGCACCCCCCAGCCCACAAGCGTGCTGCTAGCCCACATTTGGTGTCTGAAAGGCTAGAATTGATATCGGCCCGTCCGAATAGCAACTTTACTGCGCCCTCGCACCCGCTCTGTGCAGTCCACATGAGTGCTGCTAAGCCATTTTGGGTGTCCGCACCCCCGGGATAGATATCTTTTTGCCGTAATGCCCCGTTCACGACGTCCTTATGTCCTCTGGATGCCGGTGCGAGTGCCGTTCCACCACAAGTGCTCCTTTGGTTCATGGTATATCCAGAGTGTTTGCGGAATATAGATATGCCACAGCGGTAACTGGTAGCGATACTGGGGGTTTTATAGAAGGCGGGCGGAACGAGAGAGGGGTACGGCTCCAACTTATCAGATTGCTACGCAATAATTTCTCCCCGAATACTCACCCCACGACATCGATGACTGGGATATGAACTCAACTTCAGATAACACAACTCCAACACTGCCCATGGAGCCGGTTTGGAACTGGCAGAGGAATCCGGCGACGTGAGTACAAGTTCGAGAATGTGCAAGAGATAATAGGCTCAATGGTTTACGGTCAAGCTCTGGGATCAGAAGATATTAGGCTCACTAATTTACCCTTGTAACAAGTCCAAGGTTCACGTGTCATCATGCTCATCGAGAAAAGTAGCCTCAACGTTATCCTCCATATGGTTCGGGAGTGGCTATTCCAGACGAGGTGCCTATTCTGGGCGCAGATACATGAATATGCCTTATGGGCTCCATGAAATGTAGTTAATGAATGGATGACGCAAGCTTTGTGTGCAGATAGGCCTACAGTATTGATTAAGTTTGCACCACCTGCTCACGTCGCCGGATTGCTCCGTCACTTCCAATTACGGAATCGTTCATTCTCGGATATTTTGGCCAATAAAATTTGTTATGAAGCAATAGTTACGTCGTAGCTCAGAGAGCTCAGAACCCCAAGAACCAAGACTACCTTACCTTGGCTTCGGACTCACGCAAGCCAACTTGAGCAAGCAGCCAACCGCCTGACCAACAAGCCAACAGTCACCTGTGCAAGACAGTTCACGATGGCAGGGTCCTGGGTCTCCCGTCGTATCCCGCTTCTAAAGAGACTCAAAGCGGTGGTTTTAGCTCTCAATTGGCATGCGGGACTTAATAGATATATCATTTATGGTGGAAATAATAACTTTGATAAGCAGTATCCGAAATTTCCTTCATGAGCTTCCTCAAATTCTCAAGCACATATAATACATTAACTAGAGTCATAGTTTTGTTTTAAGGTGCCTTTTCCCATTTCACCGTTGATGCAATGATGATCATTTGATTGATTTTATTGGCTAGAATATCCGAGCATGAGCGATTTCATAACTGGAAGTGACAGAGCAATCCGGCGACTTGAGTACACCGAGGGAGGATGTGGTTAAACAGCACGTCTACCTTCAAATAGCCTGCTAGTCAGAAACTTCAAGTCCGTGATTTGATCTCGCTCGTAGTTTATAATCAGGCAAGTCAGGTGCCATATGCGTAAACTAATAAGAAAGGAAGAAAATAACTTTAAATAAAAATGCCAAAAGTGTTTGATAAATTAAAGCTTAGAAAGCACCGACATTGACCTGAAAGCCAATCATATCCTTGCTTGAGTGGGAACTAGCACTATCGCCGTCGGAAAGTTCCCACTTTAGTTGCAGATATCCAAATCCGACAGGGTCAATTGAGTTTCCCGGTAACTCTTCTGGAAAATCCCAGGCAGGCTTCGAATCAAGTTCGGATGCGTCGGTTCTTTGGCCTTATCGCAACATCACCACTCTGACTTTGGTTAAAGCAAAAGCCTTATGGAAGTATTTTAAAGGAGAAATAAGACTCGTAGAAGAATGATTGATTCAGCCTTATCTCAATACTTGAAGCACTGGATGATGTATTTAAACTTGTTTTTCTCGCAGGCACTACACTTATTGTGTCGGTCACCTGGCATCATCATATATCACTCATAGTTTTTCTGCAGCTCCCAGCAGTCCCCAGCTATCCCCGGCCGTCCCCCGCATTTTTCCGCACACGTGCCCTATTGGAAATTTGCTGCTCACCACATGCATATATTCCCATGCACCTCAGGCCAAGAATGCAACCACCACCACCTGTTACATACCGCTGTTTTGATGGCTGTTCCACGCCTAGTAGCTTTATTCTAAAACTCTGATGATAACCCTGTATACCTAGTGCGATAGTATTAAATACCTATTAACTAATAATGAAACACGAACACTTGCGATAGCGGAACATCACCAGCATCCACGGTTACATAATCCAGCTTCGGCAGGCTGGCTAACTATGGTTCTGAATGGTCGGCAGAGGACTGGACCTGACTAGGTAGTTCTGGTCATAGTCAAGTCTAGTCCGCGGATTGAAATTAGACTGACTAGACAGTCATGGTTGATGGAACTGACTGGACCTGGCTCAGTCGGACGAGTCAAAAACTGAGTAATAGTATGTGCATCCTCGTTCCACTAATCCCCTTAACTGCAACTGCCAGAAGGCAAAAACTGCACAGTGAGACGAAATAAAACGCCAAGAGTAACAAAAGAACTTGATCGCTAACTGAATTGCGGGGAAGTTCTCGCTCTCACTCTCACTCACGATCATTCTCCACCAACAAATTTACTAAAGATACAGACAGGACAATAGGCCCTTCCTCCAATCCAGCATCCATCCATGCTTTCCTTGATCGCCACTCAGGCCCATTTGCTTCCACGCATTTCCCTTTGCCGATGAGTGTTCTGTTTTGGACACGTCTTCCCCTTTTTCTTCTGCGGGGAACTGTTATGCTAAGTTAACAATGGGAGGACAAATATCACAAAAAGCTTCTTCATGCTCAATACCCTCTGCACATCCGGCTCTACTATGCATAGCCTTCCGGTACTTGACCATTCATAAAGTATTCGGATGCCAAGACCGGATATTTGGTATCTCTTGGCGCTAAGGCATCCGAATACTTTATGAATGGTCAAGTACAGCACCGACTTGAGGCACATATCTGGAGGTTGGTCTGAGCGATATTGGGATAGACTGGACTTCTGCTGAACATGCCAGATGGCATCAAATTACTTGCTCCCGGCAGACATATCAATCAACATCGTATATTAGAACATTTTTGTCTGAACGATAACGGAATAGGCTGGGTGCATGCTAGGGAGGTTGGGCATCCCAGAATTTTCACCAGTGGTGTCTTGAGCGTGTTGAGTAGCATCAAAAATTTCCAATGGAGGTAACCATAGAGAAGACTGGGTGATTTGGTTCTCATTGTAAAACATGGTGGATTATTTTCTCTGCGAGCTTGGAGCATGTATTTATTCTATGAGTACTATTAGAAGAATATTATGAAATCATTTTATACAAACTAGTATGGGACCGGCCCTGGACCAGACGGGACCACTTGAACCCCGGTCTAGTCGTCAACATGAAGAAGGACGGACTAAACGGTCTTGTCCTCAAGACCTGACCAGTTGGACTATTCGGAACCCTGTGGTTGACTACATCCTCGGTGAATGTGTCTTGACCCCGGGTGCTATATGACTGAATAGGCGGAAGAGGCGACTGGGTGGAAGAAACCGATCTAAGATATGGCATACGCAGCAAGTATACTGTGGAAAGGTTTGGTCTCAAGCAGTGTTCCCAAGCGGCCAGTCCGGACCATAGTCCGGACCATGGGTCGGCAGTCCGGTCAGTCCGGCCATGGTTTTGAGAAGCCTGGGTCAGTCCGGCTTAAATTATCAACGGCCGCCAAAGCCTGC
>Ga0307513_10008558_pt1 | contig 13076 bp, 13 predicted proteins | sample 15_EM_MG_FD_202174 | JGI IMG/M metagenome (GOLD analysis project Ga0307513, IMG submission 202174) | Populus trichocarpa ectomycorrhiza microbial communities from riparian zone in the Pacific Northwest, United States - 15_EM | ecosystem: Host-associated > Plants > Roots > Unclassified | place...
AAAGGCTGCTAGGAAAACAATTTTGCCCTGTGAAAAAAAAAGGCATTTAAAAAAATCATTTTCTTCCTTACTCTTAGATAGTTTTAATCCTGGAATTAAAACTATCTAAGAGTAAGGAGGGGGGGGGTCACTGAAGTGTAAGATATATTACCATTGTATCCAAGTCCACTCCTGCTATTGAATGCACTATCAAGCAGTTATCTGCTCACTTCAAATGCCGTGACATTGGACCTGTCTATTTGCTTGGTGTTGGTATTGGCAGAGATCACTCTAAGCATCTCATTACACTTCATCAGCACCAATTTATTCTGGATATGCTAGAGCACTACAAGATGTCCAACTGTCATCCTGTCATGACTCCTATATCACCTGGTACTTCCTTGTCCAAACAAATGGGTCCAGAGAACGCTGCAGAGGTTGACTTGATGCGCAATGTTCCATATCTTAGTGCTGTTGGCTTTTTGCAATACCTTGCCACCATGACACGCCCAGACATTGCTTATACTGTGTCCTACCTTGCACGCTTCAATTACAATCCTAGACCAAAGCATTGGGCAGTGGTCAAGCACTTGTTTAGATAACTCAAGGGTACTCTTGAATACAAGTTGCAATATTCTGGTGGATCAGGCTCTGCAGCCTTCACCACTTATACTGATACTGCATATGGTGATTGCATTGATTCTGGATGTTTCACTGGTGGTTATGTGACTATGATGGCTGGAGGAGCTATTGGTTGGGTGTTGCAATTCATTATTGCACTGTTTACTACTGAAGCAGAGTTTGTCTCTGCTAAATTAGAAAGTGTTGATTATATTTTTATTGATGAAGTCTCAATGATGTCCTGTCAGAATATGTACAAAGTTTCTTCCCAACTGGCCAAAGCTTTAAATATACCACATCTTCCATTTGGTGGTATAAATATAATTTTTGCTGGTGATTTTGCTCAATTACCACCAGTAGGTGGTGCATCATTATTTAGTCAAGCTGTTGGCACCCAAGTACATGCTGGTCTTAAGTTGGCTGGACAAAAATCAGCTATTGGAAAAGCTTTATGGCATCAGGTCACCACAGTGGTTATACTTAGAGAAAATATGAGACAAAAAACTCAGAGTAAACAGGATGCTCAATTAAGAACTGCACTAGTAAATATGAGATATGGAAAATGTACAACTGAAGATATAACATTTTTGAGATCACTTCAAACTGGAAAAAGACCTGGCCAACCTCAAGTTTGTGCTAAAGATTTCAGAAATGTTTCTGTTATTTGTGGCAGACACACTCAAAAAGATGAAATAAATAGACTTGGTTGTCAGAAGTTTGCAGATGAAACTGGTCAGAAATTAACCCACTTTTATTCTGTGAACAAGTGGGGTAAAGAAAAAGATCCAGCCACCAAAACTCAGTGGGGAAAATCTAAATCTGCCTCCAAGTTAAAACATCAATCAAATGAAATTGACTATGATACTCAGCAAGAAATTTGGAAACTTAGACATAGTGCAACTGAAAATCTAGCTGGAAAATTATCATTATGCATTGGAATGCCTATAATGATCAGAAACAATGATGCTACTGAATTATGTATAACCAAAGGTCAAGAAGGCTTTGTAGTTGGTTGGCAATCTGAAAAGGGACCACATGGAAAAAGAATTTTAGATACATTATTTGTTAAACTTCATAAACCTGCTAAAGTCATTCAAATTCCTGGATTACCAGAAAATGTAGTGCCTTTGGTAAAAGGTACAAAGACAATCACATGTGTATTTCCAAGTGATTTAAAAGAAAGTGTTGAGCGTCAGCAAGTAAATGTTTTGCCCAATTTTGCAATGACTGATTATGCAAGCCAAGGAAAATCCAAAGATTTCAATGTAGTTCATTTAAGCAGTTGCTATTTACATATGTCATATTATACCTGTTTATCCAGAAGTACAAGTGCAGCAGTTACTATTATTATGCAAGGATTTGAACCAAGTATTATCACCAGAGGTTGTTTTGGATATTTTAGACAAGAATTTCGTGAACATGAAATTCTTGATGATTTGACCAGACTTACATATGAAAATAAATTACCTGATTTTATTCAAGGAACTACTCGTAACACATTAATTAGACAATATCAGCAGTGGAAAAGTGAACATTTTGTACCTGACAAAGTTGATATAGCTTTTAGATAGTCTGATAAAGATCCAATGAATTTACTATCTGTGGTTACAGATACTGCATGGCATATTATTGACAAGTCCAAAAATAAAAATATTTCAAAGTCAAACATAGTAACCACATTTATTTCAGCAAAAGGAAGCAAAGCAGTAAAGCACAAACAAGATGAAATTGATGATAATTTGGTTGTCAACAAAAAAAACAAAAGTAGTTTGCCTTCAGATTTAAATTCTAATGGTCCTATTGGACTTGAATAGGATAATCAAAATTGGAGCTGTGCATATGATAGTTTGTTTGTTATTTGATATTTGAAAACAAAATCCTAATCAGTGGACTAATAATTTTAAAAACATTAATAGATATATGCAAGCTTTAGCTTATAGATTTCAAGAGGTTTATGAAGGAAATGTTTTTTTGGAAAATGTTAGAGATGATATTAGAAATGATTTACATTATTTTGATCCTAATAAATTTCCTATGGGTAAAAATGGTGCTAGTGTGGCTGACCTTGGAATTGCATTATTACAATCTACTAATGAAAATGCAATTTCTCAAGTGTATTGAATGTGATTACTCAGGTAGAGAATATGCTGATCAACTTGGATATATCTTTAATCTAGAAAAAAATAAAGCTTCTTCAACTCAAAAATGGTTAGATAATCTAGAAGTATCTTGCAGACAAAGATGTAATGAATGTTCATATAAACTCACTTATCAAATTGATTATAAAAAAGCCCCAGAGATATTGGTTTTGGAATATCCTCGTACAAATATTAAATCATCTCATAGGATCAAAATTAAGATTGAAGATGAATATAAAGTATTTTCTCTTAAAAATGTTATATATCATGGCAATAATCATTTCTGCTCTAGAATAGTTTCAGTAGATGGAACTATTTGGTATAATGATGGTATAACCACAGGCAACAACAGTATTGAAGATGGACATTTATCAACTACAAGCTATGAAGAATTGAAAACTTGCAATGGAAAAATACTTGTACTTGCTATATATGCATAAATTATATTTAAAGATACTGTTTGAAAGTCTAGTCTGGTCTGGTCCAGTACCAACCATAACTGGTCTACCTTTGTCCCAGAAGTCAAAAAGACTGGATCAGACCATAAAAAAACCCAAAACCACAGTTTTAACTGGGCTTTAAACCAGTTTTTGGTCTGCACTAGTTTTAACTGGTTTATACTGGTCTTTAGGCAAATATTTTAATATTATAAAATGATAAGTTTGTTAACATTCTTCTTAGCTTTAAAATGAGCCCAGGAACATTACATATTCATTCATATCTCTGTCAATTCTTAGCAGGAAAAACACATTTGCTCCAGGGCCCCTTTAGGATAGACCAAAGATGTGGATAGTACCTGAGAGCACCTGGGAGTTTCTGAGAGTTTCTGGGAGTTCTAGGATGTTTGTGGGAGACTCTCAGACATTCATCAGTAGGTAGTTGTTTCTAGATAACTCCCAGACAGTCCTAGGTGTTCCTGGGGACATATAAATAATTACAAGATGAATCTGAACCTATTAACATGCTCCTGGAAGGTATAAATAATAGCTTATAGATGCACCCAGGAATGATAGAAGTGGGGCAAAAATTAGTAAATAGATGAACTGATTAGTTGTGTCCCTTCTCCTGCATGATTGCTCAAAAACTCACAATTGAATTGGAAGCTGAATACTAGCCACATTCACAAGATCAAAATTTCGTCTGGAAGGTATGATTTACATCTTTTAAATGAGCCCAAGAACACTAGGATTGGATAAAAACTGGTAAATAGACTAATTAATTAGTTGTACCCTTCTTTCTGCATGATTGCCCAAAAACCTGAAATTGAATTGTATGCTGGATAGTGGCCACATTCATATGATCAGGGGTTCGTCTAAAAGATATTATTTACAGCTTTTGAACAAGCCCAAGAACGCTGGAATTGAACAAGAATTGGTAAATAGACGAACTGATTAGTTCTATCTCTCCTCCTGCATGATTGCTCAAAAACTCACAATTAAATTGCAAGCTGAATACTGGCCACATTCACAAGATCAAATATTCGTCTGGAAGGTATGATTTACATCTTTTAAATGAGCCCAGGAACACTAGGATTGGATAAAAACTGGTAAATAGACTAAGTGATTAGTTATACCTCTTTTCTTGCATGATTGCCCAAAAACCTGAAATTGAAGTGTATGCTGGATACTGACCACATTCATATGATCAGGGGTTCGTCTGAAAGGTATGATTTACAGCTCTCAAACAAGCCCAAGAATGCTAGGATTGAACAAGAATTGGTAAATAGACGAACTGATTAGTTCTACCCCTCCTCCTGCATGGTTGCTCAAAAACCCAAAATTGAATTGCAAGCTCAATACTAGGCACATTCACAAAGTAAAACATGTTTCTAAAAGGTATGATTTATATCTTTTAAACAAGCCCAGAAATGCTAAGATTGGGGGAAAATTGGTAAATAGGCGAACTGATTAGTTCTACCCCTCCTCCTGCATGATTGCTCAAAAGCTCGCAATTGAATTGCAAGCTGAATACTGGCCACATTCACAAAATCAAATATTTATCTGAAAGGTATAATTGACATCTTTTAAATAAGCCCAAGAACACTAGGATTGGATAAAAACTGGTAGATAGACTAAGTGATTAGTTGTACCCTTGCTCCTGTATGATTGCCCAAAAACCCGAAATTGAATTACATGCTGGATACTGGCCACATTTATATGCTCAAAGGTTCATCTAAAAGGTATAATTTATAGCTTTCCAATGAGCCCAAGAATGCTAGGATTGAACCAGAATTGGTAAATAGATGAACTGATTAGTTCTTCTCCTTCTTTTGCATGATTGCCCAAAAACCTGAAATTGGATTGCATGCTGGATACTCCCCACATTCACATGATCAAGGGTTCATCTGAAAGGTATAATTTATAGCTTTTAAACAAGCCCAAGAACGCTAGGATTAAACAAAAATTGGTAAATAGACGAACTGATTAGTTCTACTCCTCCTCTTGCATGATTGCTCAAAACCCCAAAATTGAATTGCAAGCTCAATACTGGGCACATTCACAAAGTAAAACATATTTCTGAAAGGTATGATTTATATCTTTCAAATGAACCTAGTAATACTAAGATTGGGCAAGAATTGGTAAATAGACAAACTGATTAGTTCTTCACCTCCTCTTGCATGATTGCTCAAGAACCTGAAATTGAATCACACGCTGGATACTGGCCACATTCACAAGATAAAACCTAGATCTAAGAGATATAATTTATAGCTTTCAGACAAGCCCCAGAACCCTCTGATTGGATAAGAATTGGTAAATATGCGAACTGATTAGTCTAACCTCTCCTCCTGCATGATTACCCAAAAGCCCGAAATTGAATTGCAAGTTTAATACTGGACGCATTAATGAGATCAAATATGCTTCTGAAAGCTATTATCTATTGCTTTCAGACAAGCTCAAAAATGCTGTGAATAGGCAAGAATTGGTGAATATATAAACTGATTAGAGCTTCCCCTCCTTGACTCTTTACATCATGATCAAAACTCTAAAATTGAATTGCAAGACAAATACTGGACACAAAAATCAGGTGAAAAATTGTACTACAAGGTATAATTACTAGCTTTAAAATGCATTCAACAACACTGAGAATAGGCCGGAATTAATGAAGAAACAACATTATTAGATCTGCCTCAGGGTGTGGGAATTAAATCAAAATCATCAGTTCATCTATTTACCAATTCTTGCCCATTCATAGCATTCTTGGGCTTGTTTGAAAGCTATAAATTATACCTTTCAGACAAACACTTGATTATATGAATATAGCCAGTATCCAGCATGTAATTCAATTTCGGGTTTCTGGGCAATCATACAAGAGGAGGAGAGGAACTAATCAGTTCATCTATTTACCAATTCTGGTTCAATCCTAGCATTCTTGGGCTCATTGGAAAGATATAAATTATACCTTTTAGACGAACCTTTGAGCATATAAATGTGGCCAGTATCCAGCATGTAATTCAATTTCGGGTTTTTGGGCAATCATACAGGAGCAAGGGTACAACTAATCACTTAGTCTATCTACCAGTTTTTATCCAATCCTAGTGTTCTTGGGCTTATTTAAAAGATGTCAATTATACCTTTCAGATAAATATTTGATTTTGTGAATGTGGCCAGTATTCAGCTTGCAATTCAATTGCGAGCTTTTGAGCAATCATGCAGGAGGAGGGGTAGAACTAATCAGTTCGCCTATTTACCAATTTTCCCCCAATCTTAGCATTTCTGGGCTTGTTTAAAAGATATAAATCATACCTTTTAGAAACATGTTTTACTTTGTGAATGTGCCTAGTATTGAGCTTGCAATTCAATTTTGGGTTTTTGAGCAACCATGCAGGAGGAGGGGTAGAACTAATCAGTTCATCTATTTACCAATTCTTGTTCCATTAAGAATTGACTGTATAACTTAACAAGTAAATTGAAGTGCTCACAGGCTCAACTTGAAATTGTACCCCAAGTATTCCTAAAGCACTCTAAGGCACTCTAGGACAAAAGTATTTTTCCTGATAAGTTAAACCAATTAATACATTCTTACATGTGTTTAAAATTTAAAGGATATTTAAAGAGCTACAAAATACTAGTCTTTTTTTGTGGTTTTTATATCTCAACAATGAAAAGACTGGACCTTTGCAGTCTTGGTTTGGTCTGGGTATGATCTTTTTCCAGGTCTGAGACCAGACTTCCAAACACTATATACAAAACCAAAAAGGACTCATATCTGCCATGTGCAGCAATGGCCCACTAACACCAAGTCACAAATGTCCCAAATGTCCTCCGTTCTCTGTTCCTCCCAGAAGAAGCCTTCTCATGATGAATCGGAATCTGCTGACCCGTGCTGTCTCATCAGAAGCCGCGTCCTCTCATTCTGTGTCAAATAGTCTCATTTTCTCAACTCCATGTGCAAAGCCAGCGTCAACCCAACTCCCCCGCCACTCTCGAGGAGACATCTCAAGGCGTGTCGATTTGGAAGGAAGAAGAATTATCTCTCTCGTTTGCGTTCAATTTTATCAATTGCCCGGGATCTGACACCTCCACCCTTCGGTGCATATATTTTCAACTCAACCCTCAGCGTCCCACACAGAATCATCTTTGCCAGCAAGAACAATGCTTCCTCCTCAACCTCCCACCTCCGCCTACTGCTGACATCCACCACTCTGCCCGTCGTACTATAACTGTAACCTTCAGCAGCAGGATGCATCCGGCCCCGACCAGCAGAGCTCATTGAGCTCGATGTACACCAGCTCCTATCCCTCTGTTAGTCACTCTTTTCATTCCTGATCATTTAACAATGGCTTACCATGATAATTTCAGGAACAATGCATAACTGGAGCCCAACAGCAGACCCCCATGCGCTCGATGCCCCTTAGCTCCACAACCTTTGTGAGTTTTCCTGCTTGTTTCGGCCCAGAAAACACCTGACAACCGCCACCTTTCTAGACACCTTGGCAGTCCAAATACCCGTCCAACCATCCCACAGAAACCGTTCAACCCAACCGCCTGCCTCTTGGAATTGGCCCCCCGTCAACCCCAGCGTCGCAACTACATTAGCCATGTATAATTTCTGGGGCTCGGCGCTAGCTGCAGTTCACAGACAAGATCCTCTGGCTACACCTTTCGACTCTACCCCTGTCCCGACCGTCGCCTCTTCAGAAAGTTTCTGGTACCAATCGAAAGTTGATCCCAGTATCGCGGCACTTCAAGCTGCATATAATTCTGATGCATCAACATCCACGTTTGTAAACTTGGCATCATGAATCTCCACAATATCACCTGGCATCATCTCACTCGCCCGCCTCTGCATTGATGCTCCATTCTGCATGTACACGATGTAGCCGTAATCACCCGATGTTATAGGGACAGCAGCGGCAGCGTTGGGCGCAGTGACAACTGCTGCTTGGACGAATCCTGCGTAGGCGCTGTCTCCAATCAAGGTCTTCTTCAATTTTTCAAACATCAACGTCGCGGTCTCACACACTTGCACGCCAACTCTGCCCCAGAGGATGATCAAATCATCAGCGGAGAGTTGACGCTCAGCATCGCTCACTTCAATGGAGGTGCAAGTGCAGAAGACTGTGACGATGCAGTTGACACAATGTCAGCTCACAGCATCAATCCAGGACAACGGCAGATCCACACCTTCTCCAAAGTCAAATGTCAATGTAGGAATGGAAGGCAGTTCCTATTCCGCACTCAATCTTCGCCATGCCAGACCCGAGGTCGGAACAGGTGGTCGCGGTGAAAGAATAGGTGGTGAGGTTGGCTGATCCATTGAACTTTGATGGCGGGTACAGTGTAGAGCAGCTGGAATAGAAGGTCCAGGGCGCAATTGTCGGCGAGGCATGGCAAAGGAAGAAGGAGGAGGCGAAATTCAAGGCTATGCGAGGGTTTGGATACGACGCAGACCCAGCCAACCAAGATGACAAACCTCATAACTTTTCCCCAGATGGATCGAAGTTCGGTGGTCCCTCTCATGCATTCACTTTCTTCGCTATGGCTGCGAGCCCGGATCCTATCACCAACAGCAACATTAATCTTCTTTTCCTTTCGGAGCATACTGTGATATCCCAACTGCTGTCTAAGTGTACAAGAGGTGGGACATGCGTCGTTCATCCTGATTTTGCCGACGACGCTCGGATGAGTTGGACCATGATGACAACAAGCCGCAATCCCATCAGCAACGCATTTCCGCTCTGTCAATGAGATCCTCTTTAACGATGTTCTGCAAGGATCAACTCTGGATATTGGTATTCCAAGCATCATTTTATCCACAAGGAAGCGGACCCTGGGTATGACACCCACTCTGCGTTTAATCGCACATGCTTTAGCCATCCATGCGGCCATGGCGTGTTGTTCTCACTCTATATGCCTCCCTATACCTCCTGTTCAAAGCAACTCTTGCAATCAACTTATGTTGGCACCTCTAACCCTTTGGGTGACTAGACGCAGAACTCCTCGAGCTTGATGCAGAAACCACCGCCTTTGCACTTCAAGTCAGCACGACATTAGCCAATTCGCTGTGCCGCCATCTCCGTCTCCTCCTTCTCACATTTCCAGCCTACAACACTCGGATGAGTTGAACCACTGCGACATTGCTCAAAATGCCAACGGCCTCTAGTCACTCTCGACGTCGCGTCTCAAACCTCAGTCGACGACAACTGCCTAGCCCACCAAGTTCATCCGCTCTACCGGATGGGATCCCATAATGCCTCCTCAACGCTGTTGACACAATGATTGATCAAGACCAGTTCTTGCATATTGTATTCATTATTTTTATTTCCTCTGCCCGGACTTCTGTTGCCTTCATTTTTATCATCTGTATTTATACCATACATATCTCGTGCGTCTGTCTACCAAAAAAACATGCACAGAGTTCTTTGAAGGCAATAAAACAGCATCAACAGCCTGTTCAACCATGCTGGGTGCGAAGGACGTTGCAGGGATGGTAGGCTCATGCCAACCAGTTGAGGTGGCGCCGTACGGTCATCAAAATCAGGGCTGTTGGGTGTTGGGGTGAACACTGAGAGCTGTATGCACATAACGCAATCTTCAAGCTGGCAATTCTCCGGCGACGAGTCTTAAGCAGTGTGTACTGTTTCGCTCGTGTCTTGCCAAGCACAACCGGATTGACAGCCTCTGAGAGTAGCGAATCATAATAAGCAACTACATATCCCACAATCCCGAGAACTACGGGTATGCACCAAGGTGAGACGGGTTCAGCAACAGCGACGCTTTGAGATCGTTATTCGTTCCTGGGTACTTGAGGGTGGGAGACGTAACTGAGGGTTTGGATAAAGTGGTTAGCGGAAATTGTTATCGGGGGGAAAGCCCTGACTTACACAAATGACTAAGTACTTCTCCTTCAGCACCCAGCTCCTCGGGTATTTCATATCTGCCCTTGATTTTGTAAAACAAAATGCAAAATTCGAATTTTGAGAGGGTTATCGTTGGCTGGTTGCTCTGACTTACTAGGCACTGTGGCACCATCTGCCACAGTCCTATTTACAGCTGATTTCATTTCGATAGGCCGAAATCAAGTTTTTACTCACACTACAGTCGCTTATATTACATAGAGACATGATTTAAATTTGATCCAGGCACCAGAAGTAGTGAGCCTGTCGGCTGTTGACACATATGTGTAAAAACACAAAAATGGCCTATTGTTATATGGAATTCATATATCCGAGCCAATAATAAATAAGTTATACACTGAGCCCTAACTGAGCCCTCCCAGACAGGATTTTATAAATATTAAATTACTGCAAATTACCTGTGTAAATTACAATTAGTATAAAACCTCTCTAGAGGAATGTTGAGCCAACACGATCGTGGCACATGTATGATCCGGATTTACTGGCCTAAGCGATATGCGTATTTTTAGAATTTAGTCCTGTAAACCTTGCTTACAGCCATTTTCATATCGATATCTGTAGGCAAACTTTGGACGTACTCCAGACCAGTGTTGTGCCGTCAAGCACCAAAAGTCAAAGTCACAGTCAAAGTCATTGTCTGATAGGTGTGATAGTCATGGCCATCAAGTTCCACTTGACTTTCCCATCAACCTACAGGGTCGTCTTGGAAAAACCCCAGATTTGGTATCAGTGATTCAGTGATGAGACTGATGAAATCGCTGATGATTATCGGCAACTCGCCGGCAGTCCATTTGAGCTTCACACAATATCCCATCAATGTTATTCTACCCTATAAGGAAGGACAGTCAAAGTCATCATCAAATTTTGATGATTGATGATCAAAATTTGACAGTCCTTGACTTTCTTGATAGTCACTTGACTCACACAACACTACTCCAGACCCTTGCTAGCCGAGAGTCTGGAGCTGTGACACCATCTAAAAGACTGCAACGATATAGGAACATTCAAAGCTGGAGGACGCATCTGATGAGATTTGTCATGATCAAATTAAGTTCTGGGTTCTCATGAAACCGGCAACTAGATCAAAACACAGATAAGATGTTAGATAACACTTACAAGCATGACTTAAAGTCTTAAAATGAATTATAAATACCATTTGTGTATTTGAATTATAAAGAACAGGCAAATGCGATATGCAAGATTTGAGATGTGATATGTGCCCAGCTTTGACAGCCGAAGGCAAAACGATAGACCCATCAAAAGTCATATATTCATACATGATTGGTCACTGAAATGAATTCCGAACTGGTGCATCGTGAGAGTTCGGCTTAGGCCTATCAATATGAAAACAGCTGCAACTCACTTATCCTTCCTTGTTATAAGAAGGAAATGTGGCTTGTGCGAAAGTCACTGACTTGCGTTTCCTCCCTTTTTATGTTTGCATCTGCAGACTACCAAGTCAGATTATCACTGAGTGGTATGTGCCATATTCAATCTCAAAGAAATACTAATGACATCTGTAGATGAAGTGCAAGCTCTAACGGAGGCGGAACTCCCCGCCACTCTTGAGGTCCTCAATTCAGTTGTCTTTATCGAACTCCAGTTCTCATGTTTTACACTGTATCTAAAGGGAGGGTTGAACACTCTCCCTTTTTTACAGTCGGTCAAAATGAGGGCCATACTGGTGCGTTCCAACCTTTTTCTGCAATTCTTGCTAACCATGTATTAAGACGCTCATGGAAGAACAGCCCACCGATGCCATCAAGATCACAGAGAGTGGGATCTATGTCTCCTTCGTTGTGGCGCCCCAGGATCACAAACTGCCAGACTGCGACTTCAACAAATTCGCTCGCCAAATCCAGCTTCAAGGGCCTGAAAAAAAACCAATACACTCTGTTTATTTCACATGCTCAAAAATCAAACTCCACACCGATCTTGATATTTTGACAATCGCCCCCCCCACTGAGGCACAGCAGGCCCCACCACCGCCGCCACCTGCTCATGTCCCGCCCGCTGGGGCACAGCAGGCCCCGCCACTGCTGCCACCTGCTCATGTCCTGCCCGCTGGGGCACAGCAGGCCCCGCTGCCGCTGCTGCCACTTGCTCATGTCCCACCCGCTGGGGCACAGCAGGCCCAGCCGCCACCGCCTGCCAGTGTGGTAGACATGTTGCCTAGCGCCATTGATGAAATGGCCAAAGGAGACCTTAATGTTCTAGTTTCATCCCTTTCAAATTCTAGAATTTTCAATTGACTTATACTACTATCTAGGACATGTTAAACGAGGCCACTAATCTGTTGCCGGACTCGTTGCTTGATATGCAAGTTTTTCAGTCCCAAATAACAGTCACAAGACTGTCATATGCCTTTTGGGGCATGAGGACAACACATTTTGGAGGTGTCATGCTCCAGAGGCAAGGCTGTCAAGCGGATGTACAGCAATCTAAGTTACTTTGGCTCCTCACCTTAACTACTCTCTCATGTGTACGTTGCTTACCTTCTGCTAAGGGCAAAGCTGATAGAAACAAGGCTATCGCTAGCAAAAGGGAGGTTCTTAACTTTTTGGCTGCCTGCGGCATTCTCCCTCTCAGGAGGAGGACTTTACCCTCCCCCCCTTATTCCGGTCGGAGTCCACCGGAGTCCACCGGAGTCCACTGGACTCCACCGGACTCCGGTCAATTCCAAATGGCACAGGAACACCCTCAGATTTTGAGTCCCATGGGAGTCCACTCCATTTTTCATCCCGAAATAGGGCGGAGTCCACCGGAAACGAGCACCGGAGTCCAGTGATAGTCCAGTCCGACCAACCAGAATTCCACCGGAGTCCACCGGAGTCCGCTGTACTCCTGTATATCTGACTTATGTATTTTAGGACTTAGAAATATGATATGCAAAAGAATGACATGAAGGAGAATTGAACCAGAGGCTTGAGAAACATAGTTCCCACGCTTAAATCAGTGATCTACCAACTGTGCCATCAGTG
>Ga0307513_10008559_pt1 | contig 13076 bp, 16 predicted proteins | sample 15_EM_MG_FD_202174 | JGI IMG/M metagenome (GOLD analysis project Ga0307513, IMG submission 202174) | Populus trichocarpa ectomycorrhiza microbial communities from riparian zone in the Pacific Northwest, United States - 15_EM | ecosystem: Host-associated > Plants > Roots > Unclassified | place...
GCGATGGCCAAAGCGCTCAAGAAGCGCGGGTTCCGCTTCGTCGGACCCACCACCTGCTACGCCCTCATGCAAGCCACCGGCATCGTCGACGATCACGTCGCGGACTGCTGGCGAGCCCGCGACGTCGCGGGATCGGGTGGATGCACAGGGTGAATCCCTGACCCCGTGATCGCGCCGGTTGCGTCTCCGTTCGGCCGATGAGGAAAGATGGACGCGCACCCGACGTTCGCAAGCATCACGCCGCGCCCCGTTCCCCCTGCTGCGCGGTGATCCTGCTCGCATACGACATCGGCTGATCGAGATGGAGGAGGCAGGAGATGGCGGCGATGAAGCCCCGGACCGGTGACGGTCCCCTGGAGGTGACCAAGGAGGGTCGGGGCATCGTGATGCGCGTCCCTCTCGAAGGCGGTGGCCGCCTGGTGGTGGAGATGTCCGCCGAGGAGGCGAGCAATCTCAGCGAGGCGCTCAAGGGCGCTGTGGGCTGACCACCCCGAGCCGACAAGACGGCGCCGCACCGCTGCCACTGGCAGCAGTGCGGCGCCGTCGGTCGTTTCGAGACGTATTTCAGCTGGTGAGGGCCTGCTCGCGGGCATCGCTCGCCCGCACAGGTGCCTCGTCGACGGTGGTGGCGAGCGTGATCAGCTCGATCGCGACCGTGCCGCACATGCACCGGCGGTAGCGCACCCACCCCTCCGACGTGCGGTGCGTCGAGAGCACCTTCGCCTCGTCCGTGGGCCAACCGCAATGTGCGCAGCGCATCGGCCGCGCCTCCTTCCGATGTAAGCTGTGTTTGTACTTCATATCTTACACGCTTCGAGCCACGGAGTAAGAGGCCAGTGGATTTCATCGGTTACCGCAGTGACGCGCTGGGAGCAGCCGTCGAACTGGTGAACGCGGTCACCGCCGCGCCGCCCGACGAACGTCCCGCCCCGGACGCCCTGCGCGCCGTCCTCGTCGCCCACGGCTACCTCGCCGGCCGGGCGCCCGCCTCCGTCGAACCCGCGCTGCGGGCATGGGCCCGGCGGCTGCGCACCGTCTTCGAGGCCGACGACCTGCCGGCCACCGCCGTCGCCGTCAACGCACTGCTGGCCGACGTCCGCGTCGAGCCGCACCTGTCCGATCACGACGGGCAGGCCTGGCACCTGCATTACTCGCCGCCCGAGGCCGGCGTCGTCGACCGGCTGCGCTCCACCACCGCCTTCGCACTGGCGATGCTCGTCTCCGAGTACGGCGTCGACCGGCACGGCTGCTGCGCTGCAGAGGGCTGCGCCCGCGTCTTCGCCGACACCTCCCGCAACGCCGCCCGTCGCTACTGCTCCCCGGCCTGCGCCAACCGCTCCGCCGTCGCCGCCCACCGCGCCCGGGCGAAGGAGAAGGCGAAGTCCTGACCCATCCCTCGCGAGTTGGCCCGTTCAACAGGGCGAGTTGGCCGGACGGGCAGGGCGAGTTGGCCGGACGGGCAGGGCGAGTTGGCCAGGTGGGGAGCGACGTCCGCCTGCCACGTAGCCGACTCACCCTGTCGAACCGGCCAACTCGCCCTGCTGGGATGGCCAATTCGCCCTGTTCGGAGGGCCAACTCGCCCTGTTGAGATGGCCAACTCGCGGCGGTGGCGGGTCAGGTAAGGGAGCGATAGATCTCCACCGTGCGCTGGGCGGCGGTGCGCCAGGCGAACTCCGCCACCGCGCGTTCACGGCCGGCAGTGCCCATCTCCCCGGCGCGGGACGGGTCGGCCAGCAGCTCGTTGACGGCGTCGGCGAGGTTCGTGCGGAACTCCTCGACGGCGTGCTCGTCGTAGTGGACGAGGCGGCCGGTGCGACCGTCGTCGACGACCTCGGGGATGCCGCCGACGTCGGAGGCGACGACGGCGGTGCCGCACGCCATGGCCTCGAGGTTGACGATGCCGAGCGGCTCGTACACCGACGGGCAGACGAACACCGTGGCCCCGGAGAGCACCTGGCGCACCTTGACCGTGGGCAGCATGCCGCGCACCCAGACGACGTTGCCGCGGGCGGTCTGCAGCTCGGCGACGGCCTTCTCGGTCTCCTCGGCGATCTCGGGGGTGTCGGGGGCGCCGGCGAGCAGGACGAGCTGGGCGGACGGGTCGATGTGGTGGCCGGCGGCGATGAGGTGGCCGAGGCCCTTCTGCCGGGTGATGCGTCCGACGAAGACGACGCTGGGCCGTTCGGGGTCGATCCCGGCCTCGACGACGGCGTCGCGGGCGGGATCGGGCCGGTAGAACTCGGTGTCGATGCCGTTGTGCACGACGTGCACGCGGGCCGGGTCGAGTGCGGGGTAGCAGTCGAGCACGTCGTCGCGCATGCCGGCGCTGACGGCGATCACGGCGTCGGCGGCCTCGTAGGAGGTCTGCTCGACCCAGGAGGAGAGCCGGTAGCCGCCGCCGAGCTGTTCGGCCTTCCACGGCCTGCGCGGCTCCAACGAGTGCGCGGTGACCACGTGCGGGATCCCGTAGAGGATCTTGGCGAAGTGCCCGGCCATGTTGGCGTACCAGGTGTGGGAGTGGGCGAGGTCGATCCCGTCGCCGAGGTCGGCGACCATCGACAGGTCCACGCCGAGGGTCTGCAGGGCCGGGTTGGCCGCCGCGAGCGCCGAGGGCACGGCGTGCGCGGTGGCGCCCTCCCTGGGGTCGCCGAAGCAGTGCACCGCCACTTCGACGAACTCGCGCAGAGCCGGCGCCAGATACTCCACATGCACCCCCGCGCCGCCGTAGACGTCCGGTGGGAACTCACGGGTGAGCAGGCCGATGCGCACACGAGCACGCTATACGGCTACCGGGTGGCGCATAAGAGTTCGCCGTATCGCCGGCAACGTTCGGTGGCTTCTCGGCCACTCGTCGCACTAGGGTCCCTTTCGTGACGACGATGGGGCCCGGAGACGCAGCGGCAGCCTTCGCGGGGTGGTCACGGTGACGGGAGTGCGGGTGCCCAGTGGGCTACAGCGCGGGTTCTCCCCGAACGTGCTCGGCATCGTGCTCGCCGGCGGGGAGGGCAAGCGGCTGTGGCCGCTCACCGCTGACCGGGCGAAACCGGCCGTCCCGTTCGGCGGCAACTACCGGTTGATCGACTTCGTGCTGTCGAACCTCGTCAACGGCGGGATGCACCGCATCTGCGTGCTCACGCAGTACAAGTCGCACTCGCTCGACCGGCACATCTCCACCACGTGGCGGCTGTCGAGCATCCTCGGCCAGTACATCACCAGCGTGCCGGCGCAGCAGCGGCTCGGCCGCCGTTGGTACACCGGCAGCGCCGACGCGATCTTCCAGAGCCTCAACCTGGTCTACGACGAGCGACCCGACTACATCGCGGTCTTCGGCGCCGACCACGTCTACCGCATGGACCCGTCGCAGATGATCGCGGAGCACATCGAGAGCGGTGCCGGCGTCACGGTGGCGGGCATCCGGGTGCCGCGGGCGGAGGCGAAGGCGTTCGGCTGCATCGCCTCCGACGACTCCGGCAAGATCACCGAGTTCCTCGAGAAGCCGTCGGACCCGCCCTCGGTGCCCGACGATCCCGACGTCACGTTCGCGTCGATGGGCAACTACGTGTTCTCCACCGACGTGCTGCTGGCCGCGCTGCGCGCCGATGCCGAGGACGGCGACTCCGACCACGACATGGGCGGCGACATCATCCCGCGGCTCGTGCGAGAGGGGGAGGCGTCGGTCTACGACTTCGCCGACAACGTGGTGCCCGGCGCCACCGATCGCGACGCCGGCTACTGGCGCGACGTCGGCACGCTCGACGCCTACTACGAGGCGCACACCGACCTGGTCTCGGTGCACCCGATCTTCAACCTGTACAACGCCCGCTGGCCGATCAGCACCGCCGTCACGCCGTTGCCGCCCGCCAAGTTCGTCGAGGGCGGCATCGCGCAGGACTCGATCGTCGGCGCCGGCACGATCATCTCCGGCGCGATCGTGCGCCGCTCGGTGATCAGCCCGGACGTGCGCGTCGACGCGGGCGCCGAGGTGTCCGACTCGGTGGTGCTGCCGGGCGCGCGGGTGGGCCGCGGCGCGGTGGTGCGCGGCGCGATCCTCGACAAGAACGTGGTGGTGCCCGACGGCGCGCTGGTCGGCGTCGACCTGGCCACCGACCGGGCCCGCTACACCGTCAGCCAGGGCGGCGTGGTGGTGCTGGGCAAGGGCACGACGGCTCTGTAGCCATGGTGCAGAGCCGGGCCGGATCGGTGGACGAGTACCTCGCGGAGCTCCCGGAGGAGCGTCGCGCGGCGCTGACGCGGCTGCGTGAGATGTGCGTCGCGGAGCTGCCCGGCTTCACCGAGATCATGGCCTACGGGATGCCCGCCTACGACCGCGACGGCAGCGGGATCGCGTTCGCGAGCCAGAAGCGCTACATCAGCGTCTACGTGCGCGCCGAGGTGCGCGCCGTGCACGCCGAGGAGCTGGCCGCCCACGACATGGGCAAGAGCTGCCTGCGATTCAGCCTTCCGGCGAGGATCGACTTCGACCTGGTCCGCAGGCTCCTGCGCACCACGGCGACGTCAGCCGGCCCGCTGATCTGAGCGCGCAGGCGGCGCGTCCACCGGACGCGGCCGGGCGAACGGGCCGTCGCGCAGGATGCGCCGGGCGCGGAAGTACGTCCGGCCCGCCCGCCGGGTGAACCGGTTCGACGTCGTCGCGCGGCGCGTGTTCGCCGCTGCCTCGCGCACCGCGGCGTAGCCCCACTCCCGCACCCGCTGCTCGTAGGCCGCGATCGACGGGACGAGCGGGGCGCGGTCGCGGACGGCGACGAGCCGCTGCGCGAGTTCCGCGGCGTCGCGCAGCGCGGTGTTGGCGCCGAGGCCGCCGACGGGGGACATGTTGTGCACCGCGTCGCCGAGCACGGTGACGGCCGACGCGGGCCACGGATCGACGGTCGTCGACTGCCGCAGCTCCAGCGGGGCGACCGTCGCCGGGTCGCACTCGGCGAACATCCTGCGCAGCGCGGGGTGCCAGTCGCACACCATGCCGGCCGCGATCCCGGCCAGCGTCGCCCCGTCGATCTCGTCGAGGTTCGCCGGCAGTGACCGGCTGTCGGCGATCAGCGCGCACAGCACGTAGTCCTCGACGGTGTCGAGGAGCGCGTCCCGGTCGATCCCGAGACCGGTGAGATCGAGACCGTCGGCCACCGCGGTGGCCGCCGTGTCGCGGCCGGGGAAGGCCGAGCTGAAGACGGTCCAGCTGCCGCGATCCGGCATGACGAGCGCCATGCCGTCGGTCATGAAGTGCGGCAGCCAGGCACGGGTCGCTTCGGTCAGGGGCAGCCGCCCGGCGATCGCCGCCGCGCCCGTCCCGACGCGGTGGGCGTGCGGGAGGAGTTGCGTCCGTACGCGGGAGTTCGCCCCGTCCGCCCCGACGAGCACGTCACCGGTCGCGACGCTGCCGTCGGTGAAGTGGGCGGTGACCTGCCCGTCGGCCTCGACGGTGTACCGCTCGAACTCCGCGCCGAACCGGACGACGTCGTCCAGGCCGGCGAGCAGGAGCCGGCGCAGCACGGCCCGGCTGACGCCGTACTGCCCGTCCTCGGACCGCAGCGAGCCGCCGATCATGTCGGCGCGGGTGAGCGTGAACAGCTCCTGCAACGCCTCGGTGCGGAACGTGATCCCGCCCGGCGGCGTGGCAGAGGTGGCGACGAACGCCTGCCACAGGCCGGGCGGCAGACACGCGTGCAGCGCGCGGGCGCCGTCGGGGTTGATGTTGATTCGGTAGCCGTGCAGCCACCCCTCGGCCGAGCCGTTGCGCTCGTGGACCTGCACGTCGATCCCGGCGCGGACGAGCGCGTGGGCGAGCGCCAGGCCCCCGATCCCCGCACCGATGACGACGACACGTGGCGAACTGCTGGTCATGAGGGCTCCTCGTTAGGACGGTCCGTACGGGCCGCGGGCAGTTCGGCGATGACGAGGTCGTGCCAGCGGAGTTCGGCCTCCAGCCGGCTCTGCTGGTGGCTGAACGACAGCTGCTCCACCGGGCGGAGGTAGGGCCTGGCCTGGATCTCGAGCCGGTTCCAGGCATCGAGCTCGCTCTGCAGGGCGGCGCGCCGGACGCGGAAGGTCTCGACGAGCTCGGCGAGGTCGAGGCCGTCGCTGTACTGCAGGGCGAGGTCGATGGGGTCCGGTCGCAACCGGACCTCGCGCAGCACGTCGTCCCGCAGGGCCGACAGCTCCGCGCGGCCCGTATCGGTGATCCCGTAGACGGTGCGCGCCGGCATGTTGCCGGCGCGCTCGGTGCGGACGGCCTCGATGATCCCTTCGGCCGCCATGCGGCCGAGCGCTCCGTACAGCGACCCGACCTTGATGTCGGTCCACAGCTCGGTCCGGTCGATCTGCGCTTCGCGCCGGATCTGGTGGCCGTGCATCGGCCCCCGCGCATCGAGGATGCCGAGGATGTACAACCGGACGCTGCTCACGCCTCTACTCATACGCGAGTAGTCATCGGTGCACAAGTACGAGTACTCGTATGCGAGTGGATTCCTTCCCGGAAACGACGAAGGCGGGTCCGGCAGAAGCCGGACCCGCCTTCGGGTGTCGGGGTGGTTCAGCCCGCAGCGTGCTTGTCGATCAGCGTGCCCAGGCGGGGCAGCGCCTCCTCGACGTTCTTGAGGGCGTTCGGCCGCAGCTTCGAGTACGCCTTCTTCAGCGCGTCGGAGCTGGAGTACTCGGCACGGTCGTCGGTGACCGACAGGAGCGCCTCGGCGGCTTCCGAGGGGCGGCCCGCCAGGAAGGCGCCGAAGTCGGAGCCGGCGCCGGCGCGGTACTCCTTGTAGAACGGCTCCAGGGCGTCGATGAAGCCGGGGAGCATCTTGTCGACGGCGGCGGGGACGACGCCGGGCTTGAGCTTGGTCACGGTCGCGTACCCGAGCTTGACGGCGGCACCGGAAACACCGCTCTTGTCAGAGACCTCCTGGCCGACCAACTCGTTCAGGTCGGTAACCACCGTCGGGCGCTTGGCAGGGTTCAGCAGGATGTCGTTCAGGGTCTGCGTCACAGCGCTTCTCGTCCTTCCTTCATCGCTGCCGGGTCGGGGCCCCGGCGCGTGAGCGGGACGGTATTACAACGCTGTCAGGGCCTCTTCACCGCGGCCAGCAAACCGTCACCCAGGGGGAGGAGGACCGGCGCCAACCGGTCGTCCGCACGGACCTGCCTCGCCACCTCCTGTGCTGCAGCGGACACCTGACCTGCATTTGCGCCACTTTCGGGGCCACCATCGGGGGTCACTCCGTTGATCGCGACGATGCCGCCGTTGCGCAGCAGCCGCAACGACTCGTCGAGGTAGCGGGGGTGGTCGGTCGGCGAGGCATCGACGAACACGAGGTCGTAGCCACCGTCGGTGAGCCGGGGCAGCACGTCGAGGCCCATGCCGTTGATGAGCCGCAGCCGGGACGGGCCGTTGCCGGCGGCGACGAACGCGGCACGAGCGGCGCGCTGGTGCTCCGGATCGACGTCGATCGAGGTCAGGGTGCCGTCGGCCGCCATGCCGCGCAGCAGCCACAGCCCGCTCACACCGGTGCCCGTGCCGATCTCGACGACGGCGCGGGCGGAGATCGCCGCGGCCAGGAAGCGCAGCGCGGCGCCCACTCCGGGAGCGACCGGCCGGCAGCCGACCTGGAGGGCGTGCGCCCGGGCGTCGGCGAGCACATCGTCCTCGGCGACGAATCCGTCCACGTCACCCGGTATCGCCACCCACCCGTCCGTCATGGGCGAAGGTTACTGCGGTGATCAGGGACGGAGGACTTCACAGGTTCCTCTCAGACGGTTATCACCCGTCTTTCACAGCGGTGGGGCACCGTATGCAGTGTCGGTCGGGGTCGTCGGCCGTCGGACGGGTGGGAACACGGGGGATCCCACCGTCGTTCACATGGAGGCACGACCCGCCACAGGAGGATTGAGAACACGATGACCACCACGGTGCTCCCCGGTGAGGGTGCAGAGTGGGCCCCGCCGAGCTGGGACGACATCGTGCGCGATCACGCCGACCGGGTCTACCGGCTTGCGTACCGTCTCACGGGCAACCCGCACGACGCGGAGGACCTCACGCAGGAAACCTTCGTGCGCGTGTTCCGTTCCCTGGCCTCCTACAAGCCGGGCACGTTCGAGGGCTGGCTCCACCGCATCACCACCAACCTCTTCCTCGACATGGTTCGCCGCCGCGCGCGCATCCGCATGGAGGCGCTGCCGGAGGATTCCGACCGCATCGCCGGCACCGGCCCCGAGCCGGAGCAGGTGTTCTACGACACCCACCTCGATCCCGACCTGCAGGCCGCGCTCGACGAGCTCCCTCCGGAGTTCCGTGCCGCGGTGGTGCTGTGTGACGTCGAGGGCCTCTCCTACGAGGAGATCGGTGCCACGCTGGGCGTAAAGCTCGGTACGGTGAGGAGCAGGATCCACCGCGGCCGGGCCGCGCTGCGCAGCGCCATCGAGCGTCAGCGTGCGCTGAACGGCGAGTCGGCCGGGCAGATCCGTGGAGCACAGGTGCTGGAGGAGGTACGGGCGTGACAGGTGCGCGTCGTCGGTTCACCGTGACGGTGCCGAACTGGGGGTCCGACCACCTCTCCACCGAGGCGGTCGTGGCCTACGTCGACGACGAACTCGCGCCCGGCCCCCGTGATCGGGCCGACCAGCATCTGGCCGCCTGCCGGGAGTGTGCCGCGCAGGTCGCCGCGCAGAACGGCGCGCGCAGCGCGTTGCGCACCGCAGAGACCCCGTGCCTGCCGTCCTCGCTGCTGTCGATGCTGCGGTCGATCCCGCAGGACGCCGAGCTGCCGCCTCCGCCGGCCGGTCTCGCGGTCGGACCCGACGGCCAGCTCGTCAACGTGCTGCGCCACGACCGGGTGGCGGCGCCGCCGGCGCCCCCAACAGCCCCTGCTTCGCCCCAGTCATCGACCCAGCCGCGGCGCGAGTGGTCGCAGCGCCGTGTCCTGATCGGCGCAACCGCCGCCGTGTCCGGGCTGGCACTGGGCGCGCTCGCGTTCGGCGTGAGCGCTTCGGCCGGCCCGGCGCCCGGCCCCTCCGACCGGGGCGTGTTCAACGGTCCCGTGCTCGGCGGCGCACCCCTGCCCACCGACGCCGGTCTGCGCTTGCCAGCGGGCGAGCAGCAGCACAACGTCGATCACGGCATCCGCTCCTGGCTGCTGGGCCACTAGGGCCGCGACACGCGGACTTCACCGCCTGTGCGGCAGTGTGGGGCATCGATCCCGTTCGTGACCTCAGGAGCGATGCGCCGCGATGACCGATCGTGAGCCCGTGGTGGCCGCGCCGTCCGACCCGGACGCAGAAGCCGTCACTGTCCCGCGGGTGCCGGCGGCCGCTGTGAACGGTCATGCCATCGGCGTCAGCACCACGAACGGCAGCGGTCCGCCGCGGCTGGGTCCGCGCCCGCTGGCCCGCCCGTCCGTCGATCCCGCCATCGCCGCCACCTTCGGCCGGCCCGACGGGGTGGCCGGGGCCTTCGAGGCCGATCGCGCCGCGCAGCCGTTCAGCGTGCCGCGCGCCTCCACCGCCACGGCGCCGGCCGCGCTGGCCGCGGCGTTCCGGCGACCCGGTGACGACGCGGAATCGCTGCAGCGCCCCCCGGCCGGGCCGGGAGTCGACGGCGGCGCCGACGACCCGTTCTGGGACGGATCGGCCGAGGCCGATCCGTGGCGCGACCCGGACGCCGGGGTCACGCTGGGAGCGCCGGTGCCGGAGCCCGCCACGTCGGCCGGCGGGTCGGCGCCGCCGCCCGGGTCCCGGCTGAGCCTGCGTGAGGTGCTGTTCGGCGGCCGGGTACAGCCGCGGGCGTTGGCCCTGCTGGCGGTGCTCGCGCTGGCCGTCGGCGCGGTCGGCGGCCTCGTGGGGCGCTACACCGTCGAGGGCGCCGGCAGCCTGACCTCGTCCGATCCGTCGATCACGCAGGTGGACGCGGCCAAGGAGCGGCCGCCCGGTTCCGTGGCCGACATCGCCAAGCGGGTCGTGCCGGCCGTGATCTCGATCGAGACCCGGGTCGGCACCAGCGGTGGCACCGGCTCCGGGGTCGTGATCGACCCCGCCGGCTACGTCCTCACCAACAACCACGTCGTGTCCGCGGCCGCCACCGCCCAGGGCGCGGTCATGGAAGGCGTGTTCACCGACGGCACCCGCGTGCCCGCGAAGATCGTGGGCCGCGACCCCAAGACCGATCTCGCCGTCATCAAGGTCGAGGTCGCCAACCCGGTCGTCGCCACGATCGGGTCATCGCAGACGCTCGCCGTCGGCGACGCGGTGATCGCCATCGGCTCGCCGCTCGGCCTGGCCAGCACCGTCACCACGGGCATCGTGAGCGCGCTGAACCGGCCGGTGCGGCTGGCCGGCGAGGGCACCGACACCAACGCCGTCATCGACGCCGTGCAGACCGACGCCGCGATCAACCCCGGCAACTCCGGCGGCCCGCTCGTCGACTCGACGGGCGCTGTCGTCGGCATCAACACCGCCATCCGCGGCAGCGGCGACAGCGGCGGCTCGATCGGGCTCGGCTTCGCCATCCCGATCGACGATGCCCGTCAGATCGCCGACGAGCTGATCCGGGGCGGCGCGGTGAAGCACGCCGAGATCGGCGTGGCCTCCCGATCGGTCAGCGACGGCACCACCGACGGCGCCCAGGTGCAGAACGTCACACAGGGCGGCGCGGCTGCCGCGGCCGGCATCGTCGAGGGCGACGTGATCGTGAAGGTCGGCGACCGGCCGATCGCGGGCGCCGACGAGCTGGTCGTGGCCGTGCGCGAGCGCAACCCGGGCGACAGCGTGCCGGTGCAGCTGGTCCGCGAGGGCCGCCCGCTCACCATCACCGTGGTGCTGGGCACCGACTAGCGACCGTGGTTCTCACCTGCCCGTAGGATGGCGACATGTTCGACAGCATCGGTTGGGGCGAGATCCTGGTCCTGATCGTTGCCGGCCTGTTCATCCTCGGGCCGGAGCGGCTGCCGTCGGCGGCGGCGTGGGTGGGCAAGACGATCCGCCAGGTCCGCGAGTACGCCACCGGGGCCCGTGAGCAGCTGCGCAACGAGCTCGGTCCCGAGTTCGACGAGCTGCGCAAGCCGCTCGAGGAGCTGCGCGGGCTGCGCGACTTCAACCCGCGGCGCGCGGTGGGCACCTTCTTCGATGACGACCCGCCCGCCGTGAAGCCGAACGGGTTCGCGCCCGGCCCGAACATGTCGAAGTCGCCCGAGGTCGCGCCGCCACCGGCCGCGGCCCCGGCGCCGGAGGCCCTCGCCCCGAACGAGCGCCCGCCGATCGACCCGGATGCGACCTGAGCGGTCCCCCCGTTCGATGACCGGACCGCCGACCACCACAGCGGAGGGCCGGGGCGACGACCGGAGCTCCTCCGGCGACTCCCTCGTGGCCTTCCTCTTCGGCGTGGCCGGGGTGCCCGAGCTCCCGGGTGTGGCGCTGACGCAGCTGCTGGTCGATCTCGGCATGTCCGTCGCGGCCGCCCGTCGACAGATCACGCGGATGCGTGCGGAGGGCCGGTTGGCCAGCAGCCGCTCCGGGCGCGGCGCAGCGTATCGGCTCGCCGGCTCGTTCGGGGCCACGTTCGCCCGGCTGCGCAGCGACCGGGGTGGCCCGCCGGCCCTCCCGGAGTGGACGGGCGCGTTCCACGGGTTGCTGTTCCAGGTGCCGGAGACGCAGCGGTCGTTCCGCAACCGGCTACGGGCGCGGGCGCTGCACGTCGGTTACGGGATGGCCCAGCCCGGGGTGCTGATCGCGGTGCAGGACCGCCGGGCCGAGATCGCCGAGGTCGTGGCCGAGGCGCCGGCGGGTGCGCTCGTGCACCACGTGCGGATCGCGATGGAGCTGCCCGATGCGGCGGCCGTGGTCGTGCGGGCGTGGGACCTGCCGGCGCTCAGCGCCGATCTGTGCGCCCGGCTGGGCGAGCTGGAGGACGCGCTGGCGGATCCGGTCGATCCACCCCCGGACGTGGGCACGTTGCGACGGCTGGCGCGGCTGGTGGCGGGCACGTCGGCGGCCCTCGTGCGCGATCCGCTGCTGCCGGCGCAGCTGTGCCCGCCGGACTGGCCCAGCCATCGGGTGCGGATCACGCTCGACGCGGTGAAGGACCGGTACGTGCCGCCGGCGGGTCGGTACGTGCGGACGCTCGGGGTCCGCTGAGACAGCTCAGCCGGTGCGCTTCAACGTCATGTCGAGCGACGGGTGCCAGGTCTTGCCGCCGTCGACCGAGGTCTCCCCGGTTTCGTGCCAGGTGTCGGCGGTGAAGGTCGAGTCGTAGCGCACGACGATGCCGGGCACTGCCTCGAAACCCCACTTCCAGCCGTTCTCGCGGACGTCGAGGGTGGTCTCGAGCCGCGATCCCTGGCTGAACGCCTCCCAGCGGTAGGTGCTGGTGGCCTGGGCGAACGTGGCGACGGCGAACGCGGTGAACGAGGGAGCGTCGGGTTTGCCGGGGACCACGCCGTGGCCGGCGACGGTCATGACCTCCCCGGAAAGCTGCAGCTCCACCTGTTCGGTCTGGTGGATGTCGACCCGGCCGCCGGGGCCGTTGACCACCCAGCCCTCGCCCTCCCAGTGGCCGAGCATGAACGCGAGCCGCTTCATGCTCGCGACCTGCTGACCGACGACCGGCGAGCCCGGCGGGGGCAGCTCGCGGGGCGGGGCAGGTGTCGCGGGCGTCGCCGAGGCGCCGCACCCCGCGACCACCAGTCCGAGAAAGACAATAGCTATGACGATCGTCCGCCCCCGTGTCATACGTGGAACGTTAGCGGATGAGCGGGCCGCCTGTCTGGTGGTGATCGTTAGGCTCGACCGGTGGACGACACGGGGGCTGTTGCCCGGGAGCGCGCCGAGGCGGCGACGGCCGACAAGGCCACCGAGCGGCTGACGTTCTTCTCCGACGCGGTGATCGCGATCGCGATCACGTTGCTGGCGATCGAGCTGCCGCTGCCCGAGGTCGCGTCGATGGAGGCGTTCACGGAGTCCGTCCGCGCGCACGGCTACGAGTACCTCGCGTTCCTGATCAGCTTCGGCGTGATCGGCAACCACTGGACCGTTCACCACGGGGTCTTCCGCTACGTGCATCGGGCCGATGGGCGTGCGG
>Ga0307513_10008561_pt1 | contig 13075 bp, 9 predicted proteins | sample 15_EM_MG_FD_202174 | JGI IMG/M metagenome (GOLD analysis project Ga0307513, IMG submission 202174) | Populus trichocarpa ectomycorrhiza microbial communities from riparian zone in the Pacific Northwest, United States - 15_EM | ecosystem: Host-associated > Plants > Roots > Unclassified | place...
GGTCTGATCGAGCGTGCGGCCGCGGCTCGAGGCGAAGACGATCCACGCGCCGTCGGGCGACACCGCCGGGTTGGTGTCGCGGGCCAGCCCGTCGGCGGGCTGGACCAGCTCGAACTGCCGGTCGCCGCGCTCGTCGATCGCGACCAGCCGCGCGCCCTGCGGCCCGCGCTCGGCGGCGACGATCGCCACGCGGTCAGGCGCGGCGGGCTGGGCGATCGGCGGCGCGGCGCACGCGGCGACGGCGATCCAGATCCAGCGCGGGGGCACGACGCAGAGTCTACGGCCTCGGCGGGCCGGCGGCGCTACGGCTTGGGCGCGGGCGCCTCGGCGGGCGCGGCGGGCGCGGCATCCGGCTTGGCCGCGGGCGGCGCCGACGGGCTCTTCTTCGTCAGGTTGGACATGTTCATGCCCTTCGTGACGTCCTTCTTCTCGGGCGCGACGCCGAAGTAGATCCCGGCGGCGACGACCGTGACCACCGCGGCGCCGGCCAGGCTGAGCACCCAGGCCTGCGAGTTCGAGGCGTTGCCGCGGCGCTCGTACGGGTCAAACGTGTGCTCCTGCTCGTTGGGCCACGACGTCACGAGCGGGCGGTTGGTGAAGATCGCGTTGATCGCCATGAGGATCCCCATGCCGAACAAGGTCAACAGCGAGACACCCAGCACGACGACGCAGACGAGCGCAGCAAGGGTATCGAGGCCGGTCGTGGCGGTGTGCATCGGATCCTCTTGTATAGAGTCGAACGGGTTTCGCGGTCTCGTGCGTTCCCACCAAGACCACGGCCTTGGACGGAGCTTGATCGGCGCTATGACACCACGCATCCCGACCCGTTCCCAGATTCTACCCTGCCCGCGCGGCCTCCTGATCTTTACCATGATCTCGGCGTCTTGCGGAACCAGAACCGAGGCCGACACCGGCAAGCCTGCCGCCGCGCCTCCCGCACGGCCCGCCCCGCCCGCCACGCCGCCCACGCCTGCCGAGACCCAGCTCGGCGTCGCGGATCGCGGGATCTGGCCGGATCTCGATCCGCAGGTCCAGCTCACGCTGCCCGCCGGCCTGCGCGCCGAGCAGGCCAGCGCGCGGCTCGACCCCGCGCGCGACATGCTCGTGCTGTCGATCGATGGCGTCGCGCGCAAGGCGTACCCGCTCGGCGGCGCCGCGGCGCTGTCCGTCGGCGAGCGCAGCCTCGCGCTGCGTCCCGGCGATCGCGCCGAGCTCGCGCCGCTCCTGACCGCGGCCCGGCTCACCGAGGGGCCGTCGCCGCACGACCGCGACCGCGACGGCATCCCCGACGCGCTCGACCTTCTGATCGGCGCCAAGAAGACCGTCCTCAACGCCGACGCCTACACGGCGGAGGCCTCGGGCTACATCGCGCTGAGCTACCCCAACGGCGACGTGCCGCGCACGATCGGCGTGTGCACCGACGTGATCATCCGCGCGGCGCGCAACGCCGGCATCGACATCCAGAAGGAGCTCCACGACGACATCCGGCGCGCCAAGGCAGCCTACCCGATGGTCAAGGGGCTCGGCGATCCCAACATCGACCAGCGCCGCGTCGGCACGCTGTTGCCGTACTTCAAGCGGCGATGGGAGACCCACAGCGCCAAGCTCGACGACGCCGACGACCCGCTGCGCCCCGGCGACATCATCCTGATGGACACGTTTCCGAGCCGCTCCGGGCCCGATCACATCGGCATCCTGTCGGATCGCCTCGACGCGCAGGGTTTGCCACTCGTGATCAACAACTGGACCGATGGCACGGTCACCGCGGAGATGGATCTGCTGACCTTCGTGCCTGTGCTCTACCGGTTCCGTCTGCCGCAATAGGAGTGCTAACTTCGGCATGTAGATGAGGTCGGCCACGTGCGTGCTCTGGGTGGCGTTGCTGGGGCTGGTGCTCGGACGGCCGGTCGCGCGCGCCGACGATACCGGCCCGCCGAGCTACCGCGCCGTGATCGATCGCGTCGACCTCGAGCCGTCGGCGATCGGCGGCACGCGGCTGCGCGTCGCGCTGTCGGCGCTGGCGCTGCAGGGCCAGATCCTCGATCTGACCGACCCCAAGTCGATCAAGACCTCGGTGGGCGCCAGCAAGCTCGACGCGCCCTACGCGCTCGGCCGCTACGCTGCGACCAACGCCGACACCGCGATCGTGATCGTCGTCCAGGCCAACCAGGCCTACGCCGACACGCTGCCGAGCGTGGTCACCACGCTCGACGACCTCGTGCTCTCCAGGCTCAACGATCGCACGCAGGTCGCGGTGCTGGCCTACGGCGACGCCACCGGCACCGGCAAGCTGGTCTCGCTCAAGTCGGGCCGCAACAAGCTCGCCGAGGTCGCGCAGGACGGCAGCGCCAGCGAGCCGGCGCTGCTCGACACGCTCGATCGCGCGCTGCTCGTGCTCAAGCGCGCCAAGACCAACCCCGAGGGCCGCCCGCTGCGCAAGCTGGTCGTCGTGATCGGCGACGGCCGCGACCGCTCGGGCGACCGCGAGCGCGTCACGCAGATCGGCCGGCGCGCCGACCGCGAGGGCGTGCGCATCCACACGCTGGGCTACGCGCCGAGCAACGTGCGGCGGCCGCTGCTCACGCTCGGCGAGCTGTCGCGCCGCTCGCTCGGGACGTTTCGCTGGGTCCGCGCCGGCGGCGCCGACTCGTGGGCCGGCGGCTTCAACCAGCTGCGCGAGGAGATCCTCCAGCAGTACGTGCTGAGCTACTTCCTGCCCAGCGACGCCGAGCTCAGCGGCCGCAAGATCAAGATCGTCACGGTCGGGCGCACCGAGGCGACGTCGAACGAGATCAAGATTCCGGATGCCAAGTGCGGCGGCGAGTCGTGCCCTGCGGGCTACTGCGCGGCCAGCGCGTGCGTCGTCCCGCACCTCGAGGAGCCGCGCGGCGTGGTCGGCTGGATCGTCCTCGTCATCGGCATCGGCGTGGTCATCGTGGTCACGCTCGGCGTGACCGGCTTCGTGATGCATCGGCGCCAGCAGGCCGCCGCGCCCGGCGAGCTGCCGCCCGCGCAGGTGCCGCTCGCGCCGGGCCAGCTGCCGGTGCCTAAGCCGCCCAAGCAGAAGAAGAGCAAGCCGCCCAAGGGCCAGCCGGTCGCCGCGCCCCCGCCGCCGCCGGCCGGCGGTCCCGTGCTGCTCGTCATCACCGGCCCGCGCACCGGCGAGCTCATCCCGCTGCAGAACGGCTTCACGATCGGCAAGCAGCCGGGCTCGAGCATGCAGATCGACGACGGCTACACCTCGGGCCAGCACGCGCAGATCGGCATGGACCAGGCGGGCAACTGTCGGCTCTACGACCGCAACTCGACCAACGGCACGTTCGCCAACGGCGTGCGCATCACCGAGATCGAGCTCAGCCACGGCATGAGCATCCGGATCGGCTCGACCGAGCTACGTTTCTTGACACAATAGGGAGCCGGCCATGGTGCGACCCAAGGGAAACCTGATCATCGGCGGACAGTCGTTCAACGTGGACGCGCCCGTGGTCAATTGGCACGAGAGCGGCTGGGACGCCAGAAGCGAGCGCTGCATCCCGACGGTGAACGACCGCGGCGACAAGTGCGTCGACGCGGGCGGCAAGCAGTACCCGTATGGCCCGCCGCCGCTGCCCTACACGCAGCGTTACTCGACGCGGCCCAACCTGCGCGCCGAGAAGTGGCGCAACGGCTTCGAGCCGAGCTACGAGGCGGTCAAGGCGTCGATCAAGCAGTTCGTGATCCACCACGACGGCTGCACCTCGGCCGACATGTGCTTCAGCGTGCTGCAGAACGAGCGCGGGCTGTCGTGCCACTTCCTGCTCGACAACGACGGGACGATCTACCAGACCATCGACCTCGGGCTGATGGCCTATCACGCCTCGGACTGGAATCTCTATTCGATCGGCATCGAGCTGTGCAGTCGCGGCGACTCGATCAAGTATCCCAACGTCTACAGCGGCGGCCGCTTCGGGCCCAAGCGCGACGAGAAGAACTGCAAGATCAACAACAACACCCTGCGCGCGTACGATTACACGCCGGCGCAGTACGACGCGTTCGGGCGGCTGTGCAAGGAGCTCTTGCGCCTGCTGCCCAACCTGCCGGCGGAGTACCCGCAGTCTAGCCCCGGCGAGCAGATGTGGGACACGCTGCCCAACGCCAACATCGAGCGCGAGCGCTACGCCGGGTACATCGGCCACTACCACATCACCAATCAGAAGTGGGATCCGGGTCCGTTCGACTTCAAGGACTTCTGCCGCAAGCTGCGCGGCGCGCTGTGCTTCCCGGTGTTCCCCAAGCAGGTGCCGAGCAAGCCCGACGAGGACAAGCCGGTGGTGCCCGACGACAGCGACCAGCTGCGCGCCGCGGCCAACCAGCTCTACGAGCTCAACGAAGCGCGCGCCGACGGCGGCTTCTTCCCGGTCGGCCCGTGGGGCGAGACCCGGCTGTGGCACGGCGGCATCCACGTGATCGGCAAGGCCAACGGCGGCGTGTTCGCGCCCTACCCCGGCCGGCTGGTCGCCGCGCGCATGGGCCGCGACTCGGCGATCGGCTCGTTCAACTTCGTGCTGCTGCGCCACGAGATGGCGCTGGGCAGCAAGAAGGTCCAGTTCTACTCGCTGTACATGCACCTCGCCGACGAGACGAAGCGTGACAAGCCGGTCGAGTGGATGACCAAGGAGGCCTGGAAGACCAAGGGCAAGGCCGGCGTGGTCGCGCTGCTCGACGAGCCGATCGAGGCCGGCTCGCTGATCGGCCACGTCGGCACGGTCGGCCCCGAGAGCCTGTCGCGCTCGCAGATCCACGTCGAGTTCTTCTCCGAGGAGTTCCTCGACGAATCCGAGTGGCAGCTGGTCGACGGCACCGCCGGCGGCCGGTTCTGCGAGGCGCCGGAGATCAACGCGATCATCGACGAGGACAAGGACGGCACGCTGTCGCGCAAGGAGCTCACCGAGTTCTTCGCGCGCGGCTCGGGCGAGCTGCGCCGCATGGTGACCCTGCACGTCTCGGAGTGGACGTTCGACCCGCCGTGGCACGAGGTGCTGGTCGTGCCCAAGGACTTCCGTCAGCTCAAGCCGGCCGAGATCCAGCAGATGGTCGACGACCAGATCACGCCCGGCCTGTGGTGGGACGCAGCGGTCGCGACGCACTGCCGGCTGCCCAAGGACGGCGTGGTCCACCACTATCACCCGATCGCGTTCATCACCTGGTTCAAGACCAAGCTGATCGAGTCGTCGGAGGCCGCGGCCAAGGACGACAAGAACAAGATCGACGCCAGCGCCGTCCGCGAGGTCCCCAAGTCGATCACCGACGACTATCACGACTTCGCCGGGAACTCGATGCGGTCGACCGCCGACGTCGCCGAGGACCCGTGCAACAAGAACCTCACGCTCGAGCAGATGGTGCAGGGCTTCGACGCGCCGGAGTGCACGAACAAATGAGCGAGAAGATCAAATCGCAGCCGCCCCGAGATCCGCGCGCCGCAAGCTCGCCGTGGCGCCGGCCGACCCGGCGCGCGTTCGTCGCGATGATCGGCGCCGCGGCCGCCGCGCTCACGGCCCGCCAGACCGGGCTGCTGCCCGGCGCGGTCGAGGAGCCGCCGCGCAGCACGTGGACCGGGACGACGCGCTGGATCGGGCACTGCTGAGCCGAGTCGCGCGTCCCCGCGACGATCCGCAACGGCCTGGAATTCCGGGCCAGCCTGGCAATTGAGGTATGTTGCGGCGCATGACGGCTCGCCGCCTGATCTCCGTCCTTAGCGTTGCGCTGGCCGCGTCGGCCACGGTCGCCGCCGCGCAGCCGAACCCCAAGAAGACTGCGCCGAAGGCCAAGAAGGGCGGGACCCTCGCCCCCGCGAAGGACGCCGGTGCGAAGGACGCCGGTGCGAAGAAGGACACCGGCGCGAAGGGCGCCGCCGCGGGCGCGACGGGCACCACGACCGGCGCCGCGGCGGGATCGGCGGCTGGCGCATCGGCCGGGGCCCAGCCGAGCGCCGGGACGCCGGATGGCAAGCCCGCCGGTGAAGGCGCGCCGGTCCAGATGACCGAGGATCCGCCGCCGCGCGACATCAACGGCACCGACGAGAACCCCGACGCCCCCAAGGCGATCAGCGACATCGATGATCGCCCGGCGGTCGTCACCGCGCCAGTGGTGGTGCGCACCGGCTACCCGATCGAGGAAGCGCTCCGCCCGATCACGCTGCCGCAGAACATGTCGGAGGTCGCGATCTCGCCGCACACGACGGTGTCGCCGGTCACCGGCGCGATGGCGCTGCGCGCGCGCTACGGCATCACGTCCAAGATCCAGCTCGGCCTGACCTACGTGCTCGCCGGGCTGTTCGATGACCCGGCGACGCCGCTGTCGGACACCGTCGGGCTCCATCCCGGCAAGGCGCTGGGCCTCGACCTCACCGTGATGCTGCAGGACTGGATCGGCGTGCAGGTCGGCGTCCCGGTCTACATCAGCCCGCTCGCGATCTCGCTCGCGATCGGCGCGCCGATCAAGCTCCAGCTCACCGACCAGCTCGCGATCGGCGGGCTCGACGACTTCCTGAACATCCGGCTCAACAAGTTCGCGCCGAGCTTCTACAGCGAGGCGCAGAACGCGACGTTCGCCAACGACGACATCGTCAACACGATCAAGTCGGGAGGCGAGCTGCGCGTCTCGCTGTTCGGGATCTACCAGTACCACCCCAACCTCGCGATCATCGTGCGCGCCGGCGTGCAGATGGAGGACTTCGCGACCGGCAAGACCGACGGCTGCGACGGCGAGTGCCTGACGTCGTTCCTCCACGCCGGGTTCAAGCTCAGCCCGCGGCGCTACCTCGATCTCGGCCTGCAGATCGGCTTCGACGATCTCGCGCACGGCGGATCGTTCGCGCCGACCGGCTACCTCGCGTTCCGGATCTGACGCGGCGGGCGAGCCGCGACTCACGCGGCGGTGGTGATGAGATCCTTGAGGCGGTCGAGCGCGAGCTCGAGGCGGGCGAGCGGCGGGCCGAACGAGAACCGCAGGTGGCGGCGGAACCGCGACGCCCGGCCGCCGCGGCGTTTGCCCGGATCGACGTCGAAGAACTCGCCCGGCACGCTGATCACCTTGCGCTCGAGCGCGGCGCGGAAGAACGACATGCCGTCGGCGAGCGAGGCCGGCAGGTGCTCGGCCGAGGCCCAGACGTAGAACGTCCCCTCGGGCGGCAGGTCGACGGTGAAGCCGAGGTCGCGCAGGCCGTTGAGCAGGCGCGCGCGCTTCTTGCCGAAGGTCTGGTGGATCGCCTTGGTCTCGGCCATCGCCGCGGTCGGCGCCAGCAGATCGATCGCCGAGCGCTGCAGCGGCCGCGAGCCGCCGCCGTCGAGGAACGACCCGGCCGACGCGACGCCCTCGATGACCTTCTTGGGGCCGAGCGCCCAGGTCACGCGCCAGCCCGGGTAGCGCCAGTTCTTGGTCAGGCCGTCGAGGATGACGACCGGATCGCGATCGACGTCCTCGACGTAGCGCGCCGCGGTCTCGATGCCGCCCTGCGCGACCAGATCGGGCCGCCAGATGTAGTGCGAGTAGAACTCGTCGAAGATCAGCGCGCAGTCGAGCTCGCGCGCGACCCCGACCCAGGCGGCGAGGTCGTCGCCGCCGATCACCTTGCCGGTCGGGTTCGACGGGTTGGACGCCAGGATCGCGGCCAGGCCGCGGCCGAGCACCTCGCGGCGCAGATCGGCGGCGGAGAACGCATAGCCGCGCTCGCGCTCGAGCAGGATCGGGATCGGCGAGAACAGCCGGAACACGCCGAGCAGCTCTTCGTACGCCGTGTAGTCGGGCAGGAAGTGGCCGAGGTTGATGTTGCCGAGCGACGCGGCGACGCGGGTCAGCGCCGAGCGACCGCCGCCGGACACCGCGACGTTCTCGGCGCTGTACTTGCTGCCCCGGCCGCGGCGAAACAGCTCGTTGTAGAACCCGGCGATCGCCTCGCGCAGCTCCCACAGGCCGGCGACCGGCGCATACTCGTGGTCGCCCTCGCGGATCGGCAGCTCGCTGATCCGCGGCGGCGCGCCCGGCAGCGCCTCGCTCTCCGGCATGCCCTGGCCGAGGTTGCACCAGTCGTCGGAGCTCGCCGAGTAGCCGTGCTTCGTGGCCTCGGTGGTCACGAAGATGACGCCGGTGCGCGGCACCTCGCGAAACGCGGCGAAGCTGGGCGGCTCGACGGTGTCCGGGCCGGTGATCGTCTTGACACGTGGGAGCGGCGTCGTCACGGAGCCAGGGTAACACGCACGATCTGGGTCCGTGCCACGGACGGAGCTTCACCGGCGACACGTGTGCTAGCGTGAGACGTGTCCGTCTGGCAGGGTCTGCAGGGCCAGGAGCGCGCCGTCGCGCAGCTCCGCCGTTCGATCGAGCGCGATCGCGTGCCGCACGCGTACCTGTTCTCCGGGCCGCCGGGCGCGCCGCTGCTCGACGCCGCGATCGCGATGGCGATGGCGCTCGCGTGCCAGCGCAACCCCGGCGCCGGGCAAGGCTGCGACGGCGATCCCGAGACGATGTGCGGCGCGTGCGCGAAGATCGCCGCGGGCATTCACCCCGACGTCGTGACGCTGGTGCGCGAGGGCGCTGCGCAGATCGTGCCGATCGAGAGCGTGCGCAACAACGTGATCGCGCGGGTCGGCTTCCCGCCGCACGAGGGCACGGTCCGCGTGTTCATCGTCGAGGAGGCCAGCGCGCTGGCGCCGCCGGCGGCGAACGCGCTGCTCAAGACGCTCGAGGAGCCGCCGAGCCGGACGATGTTCGTGCTGTGCACGACCGCGCCCGAGCAGCTGCTGCCGACGATCCGCAGCCGGTGCCAGCGCGTGCGGTTCGCGGCGGGGGCGGCGCTGCCGGCCGCGGCGGATCCGGCGCGCGCCGAGCGGGTCGCGGCGCTCGGCGACGAGCTCGCGCGCGATGTCCACGAGCCGTCGCTGCCGGTCCGCATCGCCGAGGCCAAGGGCGACGCCGCGCCGGTGCTGGTCGCGGCGGCGCGCGCGCTGCACGGCCGCGCCACGGCGGCGGCGAGTCAAGGCGACGTCGCGATCGCGCATCGCGCAGGTACGCGCGCGCAGACGATCCTGGCGTGGCACACGGCAGTAGCGATCCACAATGCGAACCCGCAGCTCGCGATGGAGGCGCTGATCGCGCAGCTCCGCGGGCTACCCCGAGTAGGTGCACCATGACCTCGACCGACGACGTTCCCGACGCGCGGTCGGAGGCAGCCGGCGCACCCGCCGGGGCACGCGAAGATGCAGGCTCCGAGGGAGCCGAGGGCAGCGACGACGCCGAGGCCGACGAGGCCGGCGCCGCGGCAGCGGGCGACGCGCCCCGCAAGCGCCGGCGACGCCGGCGTCGGCGCGGCGAGGGCGGAGAGGCCGGCGCGGGAGAGGCCGGCGGATCCGCCGCGGCGTCCGGCGACGCAGGCGCGGCCGTCGCGGGTGCGGGGGCCGGAGATGCGAACGCGCCGGGTGTGGGCACGAGCGGTGCCGAGGCGACGCAGGCCGCAGGCGACGCGCCGCGCGCTGGCGAGCCACCGGCCGGCGCCCCGGGCGAGCCGCGGGCGCGGCGACGGCGCAACGGCGAGCCGCGCGGCGGCGACCCACGCAACGCCGGGGCGCGCGGTGATGGCGGACAGCCCGGCGGCGCGCCGCGCAGTGAGGGCGGTCCGTCCGGCGGTGGCCCGCGCGGTATCGAGCCGAGCAGCGGCGCGCGCGATCCACGTGGTGGGGCACGCGGCAACGACCCGCGACGCAGCCCGCGCGGTCATGAGCCACGTGGCGGCCAGCGCACCGACGGTGGCCAGCGCGGTCAGCGTGGCGGTGACCCGCAGCAGCGCGGCGGTGATCAGCAACGCGGCGGCGACCAGCAACCGCGCGGCGGCGACCAGCAGCAGCGCGGCGTCGACCAGCAGCGCGGTAGCGACCAGCAACCGCGCGGCGGCGACCAGCAGCAGCGCGGCGGCGACCAGCAGCAGCGCGGCGGCGACCAGCAGCAGCGCGGCGGTGACCGGCAGCAGCGCGGCGCCCGTGATGGTCAGCGCGGCGACGGCGGCCAGCGCGGCGACGGCGGCCAGCGTGGCGGACGCGGCGACGGTGGGCCGCGCGGCGAGCCACGCGCGCGCGGACGCGGCGACGCCGGTGGCGGCGAGCTCGCGACGGGTGCCAGCGCGCCCGAGCGCCCCGCCCTGCCGGCGCAGGTCTTCGACAGCCCGACGACGCGGCTCGATCCACGCCGCCCCGCCGCGCCTGCCGACGACGCCGATCTCGAAGGCCCGAGCACGCCGACGATCGCGTGGGGCAAGGACGACGACGGTCCGCCGGCGGCGGTCGTCCTCGCGCCCGATCTCCCGAGCGACGCGCCGCCCGAGGATCTCGAGCCGCTGACCCACCCGCTGCTCGAGCTGCCGAGCGCGCCGCTCGGCGACGACATCGCCAGCGTCGCTGGCGTGCGCTTCGTGCCCGGCGGACGCATCCAGTGGTGCGACGCCGGCGACGCCGACTATCGCCACGGCGAGCGCGTCATGGTCGACGCCGAGCGCGGCGCGCGGCTCGCGTGGATCGCGGTGGCGCCGACCCGCCGCGCCGTCCGCGATCGCGCGATGCGCCGCGTGATCCGGCGCGCCGGCGAGCAAGACCTGCGCGGCGAGCGCGACGGCGACGCCGATCGCGCGCATGCCCTGCGCGTCGCCAAGGACAAGGCCGCCGCGCTCCGCCTGCCGCTCAAGGTGTTCCGCGTCGAGGTCCTCGGCCAGCTCGGCCGCGGCGCCCGCGTCAACGTGTACTACACGACCGACGAGCGCCTCGATCTGCGCGACTTCATCCGCGACGTCTCGCAGACCATCGGCGGCCGGATCGAGCTGCGCCAGCTCGGCGTCCGCGACGAGGCCAAGGCGGTCGGCGGGATCGGCTCGTGCGGCCTGACCCTGTGCTGTACGACCTGGCTGCCGGACTTCGTGCCGGTGTCGATCAAGATGGCCAAGGATCAGGGCCTCGTGCTGTCGCCGACCAAGGTCTCGGGTCAGTGCGGCCGCCTCAAGTGCTGCCTGGTCTACGAGCAGGCGGCCTACGCCGAGCTGCGCAAGGGCCTGCCCAAGCTCGGCAAGCGCGTGATCGCGGCGCGCGGCGAGGGCCGCATCGTCGAGGTCGACGTGCTGCGCCAGCGCGTCCGCGTGTCGTACGGCGCGGGCGACACCGAGGTCGTGCCTGCGACCGAGGTCAAGCCGCTATTCCCGTCGGGCAACCAGCCGGCGCGCGGCCCGGCCGACGACGCCAGCGACGACGCCGATCCGAGCGCCTCGAGCTCGGGACAGATCGCCGTCCCCGACGAGCCCGACCCGAGCGCCTCGAGCTCGGCGCTGCTCACCCTGCCCGACGATCTCCCCGCCGACGATCTGCCCGATGTCCCGGCCGACGACCTGGCCGACGATCAGCCCGACCTGCCCGCTTCGGCCGACGACGATCCGAGCTCCGCCACATGACCCAGCCCTTCTACATCACGACGCCGATCTACTACGTCAACGACGTTCCGCACCTCGGCCACGCCTACACCACGCTGGTCGCCGACTCGCTGGCGCGGTTCCACCGCATGCGCGGCGACGACACGCGGTTCTTGACCGGCACCGACGAGCACGGCCAGAAGGTCGAGCAGACCGCCAACGAGCGCGGGCTGACCCCGCAGCAGCTCGTCGATCAGGTCGCGCCGCGCTTCGACGAGACCTGGAAGGCGCTCGGCATCGAGGGCTACCGCTTCATCCGCACCACCGAGGAGCGCCACAAGCGCGTGGTCCGCGCGCTGTGGCGGCGCATCCGCGAGGTCAACCCCGACGACCTCTACCTCGCGGCGTACCAGGGCTGGTACTGCGTCGGCTGCGAGGCGTTCTACACCGAGAGCCAGCTGATGAAGGACGGCGACGCGTGGGTCTGCACGATCCACAAGAAGCCGGTGCAGTGGCTCGACAAGGAGCGCAGCTGGTTCTTCCGGCTCTCGAGGTACGCCGAGCCCCTGCTCCGCCACATCGAGGCTCACCCCGAGTTCATCCGACCCGAGGCCTATCGCAACGAGATCGTCGCGTTCCTCAAGGGCGGCCTGCGCGACCTCTCGGTGTCGCGCACCAGCTTCGCGTGGGGCATCACCGTCCCCGAGGAAGATCCCGACGGCAAGAACCACGTCATCTACGTGTGGATGGACGCGCTGGTCAACTACCTCACCGACCTGTGCCCCGCCGACGGCACGCTCGGCGGCCCCGACGTCGAGCGCTACTGGCCGCAGGCGATCCACCTGATCGGCAAGGACATCCTGCGGTTCCACAGCGTGTACTGGCCGGCCTTCCTGATGGCCGCTAACCTGCCGCTGCCCAAGGGCATCTTCGCGCACGGCTGGTGGACGGTGCGCGGCGAGAAGATCTCGAAGTCGATGCCGGCGACGCGCATCGATCCGATCAAGCTATCGGACGCGCTCGGCGAGGGCTCGCCGCTGGGCCGCGCGCTCGGCATCGATGCGATGCGCTACTACCTGTTGCGCGAGATGCCGCTGGGCAACGACGGCGACTTCACGTTCGAGTCGCTGTTCGGCCGGTTCAACGCCGAGCTCGCCAACGACCTCGGCAACCTGATCAAGCGCGCGCTGACCATGGTCACCAAGTTCCGCGAGGCCCATCCGCCGGCGTCGATCGCGGCGCTCGCCGACGCTGGCACCGACACGCCGTGGGGCGCGCTCGAGGCCGAGGCCGTCGCCGCGACCCGCGAGGCCGCCGAGCACTTCGATCAGCTCGCGCCGAGCCGCGCGCTCGAGGCGATCTGGCGCTTCATCGGCGCCGCCAACCGCTTCATCGACCAGACCAAGCCGTGGGAGATGGCCTCGGGCAAGGGCCAGATCGACGCCACCGCGCTGCCGCACGTGCTGTGGTCGCTGCAGTCGAGCTTGTGGCTCGCCGCGCGCCTGATCGCCCCGGTGCTGCCGGCGACCGCGCGCTACGTGCAGACGCACCTCGGCGACCGCGCGCCGCTGGCGTGGCCGATCATCGACGAGTCCAGCGGCACGCCGCGCGTGTTCGCGCAGATCCCGGCGCTCGTGATCACCCCGCCGGACGCGC
>Ga0307513_10008562_pt1 | contig 13074 bp, 17 predicted proteins | sample 15_EM_MG_FD_202174 | JGI IMG/M metagenome (GOLD analysis project Ga0307513, IMG submission 202174) | Populus trichocarpa ectomycorrhiza microbial communities from riparian zone in the Pacific Northwest, United States - 15_EM | ecosystem: Host-associated > Plants > Roots > Unclassified | place...
TTGAGTCATGTGTGAACTGATTTGGACGCATGTGCTCGGGTGGCACGTTGAGGCGAGTGACAGAGTGTGACCTTGGATTGCCCTTATGCACGTAACAGTAGCCGTGCTAGATTAAGCCCACGGCTCAGCACGCATTAAGGTGGGCACTGTGTGAACTGATTTAGACGCATGGACCCGGATGACGTGTGAACTGATTTGGACGCATGTGCTCGGGTGGCACGTTGAGGCGAGTGACAGAGTGTGACTTTGGATTACGGATTACCCTCATTTACGCATTGAGGGGTATTCCCTCAATAATTTCCTAAATTGACTCTGTACCCTGGGAAGCTGGGTGACCCCTCTTTGGGGAATCCGGTTTGTGGTTTGTGTAGCATTCAACCGGAGAATGTATAAGCACAGTTTTGCACGGGTAGTTTTGCACGGGTTTACCACGTGTGGCACTATATATGCTAACTACTGCTTCCATACAAAAATGTCGGTATTGGCACCAAAACCTGTAAACTTAATTCTCACCAGATATGTCATGAAGCTTTATCGGACCTCCTGCGTTTATCCTCATTTGCATGGGAATTTCTAAATTCCCTCGTCAAGATGCGTATCTGGGTCGAGGTGTAAAATACTAGCGGCAGTAGGTCACCAGTAGTCCAAGATGTCTTCAATAAGTCGTCCTGAGCACTGATCAGCAATAATAAGGGAGAAGACTATAAAGATATTAGATACTTGCCTCGAGAAGCTTATCGGGGGAGATACCTCTCACTGTTTTCTCATAGAACCGCTTCAGAGTTTTCGGGGAATTGTCCCCCATATTGGGGCCTGGCTCTGTCTCAATTTTATTAGGATGCAGGATTTGGTATAGGATAATTCCCAATCCCTTAATGTCGTCACCTTTGGTCGCGGAAGAGGCAGAGGAGCTGAAATTGCCTGGAAGTGTGTCAGTGGTAAAAAGGTTCATTTCAGGTGGCCGGTGAAAGCTGTACATATTTTAACATCCCCGGATAGAGATACTATGATATTGTGAGGCCTAATTTCTCCATGAACGATATTGAGGTCATGAAGGTAGCTGAGGCCACGTAAAATCTTTTATCATAAGAATTGCTCAACGCAAACGGAGAAGGACCTCACCTCACGGCAGATAACCCCTATATGTCCCTCCTCGAACTCTGAAAAGCTAATCATACTATGCAATGTAAATGCATTGACCCATTCTGTCACCATATAGTAGCAGCCACCGTCAACAAACCCTTCCAGGTATTGAACAATGTTTTTGTTGCTGCAGCGAGCAACTTTAGACATTTCCTTCTGCGAAACTTTCTTGATAGCTACCTGGTAGTTACTCTCTGAATAGGCTGCATAAATCTTTTCACCTCTCACACCTCCTGGCCATACAGCCAGTTTGCTTGTGTACTTCGTCCAAGGGGTTCCCACGAGGAGAGGTGGCTCTCTTGTTTGAGGCATCTTGCTTGTGATCGCTGGTATAATCCAGGCTGTTTCTCTGTTTCTGGCCATCTTGTCCGGGGCCATACATTACCATCCAAAGAATAAGAAATGAGGACAATATATGGACGATATATAGTTAGCTATCGAGGATGTGAGCTTGCAGCTACTTCCCATATTTAAAACGGGGTTCCTAAATATATATTCTTTTAGAGATATTTCAATCTTGTGTGGGTGGAAATGGTACTTTTTTAGTCGGCCTGTTGCCATTTCAGTATCCAGACAGGTACTATATTCTAGATCTTATATAAGCAGATATAACCTTATTTAAAGATTTCATTGATCTCCTTTTACTATATAACGGTGCTCCAGCATTCTCATGCCTCTCTATACCTCTGTAATTACACCTGCATTCATCTCTACATTTTTTATCTCTCAATACGTCTCCACACCCTTCTCCATATACCGCGGCTCCTCATACCTCTTGCCACACTTTGAATACCTCTTGGTACATTGTTACCCGGAATGGCAGCCTTGGTACCAGAAACACTTCAATACGAGGCCTTACTCCAAAGGTGTGATCATATGGCAAAATCCTGGGAGGAGGAGACCCTTTCACGCCGCCAAATGGAAGACCATTTGATCCAAGTCATTGGGGAGCTAGCCGAGAAGGATTTCTTACTCGCTCAGAAAGCGGAAGCTTATAGGGGGTTAGAAAGCGCATACATAGCATTAGAACAGGAACACTGGCGGATGAGCTCAAATCTAGGCCGCCGGAGACTTGAGAAGGTTCGCCATGAGCTGGAAGCTTTGAAGGGAGAGCGAAAAAAGGAAACGGATGTCTTGGAAGGGCTGAGGCTTCAGCTGGGAAGGATCAAAGAAAGCTTCAGACAACTTGAACTATGTTTTGCCACTATGTCTTGTACTCTAGGAGAGTTCGCGGCAGAGGAAGGGAAAGAGGGTTAGAAGGATCTAGGGGCGCTGGAGGGGTAGCTAGCAGTTTTCAGGCAATCTTGTTCAAGTATTCACAATTATAAAATTAAACTGCTTCAGGTTGCATCTACTTTCTGTCAACACGGAGGTACAAGCACTAGTACAGTGCCTAATAACTCGAGATACCGTAATACGGTATTGTGTTTTGCGTTTTTTATATCGCATTGAAAGTGGAACTGGATGGGGAGGGCCGAAGGAGAATTCTCCACAGTTTAAACATATATGCAGCGGTGGTTGGACACACTCATCCCCCGCTACCCCGGATCTCGATAATCCGGATGCCTTGCTACTTCGTATGAATTGCTATTCTAAATTCCCCTTCACGCTGTCCTGTACGGAGGTACAGTCCCTAAGTTTTGTATGTTCTACAAGCGAGGTTTGCTGCCCCTACATCCTGTGGAACATACAAAACTTAGGAGCTCGATACCCACTTTACCCTATCCAGTTCGACACCCGGTGATTCGCTAGGGGGCGTTAGTCGCCGACCCAAAGCTAGCGCCGTCCTACCGGAGCGACACAGGACTGACTAGCAGCACTTGCCGGAATCAAGAGTTCTCGGTTTACAAGTATCTCATGGACCAATGAAACATGCATTCACTGCCTTCCGTATACGGTAGCTCCATCCTGTGCCTCAGCGGCTTGGCCTGAAAAGCAATCGTGAGGCAACTTGGGTGTCTCATCGGTGCATGGGATAAAAAAAGCTATCGATATCTCCTACTGCTAAGGGGATGAAGGGAGCTATTACCATATCGGTACCATGCTGTATTTGCCCCTGTAAAAGATTAAACCTCGCTATCACCACTTGAGTGCTTCAATCATACCCGTCCTAGAAGTCCCCCCATCCTACGGAATCTCCTGCTGAGACATTGCAAAGTTTTGTGCCACCACTGTCAGGATCTAAGACAGAGATGACTAAAATAATGCTGGGTTATTCTCCAGGGTCTGAAATTTGCATATCTGCGAATTTTTAGTAACTAACAAAGAGTTGCTTATTAACCGGTGTAGTCCAAAAGACAGGTGGAGCAACAATAAGTCACGTGGGTCTGGTTCTTTTTGATATGTCTCTGGTTGTAGTGCGTTTAGAGAAGGCACGTGACTGTTATAACTATCCCTTCGTTTATAGGAAGCTAGTGCTGCACTTAACTCGGGTGTTAGCTGAAAGCAGAATGGGAATAGGCGCCTCTGGCGTTTAATCCCTTATTCCAGTCCTTCTTTTGGTGACTCCTAATATCATGCGTCGCTACGGCACACTAATTTTCCGTGAAATTGTGAGCACAGTACTAACGAAGGGATCAGGGGCGCTCGTACATGGAAGCTCGGGTAAGGAGCCGGATCATGGGACAGGAGTGTCACCTGCCAGAATTGCTCAAGCAAGAACTCCTTACATCCTCCGCTAGTAAATGTCTGTGGGTCCGAAAACAAGCACTAATCGGGGTAGCGAGCGACGTTGTAACTTCACCACAATATCACTAATATTAGCCCTTATCCAACTTGCCTGCATCAAACAAAGTCAGTGATGCCGGGCGAGTATTGTACCCAGATAATATCACTCAACACTCCTCACTTTTTTATAAAAAAACCACTTCCCCTGAGCTCCGCTGATGACTAGGTCCGTCATACATACTCAGCATGGCGGGGTCTCGGTGGACACCTGGCGAAGAAGCCGCACTACTTTACCTGAGGGCCTTCAACTTCGCCGATAACGGTCCGGTTCTTACCGGATATAAGACCCTATTTCCCTCGAGCAGAAGGACCCCCCGAGCCTTGAAAGATAAGTTCAACATGCTACGCAAGAACCAGGTCCGTATTCCCGTAAGAGAGATGACATTAGACGACATTCGCAGAATACTTGAGTATCTTACCGAGAAACAAGAAATCGCCGACTGGATGGAAAGCGGTTGGATAGAAAGAGTGCTCAGAACAAGGCCGGGGGAGTATGGGGCACTCTGGTGGTCTAGTAAAGAGTACAGTCTCCTTCAATATTCCTTGCTTGTAACTTTTCTAAAGGTGTTAGGGCTACCGTTTTCTCTTGGTCTACCCCTAGGGCGCGACGCGGTGGGCAATGATTGAGGAATCAGGCACTGATCAGGATCGAGATGTAGAGTGAGAGGATGGAGGGTATGAGCGGTGGGTAATGTTTGTATAGCAAGCACTAGTTTCAATGATGCCCCGACATCAGCTGCAATCCTGGCTGCAGTCCTGGATGCTTTTTAAATTGTTATTTCACAAAGATTATAGCTATCTAGTACAAAAAGCATTGATTTGTCAATATTCATAGTACAAAATAGTAGATAATATTCCATGCCCCTATTCATTGAGAGGAAACAATTGAGCAAGTTCATTGAGAGGAAACAATTGAGCAAGCTCTCGAAGGTTGTCAAGCTGGGCAGCTCGACCAGCGATGTTTACTTCAACAAGTTTGCTCATCCCTGCAGCAAACACCCTCGTCCAAGGAACTAAGTCTGCAATATAAAGCACAATACTAGGTATTAGTCAGCAAATGCTCTACATCCCAAGCGTGAGGCTATACTCTGCAAGTTTCTTTCCTTGAGCCTCTATTTGCTCTGCGCGGGCCTGGAGCATATCCTCTTGACTCTTGATCCTAATTTTCTGTTAGTATACCCTAGGCCAATTGAACAAGAAGCTAACCTGGCATTTAGTTCACGGATTTCTGCTTTCAAGCTGTCAATCTGCTTTGAAGCATCCCTGACCTCCGTTGGTTCGGGCTCGATACTGTGGGAAAGGGTTTCCCACGGCAATTCTTCAGTAGTCCAGTTGCTGTACGGAGGATCAATGCAGGAATCAAAAAGCTCGTCCAGGCTTCCAAAGCTTTCGTTCGCGGGCAGTGATATCTTATCTGCTCCTTCCTCGAGAACTATAGGTTCGAGAAATTCTTCCGGAAGGGGAATCCCCCCCGGAAGAACGTCAAAGAATGCGAATTTGCGGTCTTGGTCTGTGGTGCTGCTCATTTTGTTTGATTTTGCTAACCAATATTCCGCCCTTAACATCTGCTTTTTATAATCACCACAATGCCTGGGGGGGGGGGGTATTCGCTATTTCTAGAGAAGACTACAATCAGTTATAAATATCGTTAGAGGGAAAACTTGATCGTCTTATTCAGAGGAGGCATTGATTGCCATACTAAACAATCGTAAATATCGTCGGGGAGGGGAGGATGGTTGTTTCATATCAAAGGAAGAGTCGATTATCCTACTATTCGTGCGGGATCTGTTGCTGGAGCGCTAGTTAACATCCACTGACCTTCTATTTCCATGTTAAACTACAAAAATAGTTGTATATTCTCGCTTCCGGGCCTTTTTTCTTGACTCCCTCTTCTAATAGGGGTTGTCTAAATTTACTCAATGATTTAAGATAAATGGGAGAAATGGGTTCCAGGCTCTCTATTAAATACCGTTGGTATCCCGAGCTTCTTCATTAAACAAACCTTTAGCAATGTACTTCACCACTGCATATATCCTCTCCCTCTTTGTGGCACACACCCTGGCACAGTCATACGTGGCCCAAAAAGTTTGCCTTCTTGCGCCATCACTGATATGGGTTGCCGGGCAAAGCCAGAAACTAATGTTTGTATACAATGTGGATAATGTGGACAATTACTAATACGAATGTTGGCTCAACAGAATTTCGAACGCATCAAATAATTCTTGTGAAGTCAGCCTCGAGTTCGAGGATCGCAAATTTTTGCCTCTACGATCTACTTCTATACCTAGCAACCCGGCTTGTTCTTACGGAGAAGAGTTCCAATTTTTTATCCCGAGGAACGCGCCCAACGGCCCAGCTCTTGTCTCTACGTAAGGTCTTATTCGTACGAAAAAGCTCCCACTAACTTCCCCAGTATTTGTACCTCACCCGATGTGACACTTCCATGCTTCAGAGTTCATGTTGATGGTGGAAATCCGGATCCGACCTTGTTCCATGCCACCAGAAGTTCGTTGAGAGTGCTAAGTGGTGCATGCGTTCCGACTGCTCCTACGTTCAGCCAGTCTGTAACTACGAATACAGCGAGCCATTCTTGGTTGCCCCATACTGGCTCTTGGAATTTATCCACTACCATTATTAGTGTTCCAACGGGGCAAATATCCAACTCTACTCGCCTCCAAAACACCACATGTATTACTAGTTAGCATGAGGAAAGGTTGGTGGGTTAACATCGAGGGTGGGGTCTTTTTTTTGTGATTTATGGGATGATATGCACACTGGAATTTGAATAAACGATCGATAATAGCGCGCTAGTCAACCCATTTACCCCTGCTGTAGTGATGTAGTGATAAGGTCAGATTCCTTGTGGACCAGATTATAGGTCAATGAATAAATACATTTAAAAAAGAGACAGCATTGTTCCGAGCCCAATAAGCCAGGCTGGAAATGGTGCTAAAGCTAGTGACCGGCCGGTTACAGCAATACAGAATTCCCCTGGGAGTTGCAAATAGGAAGCCATCACAGTGGGTTTTTTAGGAAGGTTTATTCAGTTGGGGTTGTTTCGGTTTTTATAGTAGTTCTAATCGGCTGCTCGTGGGGAGTCGTGATGAAAAGGAAAAGGATAATAATATAGAGTATCTGAGGAATTTGTGGGAAAGAGGTTAAAAAATTCATCTGATCTTCCTGCCTTTCTGGCGTTCTCATCAGAAATGATTGGCGGACATGAGCTCTTTGTCTTAGAAGCCAATACCTAACAAAAGTCTTGGCACCCTAGTAAAATTTTATTATTCAATTTGCTTCACCTCAAAGCAGAAATACTATCATGAGTAAATTTAAATGAATGATGAAGGATAGAAATTACAAGGTTCTAGAGACATTCTTGTCCTATCACTCAATCTGGGGTTCCAGGACATTTGTTACACGACTGTATTTTGTACAGAGTTCCCTACTGGAAAGCTTATATACAGAAAGCTCAGAGCTGTTGAGAAATATGGAAAAAAAAAATATCGAAAATACACCATCCCCTTGCATATCGAAGATACACTATCCTCTTACATATCGAAAATACACACTCCCCTTGCTTCAGAAAAATGACCCATCAGTAGGCCGGCCAGGGGAAGCCCCGGGCTCGCTACGGTAATAGCTGGGCACATACTGAGAGCTATTAATGTATCTCCCCTCTGTATTTCTAATGGTGCTGACGTGTGAGGCCATTGTGGCGATACGTGAGGTAGCCTTGGAACGGTGCCCTGTATCCTGCGAGAAGAGTGCTCTCGAGCCGGGTGCGGTATCGTTGGAGGTCTGTGCTATACTCATCCTCTCACCAGATATAACAGATTGATGAAATACGAGAGAATGGCCCTGGTTGCTGCTAGTGTCAGGAATTGGACAAATAAAACTTTTGATACTTCTGGTGTGTCTCTTCTTTACCGAGCGCCGAAAGTGGATAATAATGAGCACCAATCCGATCCCAAGAAACAGACCTGGAAAGAAACCAGATAATACACCGGCGGCTGGAAATTTCGGGCATTTGCAAAGATCTCCATGGCCCCTAGCGGGGGCCCCTCCATTTTCTCGAAGTAGGCTCTCTTGCATCACACATACCGAGTCCTGGCATTGGAAGCCACTGGGGCAGCACTCCCCAGTTCCACACCGTACCCCGACCCCCCCCCCTCCAATATCGTTCCTGTTGCAACTTATTTGTTTAACGGAATTACAGTTCCTCCCCTTGTGACAACATATCGCAGATGTATTGTTGTTTACTGGAACACATTCTGTCTCTTGAGGACAGCAGAATTTCAGATGCCCATCAACATCACAGATTTTGAGGCCGGGCTCCGAACATTCTTCCTGCCTGGGAAGGATATGCCAAACCGGCTTCAACCCGGGAACTGCTGTCACCATTGCGATATCCGAGGTATAAAAGCAAGGCCTAGTAACGCTGATTGATGGAGGCCTTTTCTCTCTCTCGCAAGTTGAGGGGCTCAACCGAAATATAAGCTAGTTTGGTAGAGGCAACGCTGAGACTTTTACTGGCTAAGTGTATGATGGCAACTTCATTCAAGGGTATCTAAAAACGTAAAGCTCTAAATATCATAAAATAGTTATTCCGCTAATAATAAAGACCTCATGCCCGCATCTTGACGCATGGGTGAGCATCTCTGAGCATTCCATCATTTATATCTCTGAGCATTCCATCATTTATATCATGCCCTGTCCACATCTATATTTGAACAGATGACATCAAAGAACGAAGCTATGTTTGCCTGTATTAACCACCCTCAATGCAACGGAGATGTCAGCACGTATGGTGAATCATGCCAAAACTGCTCAGTAAGTACTCTGGCCAAAGTTTGTTGATTTCTGACTGACCCCATAGGACCGCTACACCCCTCATACACGATATACATCGGAAATGGAGTACTGCATTCTCTACCTCGGGTCCATCAAACCAAACTATCGCCTTCTACAGGAAAGGTTTAACACCATCTTCAACAGTAGCCGATCGTGCACCGCTATCGGGATTAAATATCGGGCTCTTTGTAGAAGGCACTCACTGTTGACATGTGATGAGGTGGAAGAATTCCTAGAAGGGAAGGTCGAATGCTATGATTGGCACGAGGAACGAGTCGACTTTCTTCTCCCCCCCGATACAAGATCTGTATCCGTTAACCTCGTCCATGGGATTGATGCTCTCTTTGAGGACTTTTTAATTCCAGCGCTGCAGTTGTCACTTGTAAGCGGTTACGACAACGAAGCAGTTTGGTACAGGATTTTGGGTGCAGGGCGTCGAATCGTGGGAGATGAGAAACTGCTTTGTGATGAAACAGATTTCAAGGAGATGCGCAAGCTTGTAAGGCAGGTGGATGACCCATTGGTTCTTGTGAGGGCTGTCACGGAGGTAAGTCGAGTAAGTCGATTGATTCCAAGACTATACTGACTGACAGATGGACTTAGGAGGACTAAGATGTGTTGCACTGCATTCTATTGTTAGTTTATCAGACCAAAATATAATCATAACTTTGGAAATCTCCTTGAAATAGCTACAGTGATGATACTGCAGTGATGATATATATCGGTAGGAGTATGGCTTCGCAGGTTTCTCAGATGTATTCTTAATACCACAATGTTTGCCAATGCCATCAGTGAAAACAAGCTCGCACAACTATACGACATAGGTCCTAGGATGGGTGACTATAAGCTAGCAAACGAGATCTCAGAACAAAGTCGCAATGGCAGATACCTTGGCACAGTTCGACTCGCCCTTTCAGCCATCAAATTTGAGACCGAAAAGGAGGGATTCATATTCCCGGACCGGAGAAGAGTGGATGCCTTAAAAAGACAGTACGAGCTTGTAGGGGTTGGGAGGTCGCTGAGGGAGAACCATATGGAGGCACTTATTGACGATGACTTACTACTCGAAACTACCTCAAAACTAGGGATGACCAAAGATTGTTTCTTTCAAGAACAGGATGGTCTTCATCCTGAGTTAGCCTTACCAGATGGATGTTTTGTCTATGGCCTCCAAGGGAGGCACCGGTTACAGGCTGCCAGGGAATTCCTACCTCATGAGGCCGACCAATGGTGGACAGTACGATTATACTCCTCAGGTTAGCAACCATAGAAGTCAAACAGTCAAACACAACAATCACCCCTCTAAAACTCATACTATAGGTACCAGCATTACCGCACAGCACCATATTCGCGACAGTTACATGGTGTCTACTAATCCAAGTGATGGGGAAATATACCGCAGAATTAGGATGTATGCCCTTCAGAATTGTCAGGAACGAGAGCGTCATTGGAGAGGACGTCTGACAGGTTCAAAAAGGAAGAAAATCAAGGAACTTTCTAGTCACTCGGACTATGTAGATGGGTTTGATAAGCTTCTTCCGCTAGCGGGTTTATGGAAAGGGTTTGTAATTGGCGGCCTTAACAGACTTAACTCAATGAGGTGTCGGGAGGTACCACGCATGTTCCCCAAGATTCCGTTCCACACATGGCTAAGTCACCATAGGAGATACTCTGTTATCTAAACCATATCCGGAAGGTCTGGTCATACATTTTGGACGATGACCAGGAATTAATGGGTCTTACGGACGAAAACACAGTAGAAACGCTGGCGTGTCATGCCCCAGCTGTAGCATGGGAGTCGGCTAGCGAGGTTTCCCGATTAATGAAGTCCAACGAGATATTCCCCCTCATTAAAAATCCAACGACGCGTGAAGGAATCACCAACCGCCTTTATTCTATTAGGTGCTTAATCCCAACGATTATGACATTCTTCGAAGATATAAAATATCTCGAGCCGTGCTCTAGGATAATGGAACACCTAAGTGGTCACAGAATAAAAATGGGGATAAATACAGAATTTAGAAAAAGAAAAGATTCCCTCTACGAGAGCCTAGTGGGAGCACCAGTTAGATCCCTGAAAACTACGGCAGAGGCCCTCTTTCCTGTTGAAACATCCGAAGGGCATTTGGAACAGGAAAAGAAAGGGTTTCTGGAGCACCAACAGGATGCATACAACCAACTCTGGCTTTTCACCATGCGCCACTTCCCTGAAATGACCGAATATACTACAAAGAAGGAATGTGGAAAAAAGAAGCCCAATTACCAGGTGAGGCCAGAGCTTTGGAACAACTTTGGACAGTTGGCATCTAGTTTAGGCTTCGATACCCGGTGTCTCTCTCAGTACCCCTTTTCTTATTTAATTGAGAACTTGGTCTTTAAACTACGCCCTCCAGAAGCGTATGACTACAGCCCATCTGGGATTCAATGTCCTGTTGAACAAATTTCACGGAGTCTACAAGGTGCAGCCCCAAAGATAAGTGGACTCTCCCGGGATCCAGAATTTACATCAGACAGATCATTACACAGTTCTCGAAAGCGCGGTATTCCATATGATGACTCGCACAAGCTAGATAAGGAGTTTCTATTCTTGAACCAAATGCGCAAACAGTATATTTCCACTAGAGTCGAGGGTAATGAAGTATCTACCTTTTTTGTCAAGCGCAACTTCTTTATATCCTTCTTTTGTCCTACCGAAACATTTCTCATTCCCGAACAGAGGGCAGCCCAAAACACCAGATCGGGCTCCGGAATTGAAGTGAGATTTTCCTTTCGAATTGGTGGTCTACCACTAACGCAAATCAAAGGTCCACAGCACCCCTCTACCCGCTTTACCCAACGAATTTACCTTTCGTCCGCCAAGTAATCCAGTTGGGTGCCCACCCGTTTTTGCCCCTGCAATCGTGAATCCTGCACAGCGAGTTCCCATCGAACCTGTCAGGACACATATTACCCGTGGCAAGAAACAGGTGGCCAAGTTCCCCCTACCTGGTTCCAAGAGAGCTCCAGAGTCTGCACATAGGAAACGGCTGCCCCAACAGAAGATCAGAATTGGCACTCCACCGGGCACCTCGGCAATCAACTCGTCTAATGACATCATCCCGGAGGTCCAGCCATCACCTCCCACCACTTCCCCGGTCTATTTCAGACCATCGGAGGAAGCACAACGCATCACAACGAACACCCCGTCTGAAATTGCAACCACCTGCCCCTCAGGCACAGATATAGGGGGATCAGTCACACCGGTCACTCGTGTAGGCTCTCAAACAGGCTCGGGTGGGCTGTCAAGCGGCAAGCCATTACAAACAGCACTAAGTGCCATCCCTCCTAACATCGAAATCATCAGCTCGCCAGCCATTGATATCCGGCAACCAGAACCAAAAATCACAATTGAGGCCCAACCTAAACCAACCACTAAGCCAGCTAAGCGCTCGCTCACTCCTGAGCCAGACTATCGATCTACTGAGAAAGCCCCCAGGCACCGCAGGCCCGAGATCAAAATCAGATATTTCAGGCTACAGGCGGGGAACACACAGGGACGGAAAGTCCTTCTGGCGGAAATCACGGTGGGACAAAGAGACGCATTTGAGACCTATATAAATGATCTTCGGGAGGAAGGACTTGCGTTGCAAGATTCCCAGAACAGAGGATTCCACTTGCAGGACTACCCCTTGGTGTTGGGGGATGGAGAGCTGGAATTCCATATTCAAATCAAGCCAGAATTCCTAACCCCAGACGGGTTTATTGATTGGGGTCAGGGTTATGGTAGTGATTTGGACAAGATAGCCAGACGCGAGCGGCTAAAAATCCTACCGCTATTCAAAAGGCCAGCATAGAGTCTCCTTTATCACCTCGCCTGCCCATCCTCATCTACACTTGCAGCAATTTCATATGTATAGTTCTTGGACATAAGTCATCGTCGGTCGGGTGAAGTACCCGTCGAAACACACCAAAAGCAGCGAAACCGAGCCTCCACGAAACCCACAGCGCAACAAGATCCTCTACTTGGCGGACTTAGCGTCCTTGGTCGCGAATTTTACTGTTTCAGACACTCCAAGGGATACCAATGGGTAGTCGAATTGTTATGCCAAGCCCTGGAATTTGTATGGGTACTTAATTACAAAATTTCACCAATGACAATTGAAATTCAGTTTAGTGAAGTCAAGATATGCCTGGGGGCCCTGAGATGTTTAATTGAGGGGGATATAATACTGTTTCGTGGTTGCCAATTTTGATGTGAAAAGGGTACGAAGGTACAGCGCCTAAGTTTTGAATATTTTGCTAGCAGGGGGTATCCCACTAGCAGGGATCAGGATAGCAAATGGGGAAAGGTTGCTTAGTAGTGCGAGATGAATG
>Ga0307513_10008563_pt1 | contig 13072 bp, 19 predicted proteins | sample 15_EM_MG_FD_202174 | JGI IMG/M metagenome (GOLD analysis project Ga0307513, IMG submission 202174) | Populus trichocarpa ectomycorrhiza microbial communities from riparian zone in the Pacific Northwest, United States - 15_EM | ecosystem: Host-associated > Plants > Roots > Unclassified | place...
TTTCAGCAGCTGCAGCCCAGTCTTTGTAATTTTTGTGCTATCAAGCTGAGCAGGATTTATAAATCTTTCAGTTAGCCCTTGTCTTTGTATTTGTGATGCTTGCAGGGATGAATAAATGTAATTATACCCAGTTCCACGGGCTTGGCCCATCAGTCACATCAGTGGCAAGTGATCTGAACCATACCCAAGGGTCAGTTCCCACGGTCGATCACACTTCCCGATTGGACGGGTTGCGCACAGTGCCGGGCCACAAAATCGTGAATAGCGCAGGCTCCGTTGCCCTTAGTTTCAAGCCCTTTCAGGAAATTATAGAGTAAGCATATACCTTTCAATCACCATCGGTTTTGTCAGGTTTTACGCACTTTTACAGAACCCCGCCCCGCACTCGTGCACCCGAAAATCATGCATAGCATGGGCTCTGTTGCGTGCGACTTCGAGCCCTTCCAGGTATTCACGATGCAAGTACACAACTTCGCATTCATGCCATTTTTGTTTGATTTGATAGACTTTTGAAGGACCTCGCCTCGGGCTCGTCCGATCGAAAAATCGCGATACCCCCTGATCCTCCCCACACAGGTTCTAGCCCTTTGGGGACTTTATAAAGTAAGCATATGCCTTCAAATCGCCACCGGTTTCATTTGATTTGACGAACCTTTGAATGCACCCGCTTTGCGCTCATCCGCTCGAAAATCGTGCATAGCACGAGACCTGTTGCGCGCGGCTTCAAACCCTTCTGGGTACTGACAACGTAAGTACACCCCTCCACATCCCTGCTATTTTTATTTGATTTGGTGGGCTTTTGGAGGGCCTCGCCTCGGGCTCGTCCGATCGAAAAATCGCGATACCCCCTGATCCTTCCCACACAGGTTCTAGCCCTTTTGGGACTTTCTAAGGTATGCACATGCCTTCAAATCGCCACCGATTTCATTCAATTTGATGGACCTTCGAATGTACCCGCTTTGCGCTCATCCACCCGGAAATTGTGCACAGCGCGGGACCCGCCGTGTGCGGCTTCGAACCCTTCCGGGCACTGACAATGTAAGTAAACGCCTCCGCATTCATGCCATTTTTGTTTGATTTGATAGGCTTTTGAAGGACCTCGCCTCGGGCTCGTCCGATCGAAAAATCGCGATACCCCCTGATCCTCCCCGCACAGGTTCTAGCCCTTTGGGGACTTTATAAAGTAAGCATATGCCTTCAAATCGCCACCGGTTTCATTTGATTTGACGAACCTTTGAATGCACCCGCTTTGCGCTCATCCGCTCGAAAATCGTGCATAGCACGAGACCTGTTGCGCGCGGCTTCAAACCCTTCTGGGTACTGACAACGTAAGTACACCCCTCCACATCCCTGCTATTTTTATTTGATTTGATGAGCTTTTGAAGGACCTCGCCTCGAGCTCGTCCGATCGAGAAACCGCGATAACTCCTGATCCCTCACGCCCAGGTTCTAGCCCTTTTGGGACTTTCTAAGGTAAGCATGCGCCTTCAAATCGCCGCCGGTTTCATTTGATTTGACGAACCTTTGAATGCACCCGCTCTGCGCTCATCCGCTCGAAAATTATGCATAGCGCGGGACCTGTGGCGTGCGGCTTCGAGCCCTTCCAGGTATTCACGATGTAAGCATGCACCTTCGCATCCATGCTATTTTTGTTTGATTTGATGGGTTTTTGAAGGACCTCGCCTCGAGCTCGTCCGATCGAGAAACCGCGATATCCCCCGATCCTTTCCATCCAGGCTCTCGCCCTTTTAGGACTTTCTAAGGTAAGCATACGCCTTCTAATTGCCACCGGTTTCATTTGACTTGACAAACTTCCGAACGTACCCGCTTCGTGCTCATCCACTCGAAAATCGTGCATAGCACGGGTTACATTGCACGCGGTTTCAAGCCCTTCTAGGGATCTATAGCGTAAGTATATGCCTTCATATTCCCACTAGTTTTATCCGATTTGATGAACTTTTGAAGGTACCCGCCCTGTGCTCGTGCACCCAAAAATCACGAATAGCGTAAGTTCCATTACACCCGGTCCCAAGCCCTTTTGAGACTTTATGGTATGGGTATATACCTCTCGATTCCCACCGGTTTCATCTGATTTGACGCGCTTTTGGAGGTTCTCGCCCTGAACTCACAAAAACCCGGCAGGTGTTACTCACGACATGGCCTTGCAAACTTCCATACTTAGATCTTAGATACAGCCACGGATGTTTCACTGTAATACATTGTCTTTTACGTGGTTACCGTACACCGTACCTGACATGCGCCTAAGTCCACGAAAATACCATCAACCCTATGATGGTCAAACTGGCGCTCCGCCCAGGCGCTCGGGCTCTCTAACGCGTTAAGTCGTGCCAAATGGCTTGGCACACACACACACACATATAGAAACACGGCGGTCACCACAAAAATCGTTCATAACTACGAGTACATGATGGGAAACGTGGTAGATAGTACTTGGTAAGAATTGAGAAGGCCGCATGGCCACGGGTGAGGAAAGTGGGGCGTGTGCGCTCAAACATCATCTCCGTCCAGCTCCATGACGTCCGAAGTAAGATCGACGGGATAGACGGGTTCGTTCAGGTGCTCTCGCGGCGGCTCGAGACCCTTCCAAATGCCCAGGAAGTAGTTGCGAATGTCACTAAACACGTTGGCCTGCCGGCATGCATACGCGCGAAGACCTTCCAGATGATATGGGCAGTCAGTTAATGAGGAAACAACCTGAAGATGACCTTTTCGAAGCCAGTTGTTGGACCTCCAGCTCAAGAAAGCGAGGACCCGAACCATCTCTTCTTCAAGAAGTTTTACCTCCTCCTTCCACCGGGCTTCTCTCGCGTAGGCCTTCGACCACTCTAGACGGAACTCTAGTCGCGTAGCAGCATCAATAAACAGCCCGTGTTGGTTGAAAGCGAATCACCGACCTTCGCCATACTCATCCTGCCCACTCTGGTCCCCAAGACCCTCCTTTAGTGAACCCCTCCAGATCCAGGAAATCGTACGATTTCCCTCCGGTACGATGTTGTTGTTGAGGAGGGACCTCGCTTGGAGATCTTGCGCGCGTTCCCGTGTCGGAGCCTTAGGCAATTCTGCCTCGGACATACCACGCACATCTTGGTTTCCGAGCTCAAGAAACTCAGAGCGCCATTCAGGCTCCTCACGTTGGTCCAGAGCTTGTAGGCTTGCAAATGCATGGCGGTATTTAGTAGCGACGACGTCAATCTTCGCGTTGATGCGATTGAGGAGGTTCCGAGAGCGGGTGTTCGAGGCCTGGTGACGGACATTAACGTACTTGTGTTTGAGGAGGCGTGCTTGAGCGTTGAGCTTCGTGCGCAGTTGAACAAGACAGTCGCGACATTGACCGATTCGCAGTTCCGTTTCCATCAAAACCAGTCGCGTCGAGCACCTTCTCAGGACATCAGGAGGTAATGAGGACGGCAGATAGATGGGAGCATCGTGAATGTTGTCAGGGTCCATGCTGGTCGGAGGGAGCTGGCCGAGCAAAGGTGCAACCTCAGGTTGGTATTGCACCTGTACTTGACGGAACTTCACAAAACGACGACGATAGGCAGTCCGAAGCTCGATGACCGAGGTAGATGGTAGGTCAGAGGTTGTTGATATGAGTGCAGCCCGCAGTTTCCGTCTAATATAAGGTGGGTTACATAAACCAACAAATATAACAGAAGATACGCACTGTTGTTCTTCGAGGTCCAGCCCATACAGCAGGTATTTGGTCTCAGTGAAATTATCGCTAGAATCGATCGCAGCGGAGGTAAGCTCGTCCTTCTCCTCCTCCAGAGTCAGACGTCTACGAATTTCCAGCTCCGAGAGACCTAGTAACTCCGGAATTAGGAGGAGCCACAACATGCCGGATAAACAGGCGTACCAGACGAAGGGTTGAAGTATGGGTTGGGTTGTTCTCGATCGAGCTCCCACGCAGTGATTCTCGTGATCCATGAGTCAAGCGTTTCATTGGGGATGTCAACACAAAGAGCAGAAAACTCGTCCGCATGGGTGGCTGACTGTGTGATGGCATTGCCATACTTCTTTGCGAGCAGTGGGCCTGAAATATGGATCAGAATTGTCAGGAGGGAAAGATAATAGCGAAGCCCTACCAAGACGGATGAATTTGGACCAATTCCAGTGGCCGAGCTTATCGTCCATCGCGTCACTCCAATACCCAGGTCCCTGATCCTTCGTTGACCCCCCCCCTTGCAAACCGAACCATGTCCTCTCTGGGCCCTCCATATCACTGCGGCCAACTCCCGGTTCATAGTTTAAAGAGAATTTGATTCGACAGCTTTCCTTATGAGCGGCCAGATGGAACTTAGGAACAACACGGGCTGCAATGTGGTGGTCTAGCTGTTCTGCATTTGGGAGGGGGAAGTCCTTGAGGCGTTTTCGGAGGTTGGAACTCCATTGGCACATGATATCGTATGAGACGACCTTTTTCGTCTCAGGGTTGTGCGAAGCACTTCGAACGACCACGTAATCGGTGTTGGCGTACCTTTTCATCAAAGTCAGTCATATAAATAAGTGACAGACCCGCAGACATACCGTTCACCCTTTTGGAGGGGACCTGCCCCTTCTGGAAGAACAAACTCGTGCCGGCAGGTTGTGCATACAATCCCGGACGTCGCATAACCTTTCGAGTACTTGGTATTGGCGTGGTCGAGAGCGGCAAGGCCACTGCACGTGCTCATCTATTCGTGCGTCAGTATTAAGGTCAAGTGCCAAACAGCAAACGAAACAAACCTCCTGTTGATCGGTAAAGCGACGGAGGTACTCGCTGTATGAATCCCACGCAACAAGGTACGCATAGCCAGGTCCCAGCTCAGGATCCTTCTCATAGCTCGAGATTTGCCTCCTCTTGAAGCGAAAGCAGGCATCAATGCCAATCGTCTGGTAGTAGAGATACCTGGGATGGATGGTATACGTGAGGATGAATGAACAATGACATGGTGAATGGACATACTCGGTGTCCTTCCCAGCGGACTGCCAATTGGCCGGGAGGTTGACAGAAGGGATGGGACATGCCGGGCAGAGCACTGCGAGCTCTCCGGGCGACGTGCCGCCAACCCCAGTGGGGTCGTAGGACCGACCACCACGCTTTGCCATCCTGAGATGACGCCACATGCGAAGCGTCCGGAGGAACGCTTTATACCGGTCCTTTGAGTGTGTTAGTTTGTCAAATGTAAAACTAGCTAGAAAACCAACTTACGTTGACGTCGGCCGTACCAGTTGCATCAGTTAATTTTTCTATGCAGATGTAGAAATCATAGAGAGAGAGCTTTGACTGGAGGCTCAGCAGTTGAGCCAACTTGAGTAGTGAAAAAGTGCAAGCGGTTTGAGGATCGAGTGTCGTTGCAGGGAAGAGCCGGCGGCGGAGAAGTTGTTGAACTCGGGTTCCATGATTACCAGCCGCGGTGCAACCACAGTATGCAAGGTCGATAAGGTGAATTCCGTTGGTGTGAACGATGGTAAAGGGCTTGGTGCTACGCTGAGGGTTTGTGCATGGTTCGACGGGGTGGTGGCCAAGCTGGAGGAGGTGACCTGTCTGCCGGAGAGAGGATTTCTCGAAGTATGATCCGTTCCACTTCTACGTTTGTTAATATGTCAGAACCGTACGGTTTACCCTATATGATGCTGATAGACTTACTTCGATTGTATGGAAAGGGTTGAAAGAGTGGACTCGGCTCATGCAACCTGGACAAAGGAATTGGACCGCGAGGCAATCGAGGCAACGATACGCGCCGTCGTTGTGGCAGAGCTCGCAGCGGTCACCATCAGTGAATATCCCCCGCCCTTCGAGTCGTATGGACTCCTTGAGGTAAGTATCACGTTCTGGACTCCATAGTAGGAGTGGGTTGTCCTAGTGGCGATGAGTCCGCATAGAAGGTAGAAGGGGAAACAAAACACATACCCGTGCAACATAATACCCCCTTGAAACACCGTCATCAAAGTCTTCGTCCCCAGTCAAGTCTGAGGTCTCCGCATCGAAGATGGCTTCAAGGATGGCTGGGTCCAGAAGAGGGTCTGGAGCGACTGGAGGGTAGACAGGTTCGACGGTGGTGGTGACGCGTATTCCATCGTCAGCGGCATGCTGGGAGATTGCCTGTGGCTTCGGCTTGAGAATACTGGGGTCTATCTTCGTCAGGGTTTTCTTCACCTTGCGCTTCGCCATTCCCGACGACGTGGACTCTGGAGTGAGCTGGCAAACGATCACATGTTTGATCGAGCCATGAACACACACATACCGGCGCCTTTGGTGGGCCACATGAATGCATTTCCTCGACCAGTTTTCGAGAATCGGGCAGGAAATCCGACTCACGCAATCAGCGAAAAGTGTCAAGGATCTCAGGGGCAACACGAGTGTCGATGGGAGTGATATTCGATCCGGGCGTCCGTTGGGCTCGCCTGAATGGGAGCAGAGTGTACCGGAACGTCAGCATATTGAAGCCCAGCCCATCGTGATGTTGATGAAAGTGGTCCAGCGCTATAGGTAACTGAGATTGACACCTTATATACCAGGTTACAGGCAGATATCTAACTGATGTCGATTAACCCGGCGGCGGTCCTATATGTCCAACTCGACGATCCCCGGCCCACGCTCTCGAGGCCTTTGGAACGGCTCCAGGTCGAAGAGGCCGAGGAACGATATTGGGCGACGGCTGTGGTTAACGTTTGTTCCTTCCTTGAGTACGGTCGACTGACGGCCGTATCCAAGCAGATCGGCGGTAAGTCTTTGCAATCCTCTCGTTATCGGAATTTCACACTTCCTCTAAATTGCAAGACCGGGTTATCTTATCGCCAATAACCACCAAGGCCGATGCTGATCTGAACAGCAATCCGCCTGTTTATCTGAATCTTTCTCTTCGGCTTACTTGTCCCGTACTCTCTCAGGCTCTTTCCAGACCGATGCGTAGTGTCCTGTTCCAGACAGACGCATCAAATCCCTAGCATCGCGATCATCCCCACCCTCGTTTCAACGGTCGTCAAAGGTGACAATCAGTCTATCTTTGAACGCGTAATTCTCTGGGGTGAGCCCGCAATCTTCCTAAGTAGCGTACTAAGATCTATCACTAAGCTTTCTGACAAGTGGGGCGTGTTCTACGAGAGGGGGTTCTGGAACAGGGCCGCCGATGGTCGTATCAGCGAGGTCGCTATCCTCGACATGAAGGAAGGTGAGGAAGTGAACGATATGATCATTGGGAATTACGAGGATGGCAACGACAGTAAAGGAATCTCCATATCAGTAATCAGGACGACAGGTGGATCCGAGTATTAAGTTCAGGCATGAGGACCACCAAGTATGTTGATGGATTCATGTATATTTCACTACTCTCAACACACTGTACCTCGCGCATGTGTGAGATGCGCTTCCGCCAGTCGCGGGGACTTTGACAAGGTTGAAAACTCGATGACCCTCACCGAGCTTCAAGAGACCGATTGGTATTTGGCGGCTCAGATCGCGACGATGTCCACGATCGTCGGATTCTCTCGTGACGAGAACGAGCCTGATATTTATGTTACCTAGTCTCTGTAGTAAAACTTTCTAATACATTAATACTGGCGCTGTCTGCTGATGGGACGACTACAATGACAACTTTGAACTCCAGCAATGCCCGACCCTGTTTCTCGATGCCGTACGTGGGCCTTCGTACATTCATGCGTAGGCTATTGGTTGGACACTAGACCCCAATGATCGTCTCCGCGACGGATCATGGAATGTCATTCTCCAGAATTGTATCGATTTTATTTGATGCCCACCATACGGCGAATTCACAGCGTCCCAGTCGAGGGTAAATGCCCCGATATGATCACAAACACGAGCGGTCGGAGCATAAGAAGTGGATTCATTGCTTCGATAATATAATATATCATCTCAGTATTCCTAGTTGGGAACAAGCACATGTTGTGATCTCGCATACGTACGAACGGCGAGGTGATATATTGATCAATCAGACGGAGTGCGCACAAAGGCAGAGGCAGTACGTGTATTGGTGAAAGTAGGGCGGTGTTGCGAGAAGAGATGGGCACAAGGGCAAGTCAAACGCCACGGAGATGAACACATGGCAGATCAAATGCTACGGGACACACAGGAGGCACAATTTTCATACTAGATACAGACGAGTACGGGCAAAGGGTTGGATGTAAAATTTACGCTCCCACATCTGCCCAGACTATTGCGCCGTTAATCGTAAGGTCATGGAAGAGCTGATTCGCAGACTTCTGGTCGCGCGCGCAGTGGAAACCACCCGGTTCGGGCCCCGCACTCTTCAATGCACTCCTGGAGTGCGCATTAGAGTAGAGTCAAATGTATCAAGAGAAAGATGTGACACTCACACCCCATAATATACACCAGGAAGAGCCGCATTGTGTGCGACGTACCACCCGTCGCCAGGGCGGGTGACCTTGAGTCTTTGCGAGAGTGGAGCGGGTAATGATCCAGATGCATTGCGCTTCGATGCCGACCTCGACGACTCTGCGACTAGTGGTGTGGGTGCGGGTAGGGAATGGATTGGAACGACCGGGACTGGAGCGATCAATCGGGTGGCTGGCGTCGTGCCACGTAAATCACCTTCCTCCAGCTGCTGAGACATCAGACCCTCTACGCCGGCAAACATATCTGGACCAGCGAACATTTGAGCGACTCGCTCAACAAAGATTTGAAATTTGATTTTTCCTTCTGCAACCGAGGAACAAGACTGAAAAATCGAGCCTTCGTAGCCCTTGACGCAAGCCTCGAGTTCCGAGCTTGGTAATTGCATCAGTCAAGGATGCACGTTGGATGCAACGCGAGAGCACTCACACTTTGATGAAAACCCCAGGCCTTCGGCCGAGGAAGACGACCCACGGGCCTTTGCCGTAGTCAGGGTAGGTTTGGTCCCGAGTGTAGGCGATCCAGGCAGTTTTGGCGGCGTCGGGGTCGGGAAAAGCCCTCTGAAATGCGTCACTGTGCCCCTGAGTCTGCATGGCTGCGCGCAAGCTAAAGTGGCTACATGAGCGTGCAAGTTATTCTGTACTTGGCAGAGGTACTTACGGGTCTTCATAGATACCTGGGGTCCTACCGCGAAATACGACCCAAGTCTTCTGATCGCGTGAAGGTGGCGGGGATGGCGAAGCAGAGATAATGACCCTGCTGGCCTGCAGGGAGCGTGGGTGGCCGTGTTCGACACGGTAGTCCAAAGCGGCCTCCGTATCGATCCTGTCAAGGTCGGGATCCATGTCTTCGCTATACTCAAGGTCGTCGAAGAAGTCTGGCGAAACTGGAGATCCTTGATGGGTGTCTGAGAGTGCCGGTGAGGAGCTGAAAGGCGAGGAAGTGACCGGGTACGAGGGCAACGACACGGTGGCGAGAGTGGATGAGCGAACGGCCGAGATTGCTGGGGAAGATGTGAGAGAAGTCCGGGGGGGAGGGGAGACAAGTGCCTGCTTTCTCGCGGCCATGGCACCATCAGCTTACAACGGACCACCCACTATTTATGCACGGCGCATGCTTTACACCTATCTAAAAGCGGGGAACAGAAGAAGGACACATGGCCAAGTCCTACGCCGCACGTCCATTCAATCAGAAGAAAAAAAGAAATCAGTAGTGTGCAATCTATAGCGGGGTTTACCTCGAGTGACAGCGGTTTCAGGTGCACGCAGTGTGCGAGCCCGAACGAATGCTGAGCCAGTCATAATGGGGGAGTTGGACCGGGGTGACAGTGTTGTCGGGCGTATGTCATGCCGATTTGGCGCGTAGTGTCACACGGTCGACGGAGGCGGCGATCCCGAGTGTTGGTGGAGGCCGTTTGTGAGCCTGACAAAACTTCTGCTTGACGGCAGTCCGTACCAACGTATCGGCGTGTGGGGGAGGATGGGAGGGGGTTCTTCCCCTCTGGAGGTGGGTTGTCTCTCGACCCTTTGGTAGCGAACGGAGGGATTGAAAGGAGTACCGCCAGGCCCGGCCGGGGCTGTATCCAAGAGAACCCTGCGACGTGGCTAGAACACGCGATTAGCGAACGCCCTAGACGCTACGGTCGAAACGCCCAAGACGGCGACTGTACCCACTGAAATATATATATATTTCCGGGTTTCCGGTGGTGCTATTCCCCTTATTCCCTCATCTCTCAAGCCGAAGCTCAAGATGTCGTCGTCCAACGGCCCTACTCCTGACCCAGTTAAAGCTGTACCAAGGCAGAAGCGTTAGTTCTCGTGTCACGTCGCGACGTTCGTGAACTCACCCGTCTCGTACAGAAAAGATTTCTCTCAAGCGTCGTGGTCCGAAGCCATACTTCAAGGGTTCCAAAGCAACTTTCCTTAACGATCACCTTCCGGCGTACATCGCGTCCAAGAAGGGAAGCCGCAATAACTTTTGGCACCAGCTCTACTGCGATTGGTGGGAGCTTTACCCTTGGAAGCTCAGCGACGACGAAGAACCACCCACGGATGACCCTGATGAAATGACCAGACTCGCGGCAGTCGCACCTGGCGAACAGGATCAAAAGAAACAGGTTGAACGACAACTTACTGAGGTACGTTCAAGTTTTTTTTGGCGATCGTGAACTATTTAAGTGATCGACCTTCATTTCAGCGTTTGACGAACTGGTTCATCAATAATTCCTCGGCGACCCGTCGCGACTCCGTCCCCGCTTGGCTCCCACTTCTTCAACAACTCCACCGATCCCGGAACCCCCGTCCCCGTCGCCGCACGAATATTCAACAGTTCATGCAAGAGTACGCCGGGGAAGTGAATGCTGCTTTCGTCAGTCGACATGGTGATGGCAGGAACATGAACAACGCGGAGAAGATGAACCTGCGACACGAAGCAGCAAAGTCCCTACTCTTTAGTCGCTATCCCCACCTTGTGAAGCAACTCGAGGAGAAGGCGGCCACTCAGCACCAGGTGGATATGGAGGAGTGGGGTTTGGGACTAGGGGATATCTCCGCAGCGAGTGATGTTTCCCTGTATGTTACATCGCCATTTCCAAATCGCGTCGACTCATCGTTGTCTCGACAGGGCCCGTGATACTCTCTTTGATGCTGTACACCCTCTCCTCGAAGCGATTGGCAACTACGCGGGCTGCTATGTCTCTCTGATTGCTGGCAATGCCGAAAAGGATGACGACAAAGGTTTTTTCACAGCGTGAGTTCAGCATTGTCTTCTTTGCTTCCCCACTCTTGGTTCGTTGTTCACACCTTGTCAAGTGTTCATTGGTGGCCTGGTGGTCTTGCTTCGACGAAGGATTGGACACAGTGGGACGAGCATGCATTTAATAGTGGGGTAGCGGGTCCATTTTTGAAGTATGCGGGCGAGACCGGTGCGTTGCTACGCCATGTGGGATGCGTCTGTGTAACTCACAGTGATCCTCTTCAGACCAGCTACCACGAGCAGCAGGGGCTGGGCCACTTACGCCGGTCATCCAGATAGCTAAGGTCACCCCACCTCTCACCCTCCCCAACTCCATGCACATCATCGACGACGTGTCATCTGCTGAGGACCCTCCTTCCACTCGCATCGGATTGGCCACCACCACTGGACATCGATCAAACTACCGTCCGCTCCCAGCCAAGAACACAGCATTAATATCCGGACACGACACCAAGAAACGCAAGCATATCGCCAAATCACGTCCCATTCGTTACTTCGAAGATACAGGAAGTGAGGAAGACGATCCTGACAACTTCAGCGGCGACGGGTCATCATCTGGAGACTCTGTGTCCAACGACGCCCCCTCAGACATGAAACGGCAACGAACGTCCAGGATCACGACCCGCTCTTCTGCACGGACCCTTGCTCTTAGCACAGGTGTGAGGGTTGGCCCAAGCGCAGCCTCTCCGGCTCCTGCATTAACGGCTCAATTGTTGCCGGACATTCCTAACGCCGATATCATGGATCCCGCGGACGACTTGTTGACCAACACCACCACCACATCTGTCAGCTCTCCCAGTCCTTTGCCCATCGAGATTTCTGCAGGTGCCGCGGATGCGGGTGGTTTTCTCGACAGGGCTGTTCCTCGTGCAAAAGGTGGAACCTCAAGTAACTCTGGCGATACTCCCTTCAATGCCGAAATCAGAGACACCCGCGACACTGATGTCCTTCCTACTGTAAACGCCATAGTCCATCTCGATACCGATGTCGAAATCCCTCTCGATACCGATGTCGAAGTCCCCCCTGATACCGACGCCGAAGTCCCCTCTGATACCAACGCCGAAGTCAGCGTCGCCGCCAACACCGTAGCCTCTCTCGATACTGACACCGAGGTCGGCGCTGTCGCTGACGCGGAAATCAGTGCCGTCATTAACGCTGAGGCCAGCGCTGTCGCCGTCATCAACACTGAGGCCAGCACTGTCGTCGCCATCAACGCTGAGGCCAGTGCTGTCGCTGTCGCTGACGCTGAAGCCAGCAAGCTCGTCGTCAAGTCAACATCTTCAGCACGGTCCTCCGTTGTCACTCCAACAACCACTCCCTACTCTCCCCAAACATTGGCAGACGATATCGATCTATATACTATTCCTACTTTCCTCCGTAGCCATGGGAAGGGGAAACGAGAAGTCGATATATTTGACTACCTTAACAAGGTCGAAGACGCTCGTTTCCGACAAGTCCTTCTGCACTACATTCGTATCGAGGTCAACAACAAATCTGGGGTGGGCGGGTTGCTACCCACTGCCAAGAGACCAGTCGAGATCAGCCAATGGTCAGCTAGAGCCCGCCCCGCCAGCCCCCCAGATTTCACAAAGGGGAAGCGAACCTTCTCAGACTTCATCAGCTCAGTTCTCGCTTGGTGGGGGTCCATCCAGCCTTCTTGGAGGTCATTCGAATATGGAAAAGTCTCTCGTGAGGTCCGTGGGGAGTGGGGGACTCTCTACGCCCCTCGTATTAATGGTCTTCTTAATGTCGTTGTGCTCGTATATTGGTGGATTAGGGTTCTCGAGGAACAGGAACCGGAGGATGGTGTCCGCGCCGACTACGAACAATTTGCTGATGACGTCGCATGGGTTCTTTCTAACCTCTAACTAGTTTGTATGTTTGAAATTGGTTTGTCTTATCGAGTCGAAATCATGATTTTCTTGGCACCAGAACCACTGTCGT
>Ga0307513_10008564_pt1 | contig 13071 bp, 9 predicted proteins | sample 15_EM_MG_FD_202174 | JGI IMG/M metagenome (GOLD analysis project Ga0307513, IMG submission 202174) | Populus trichocarpa ectomycorrhiza microbial communities from riparian zone in the Pacific Northwest, United States - 15_EM | ecosystem: Host-associated > Plants > Roots > Unclassified | place...
CCTTCATTACGAACACAGAGACCGAAGAAAGAGATAGTATCACCAACAAGATTCAAACATGCATGGCAACGTTACAACGGTACCTCATTTTGTGCGAACAACTCGGCAATCTCTCGAGTGCTGTGGGTGGGGCGGCCATCCGAAACATCAAACCTTCAGCGTTGTGGTGGGGGGATTATAGTCGACGGAACACGTTCGCAAGCTGGCCAAATCAAGATCTGGGTGCAGTTACACAGTATAAATACATAGGAATGTCAGCAATGAGGGGACCCATCCTCGTCCGTCCCCATGTCCTCTAACCAGGGTGATTACCCCACGCCAGGTGGCGACGAGGACGATCCCCCTCCGTCCAATGCTGATCGAGATGGTAGGCAGTCTGGGGCGTTGGAATGGACTTTAAGTTCTTGGGGATGTGCGGCGGCGATCGCACTTACCTATCCCTACAGTGTTGCTCGCAAAGTTCGGAGCACAATTAGGAGTGAGTATGGTACTGTACAAGCACGACCACTCCAACCGCTAAACCGTTTGGATGATGGGTGACTGCCAGAGTGGTTGTGTGGGTACAGTATCTATCAGTGAAACGTCCATCCATCAGGTACATCTCTGATTCTACGTCTTCCTTCGCTATCGCCAACACTTCCTCGGATGAGCATTCCCGAGATCTGCCGCCGCTTGAGCCGCCTCATCTACGTTGGTACGGAAGTCGTCAACATCACTCGTGATCTCGCGAAAATAACATCGCGTTCATTTATCCCACATACCAGTGTCTTTTAGAGTAGCGTGTATGTTTGTGCTTGTCTAGCCACTGCTAATGTCATCATTTGCGAAACCCCCATAATATGATGTGCGAACCGAGGGGTTCCCTGAACGTCCCCCATACAATGTTGACAAGCCCTGGCCGGGTTTACTATCCTATATAATTAAAGAAAGATCACTATATGGTTTATCACAAAAGTTGCAAGGTGATATATTTCGTTATACCCCTCGCGGACTATTTCACCGATTGCGAGATACCGTAATTATTGCGAAAGTGGTAGACCTATCTATTTGATTATAATGCGTTATAAGCCTCCGCGGCAATTGCAACGCTGATGAGTAATTATAGCTCTTTTATCGAGTTACAATCGGCTGCGGGACTTTCCACGATTTGCTGATGCCGCCTAAGCCTAGGTGCCATTCAAATGACGCAGCATCGACGTTGCGAAGATTTGGACACAGAGGGCGGCTGTGAGAAAGTCAGATGTGGTGGCCGGCGAAACACGACACCACGAGTGGATGGGGAACCGCCCAAGATGGACTCATGTCCATCTTGCGAACGAGTGGTAACGGCGAGTGCCATGTCACCAGTTGTCTGCCGATGGAGGAAAATGCGGCGATTCGCAGCCGGGAACCCTGCCGAGAAACAACCTGGAGACGGGCGTCCCCGGTCAGTAAAGTCACCGTTGAGAATCGACGTCACTTCCTGGTCGTGTGCATCGAGCCGAGGACTTTTGCCCAGCTTTCTAATATGTGCGGTGGCACTACGTACGATCGCGCCAGGAACTCAGGTTGTCCTGGTTCGTACGGGATATTGATGAGTTGCATCAACGGTATCCCATGTCCGTTTTCTGTGAGTATCAAGTGGATTTAGTTTTGGGTTGAGGACTGCCACCATGAGTATCTACACGAAATCTCTAATACTTCTCGCTATCGCCGTCGCGCAAACCTCTGGAACGATCTACAATCAGGTCTCCCAGCTCCCAACCAGCCACAGCGAACCTCGATCGAAGTATGCTGGCTATCGGCGGTGCCAGAGGACTTGGATATTGGTGGCGAAGAGGGTGTAGGTGGCTCGGTTTCTTTCACCGGGACTGGTTGGGAGAACAACGGAGAGTTCCGACCCCCTGGGAGTATGTCTTCCGGTCTTAGGGAGAGTAAAGGTCATCGTGTATTCAAGCAGCTCTGTCGCGGAAACAGAAAGTCAAACCGTATGGTTATAAAGAGAAATCACCGCAGCCCTTACACGTTAGGGGGGTCAGACTGGATCGAGGATAGGTAGATTGTAACTAGTGAAGCGCGACAAGTCGGTAAAATGACGATGCAGGAAAAAGCCGTTCCGGATCGACAAAAACTTGCACCCGGTATCATCCCCGGTACAGTGAAATGGTATAGAGAGCGACTTATTGTTTGGTCAGGACGAATCTTCACGAACTGGGATGAAAAGTGAACTCACGTGAGAGGGGAAGGAATCACAAAAACTTCCCTCACAGCTGGAGACGATATCAGAAGAGCCACTCAAGTGACATTGTAACAAAACCTCGGGCCTTTGAATCTCGGGATGTCGTTGAGAGAACAAAGTCGACCGGCGAGACCGAGGCCTCCAGGAAGTATTCCCGACAAAACCGATGATAGAGGACTATGCTACCCTCCCACAGGGTATGGCTGTGGCGGGCGTAACAGATCAAGACTCAGAAAATCGTCGATTTGTCACTCATGGATCGTTGTTGAATCATCTCTCTCGCCCATTGGCTCATGTCATCCGCTGGAAGGCGTTCCCATTCCCGGAGAACCTGTGCATGTCAGGTTAGAAAGGGTAATAAAACTGGAAGAAAATCCCTACCTCGTCCAGCACGTCCAGCAGACTTTCCGCCTCCTTCTCGTTGTCGTCGAACTGACCGACGTTAGATGCGATCTCTTCCTGCAGTGTCAGGTTCTCGTTCTCTAGCTGAGACGGGGCGTGAGGGCGAGGAATTGTGAATGTCGGGCCAATGAAAATACCTCCTGCAGTTCCGCCAGCAGACGTTCCCTCTCCCTTTCAAGCAACGGGATGGTTCGAGCCCGAGTGGCAGCGCGAGGGTGAAGGTCCTCCCTCCAGATATCGGGTCGGTCCTCGCCCTTCTGTTTACGAAGCTTTGCATCTACGACAGCTGCGTGGAGATCGTCTATGCATTGCTTAAGGTTGATGTCGTCAAAGAATTTGTCCGTTGCTTCCTGAAATGGGGTGTGAGCCAGGGAACTCTCTCAGGAAACACACGTACCACCAATGTCGATTCCATGTGTCTCGAAAGAGTGTTGAATACGCCTTGCGCGCGGTCCCCTTCCTCCTTGCAGAACACCGGGAAGCATTCCGTAAAGTTTTCCCATCTGTGGACAATCGATGAGGTTGAACCAAGGTGGGTGGTAGGGATACTCACGTCCATTTATGCGCAGAACGTTGAATCGCCAACTGTAATGCAGCGTAGAAATGTTGCCACCGCTTACTTCCCTTTGCCCCCGCCGCGTTTCCCGACATCCTTGTCTAAACGCGTCCGGATGATTGAACTTTGAAAAGCGGAGCGGCGTCACGCGTCACCTTTCTCGTCACACACTTTGCCTCCCTCTCTCACCTCGGGTGTTTTAGGAAAATGGGCCTGACTGCTTCGGAGGCGCTAATCCACTCAGACCTTCCCGGTCTGAAACTCATATCCAAAGGCAAAGTTCGCGACATCTACGAGACCTCAGACCCGAATCACCTCTTGTTCGTCGCCTCGGATAGGATTTCTGCTTATGATGTTGTCTTGAAAAACGTCTGTGCGCTCCACACACCTCCAGGTGCTGGATGAATGAACGGATTGTTACGTTCAGGGCGTCCCTGGAAAGGGTCGGATCTTGACACAGATCTCTGTTTTTTGGTTCGACAAGCTACAACACATCACTCCTACCCATTTCGTCACTGCGAATATTGACGAGATGCCAGAGGAGATCCGGAAATACGGGGACCAGCTGAAGGACAGGGCAATGTTGGTGAAGAAGGCAAAAGTTATCCCCCTCGAGGCGATTGTCCGCGGCTATCTGTCCGGTGGGCTGGAGACCTGACTGCTGGTTCGTTTCTGACCTCTCGAATTTGGACAGGCTCTGCTTGGTCGGAATATAAGAAGAGCGGTACAGTTCATGGAATGCCGATGCCTTCTGGTCTAATAGAATCTCAAAAACTCCCCTCTCCCTTGTTTACACCTTCAACGAAGGCCGAGGCAGGAGAGCACGACGAAAACATATCTCCCCAGCAAGGTACAAGTCCCGAAATTGTATCTCGCATTCACTTACAAATCGTCGCCCAGCGGCCGCCCTCGTCGGTGAAGAAATTTACGATAGAGTTTCCGCTGTTGCACTTGAGCTCTACAAGACAGCGTCAGACTACGCAATAACCAAGGGGTTGATCCTCGCCGACACCAAGTTCGAATTCGGCATGGATCTCGTGACGGAGGGTGTCATTCTCATTGACGAACTCCTCACCCCAGACTCGTCGAGGTACTGGCCGGCTGATCAATACGAAGCCGGTCGACCACAACCGAGTTTTGATAAGCAATACCTGAGAGACTGGTTGACGTCGTCCGGGTTCAAGAAAGGTCTGGAGGGCGGCCTTGACGGGGAGGGATGGGAGATGACCCCTGTTGTGGTTGAGGGGACAAAGAAGCGATACGAGGAGGCCTGGCAGTTGCTGGCTGGCAGTAACTAGAATAGATTGCAAGAACTTGTATGATAAGCTCCCCGTCATCTCAATTGTGATTCTACTGTGTTTCCTCTAACTTAAACCTACACACGAGAAACGAAGCCGAGAAATAGTCCATAATCGCAAACATGATACGATAGGTCAGGCGACACCGCCAGGAGAAATCCTAGCGATATCATCGGGTAGCTGCAAAAGTTCCAGGGGATAATCCTCCACCATCTCCCGCGCACTCATCATTACGTAGGGACACATCGACGGTCTCACGGGGTCGGAGAAAAGTCTTTCAAATTCTTGTGGAGGAAGGAATGACTCCGCGGATGATCCGGTCCCCACCTGGTTATCGTAGCTGCCAGGTTCGAAATATTGGTTATCAAGATACGGTCGGAAGTCAAATTCGAGGTTTGTGTTCCCGGGGTTTGGCGTTGTCCCGCTAATAACTTTCGTGATGGGCGCTATGGGAGTGACCGAGTGAGTGGGAGTGGGAGCAGGGGCGGGGAAAGGAGAAGGTCCCTGAAGCAAGTTCGTGGCTTCAAGTAGCTCTGAAGCGTTCTCCAGCGGTTCGGTATGTAACCGCGACATTGCGATTCCGATCGACCATTTTGCCTTTTCTTGCAATTTCAACAAGAACGGCTACCCCAAGATCAGCTCAACTACAGAGGGTATTGAGACGTTACATACCAGGGAGGTGCGTGCCCTAGGGGCATACGGTGCGGCCTTCTTGTACAACATGACCGTAATCTCCAAATCCTCCAAAACGTACGCCGGTGCCAAGAACGGACAGCGGATTGCAAATGAACCTAACATAACCGCTGCGCCGAAGATATGGGTAAATTTGGGCCAAAAACGGGAGAACACTTCGATCCAGGGTTCGAAGTACACGGCAAACGATCGAACGAGGAACGAACAACAGCATAAGGTCACTGCAAGCGACTTGTGATATGGGCTGAGCATAGGATTCTGAGGGTACTCCATGAGAGCCGAAATAAAGAATGATCGATGAACAAACAAAAAGCCTGTGCGTGCAACCCGTTCAGCAGGGGTACTGAGGTGGTTACTGAGTCTTACCCAATGGTCGGGTGCTTGTCGAGATCCATTCCTTGAGCCTGCGTCCAGGAGTCGGAATATCCAGTTCGGCAGCTGTTGGGTAATACTTCGCAGGAATGTCTGCCGTACGAAGAATTAGGTCCAGGGTGATGGCCTCCGAGTATGTCATCGGTTTCGCTTTGCTAACAGCCTCGAGTAGTGGCCATGTGATCTCCTTCGCAACCGTATACCGCCAGGTAGAAACTGGATCTCACGGGTTCAGCGGGCTGCAAACCAAAATAAACGTTGAATTTCCTACAGTCTTTCTGAACGATGCCATTCTCGTCAGTTGGAAAATCTTCTGGCGTCGGAAACTCTGTGTCAAGTTCTGCCGGAGAGATGCTGGGGGGTCTTCCAAGGAACATTGACTAAGGAAAATATCACTACGGTTTTCCCTCAAGTGGCGATGTTAGCCTACCTGCAACCAGTCTTGATAAACGACTTCCCAGAAGACTCTACGACGTGTCTCCGCAACTTGCGGAGGAAACCTTTCACCGGGATCTCGGTCTATACCGCAATTGTTGAGTAGTCACCTCGGATGAGGGGAGTTACGACGTACGTAAGCCAATCTGTTACAAGATCGTTAGTCGACTGGGTTTATCTACTAGTAGAGGCAAACCTTCGTTGCAAGCTTCACAGCCATACTGCTATAGAACCAGGCCCCCTCCGATTGCTCTTTTTGTGCAGTCACGGATTGGAATTGTGATAAAAGGGCGACAGCTTGGACACTCTCCAGGTCGTTCGAAGACCCTAGACATCGTAGGTTAAGACATTGACCTCCTAAGCGGAAATATGTTCTGGCCAATGCGCTGTCCGACGGAATGGAGCGATCGAAGGTCGCAGCAATCGCAAAGGTGAAGAAGATCACGGCCAGTAGATGGGGCCGATGGCTCAGGTGATTGATACGATCCGCGTTATCGTAAACCTTGGTGAATATTTCCTCGATTACCTCCTGTCGGCTAAAGGCACGGAAGAACCACGGGAAGTCGACATATAGTTCACAAAGCCAAACAGCTCGGGGCCGAGGCGGAAGGCAAGCAGCTAGACTCCCAAGGAGATGCTCCGGAACCGTGGTCGGGTGGGCCGGCAAAGCCTGTAGCTGCATCTGCGCAACAAGAGCGTCGTAGTCCACATCCCCATGGGTAGAAGACTGCTGCGTGGGTGAACCATTCGATGTCATGGAACTGTCCGGAGTTTCTGGTGGGTAAATCATGCCTGCAGTTACATGACATAGGTCCCCAGAGATACGGGTCAATGCCAACGCAGACTCAAGCTCTTTGGTACGAGTCGTCATGTCGCTTATGGTCTTTTGTAGTTCTTCAATCTTATCCAAAAGTTGCCTGTGAAACAGTGAGCGGTAAAGAAATGGCTTGACCCCAACGGGCATACTTGGAACCTTGGTTCTCCTCGTCAACGGTTCCAGTCTGTACATCTGACACTCCAGGCTCAGGCGCTATTGGCACACAGCAGTAACAAATCGTACCGTTTGGACACAGATAGGCGCATTTCTTTCTCATGCACGCGCCGCAGGGGACCTGCCAAGGGGTGAGCTTATTTATACCATCGACAGGAAGTATGGCTGCGTGCCTTCCGATCACACTTGACCCGGCATCTTTCCACGAAAGGTGTTAAAAGTCACGTAAACCAATAATCGCAGGCGGGTTACCTTCTGCATTCAGCGCACGAAACCTCCCCTTTGTTCCGCAGCTCACGAATACTGTCCTTTGACAAGCCCTTGAGTGCAATCCTTGTGGGTTTTCCCTCGGCTTGCCCTGGCAACGGCGGCATACTGGAGGAATCGCAGCGTTCAGAGGTGGAAGTCTGGGTGTCGTTTGATAGTTGTGGAGTGTGGTCAGGTGCGAACTGGGGTACTTCTATCCATGGCGACGGCTGTGCACAACAAGCTGCCCGGAACGCGCCGCGCGGCCATCACGTGTTCCGAACTTGGATACTTCGGATCGGCGGTCATGACGAGCAGACTCAAGCGGAAGCTCAACGATCTCGGCGTTGACGTCTCCAGTTCCAAGGCAAACGAATCTTTCTGTCTCGTAAGTCGCTTAACACCGGCTCTCGAACGCCCGACTGTCAACCAACTGCCTAGATAGGGACGCCCTTGCCACCACTAGAGAAGTCGAAGGATATCGGAGAGTTTGTCCCGCTATGGAAGCAGGAGGTGCGTGCCCTTACCGGTATTCCCCCTGATGTGGAAGTGGCTGATCATCGATGCCAGGTCCGAGATGAGAAAGGCCGGAGACGGTTGCACGGGGCTTTCACCGGGGGATTCTCTGCTGGATACTTCAACACAGTGGGATCAAAAGAAGGCATGTACTTTTACGCGCTCCATCAGCCGTACGCTTAACTGTTGGCCAGGATGGACGCCGTCAACCTTCAAGTCATCGCGTACGGATCGAGCCAAACAGACGACCGCAAGAGCAGAGGACTTTATGGACGAGGAAGACCTAGCAGAGCTTCGTGACAGTCAAACCCTAGTCCTCCAAAACGAAGAGGTAGACATCGCGGGCAGGTATGCAGGCGACCTTGCCTCCAAATCCCTCGACGTGGAAAACGAACAAGAGTACGTTTAATCAATTCTTCGTTATTCTCCATCTTAGACCCGTCGTAGTTCAATATCCTTGGCACTGGAAAAGGCCCTCATTCCAACACCTAAAGACTCCCCCGCTGCCAAAATCTTGATGAAGATGGGGTGGCGCCATGGACAGGGTATCGGACAACGTCTCACATGGCGGCAGAAAAGGCTTCAAGACGCCCAGGCCAAATCAACACGCATTTTGACACTCGATGACTTAAAGCTCGATCCTAACGAGGAAGATGAAGAAGCTCAAAAGCACACATATCCTCGCGCGGACACACCCCTCACCGTCGTCCCACGCAAGGATAACGCCCATGGTCTGGGCTACACCCCTGGTTTAAATTTGAACGATTCTCTCGGGAATGACCGTGACTCACAGCTCTCTGGCCCACGAATATCAGGTGGGTCCGCTGATTATTCACGTTTCACGGATGGTTGATGCTGCTTCCAGCTGGCTTCGGTTTGGGTGCGCTGAACGACGCCGACGAGGACGATATCGATATTTACGACTCTGGGTCTTCCTCGCGACGGAACCGCACCGCATACGAGACTGGGGACGAAAGCCGTCATCATCCCTCGATTCGCCAAAAGAATGTTACAGGGTCTCAGATGAATGTACCTAGGGTGAGTCCTCCCAGAAATAACCCCGACCATTGCGCTCATTCACCCCGTCCCCCTACTCAGTCTAGGACCGCCCCCCTCCAAAGGTTTGGAAATGGAGAGCCAGTTCTGGTAGAGTTTATGCTCGCAGACACTTCAGTAACCGACGATAAATGGCATGTTTTAACATTTGATACTTGGCTGGGAGACTAATGTGTCAACAGGTATCCCCTGGAGGATGCCCCACAAGGCTGGAAGCCCGATCCACACCGAGTATGGGATAAATGCAGCAAAGAGAACGAACCAGTTGTTCCCACTCCGACCCCAGGGAACAAGGGCAATCTTACCATTGAGCAGGTCAGTAGGCCAATTATCCCTCATTCTACCATCCAAAAGCGCTTACTGATTTGTGTGATTAACAGAGAGGCTCAGCATTGGGAGAGACGCCCCTCCCTTCCAAACCTCGTTCCGTTTTCGATTACCTGTCGCAAAAGGATCGAGAGCGACTGAAGAATTTCATTCCCCCAAAACACCACCCCGAAGAACCGACGCCGACTACAACCCCTCCCCTACCTCCCGAACAACCTCCCGCATCCAGACAATTCACCTATCCGCGCATAGAACCTTCAGCGGCAAAGGCTGCATTGTTAGGTTTCAAACCTTTCACTTCTGACCCTGTCAAACAAGCCCGCTACACCGCCTACCTCAAATCCCAATCCGAGGTTGTTAGTGACGAGGACCGGTTACAGCTAAAACAAAAACCGGAACAGGATCTCGAGCATTTCCAACTGGAATTAGAGGAATATGCCCAGGCTGCGACGGTTTTCAAGCCTCTCTCAGGTGCTATGGCTGGCAGGTTTACAACCGCGAAGGCCGTAGAACAGGGACCAGCCGTGATTGAAGGTCTGCACACGCCTTTGCATAGTTCTCTTCTGCCAGAAACGAAAGGACCCGAGACAAAGATTGAGGAACCTGAAAACGCCAAAACACACGCCGTAAAGCACGGGATGTACGGTGTTTTGACAAGGGAAACTTCTGTATGGGTTCCCGCCAGGTTGCTGTGCAAACGGTTTGGAGTCAAGGAGCCAGAGATTTTGGCCCAGGATGAAGACCGTGCCCCGGACCCGAAAAGCCAGAACGAGTGGGAGACGGAAGCCGACTTCGCTGAAGCGGAACTGGTTGCCGCAGGCTCAGGTGGTGCATCTTCATCTGCTGTGGATACTCAGAGTGCTGGTGGGGGTGACCCTCCGAAACGCAGGGACTTGAACAATATTGGACTTGGCGAGGACGAGGCACAGGGTGCCGATATCCTGACATATCAGAAGCCCGAACGAAGTATTTTCAAGGCTATCTTCGCGAGCGATGAAGAAGACTCGGATGATGAAGATCAAGGAAAGGGCGAGGGCACCGATCTGCAAGATACCTCCGCTCCAGGCCCGTCAGGTACTTCCGCACAACATTCGAAGGAAGACGTTCAGATGGATGTCGACGATGGTCCCGTAGATCTCGCATCATTCAAGCCCAAATTTGTACCACGGGCTGAACGCGCTACTGATGATAACCCGCCTTTGAAGAAACGAAAGAAAGACAAGGAGAAACGGAAAGGTGGGAAGGCCCTGGTCTCATTCGATGTGGAAGAAGATGGAGAAGGCTCCCAAATGGCATCGAGATCTAAGGACAAGGATAGGGAAAGGAAGAAGAAGCGGAAGGCGAAGGATAAGGACTCCAGGAAGGACGGGGACATGAAGGAGGGGCGGAGAGAAGGAGCTGGTGATGATGATATGTGGGTTGAGAGGGCCGTGCCAGAGGTTGTTCAGAAGATGGATATCGTCCAATCACCTGAACTCCCAAAGGAAAAGGTGGAGGAGGCGGGTAGACTCAGTAAAAGGATGAGGGCAGAGGACTTCATGTGAACCCTGTTTCCTTCCGCTCCACCCTATTTGACTTTTTACTATTTTGGCGTGTTATCAATTGTTCACCTTCCCAATCTACGGCTTCGAGACTTTCCTTGGATTTCAGTTTTCGAACCAGTCGGTTGGCATTCGGGAAGAATTTACCCTTCCGAGGAGTAAATATGAAGTCTTGTCAGCTTGGGATGATACCGACGGGGGGTGGATCATCACAACCCCCGGTTCTGGGTCGGCAGCTTGAGGCACGCCAGCGATCCGATTTTAAATTTCAGGATCATTCCTCCCGTTATAAGCGCTCGAAACAAGGGACCGGGCCCTGGGCGAGGCGGCTGAGCCGAGGATGATCTTGTCGATCTCGCACCGTTTCGCACTGCATCAGAAAGAGGCACTGGTTTATTTACTTATCGCCCTTGATCTTATTTTTAACAGCTCTCTGTCATTGACGGCCCTCGAGATTGCATAAATTTCGGATCTATGTTACACAACGACAGATAAGACCAGAGATACCCCCCAAACGCCGTGGAGGGGTGTCAGTAGCCGAGGTTCGCGCTGCCCGTGACCCGACACGGCGGACGGGGTCCCGACAGTTCTCTTATAAGTCCTCTGATATTCATCTAGGATCATGTGTACACAGTGTAATCTTGCGGGCGGTCGTCCGGTTCCCTTGTAAGCCCCTTGGTATTCATCTATACTCGTGTGTGCACAGTGTAGCCTTACAGGCGGTCACCCAGTGCTCGCCATGTTTGCTGATACCCACCCCGTCTAAAGATCCTGTATTTATTCTCGTGAATCTGTCATCAACCACTCCCACCGCGCCATCGATAGGCGAACAGTTTATACTTAGACCTCCGAGTGATCAAAGCACTGAGGGCTTTGACCCTAACAGACGATGGCCCCGAATTTCCTCCCATCGGCAGAGCATAACTTTTCCTTAACCGATCAAGCTGGGTTGAGATGGATTCGCGAATTTTGATGGCTTCCCGCCGGGACCTGGGATGCCGAATCGTCCGCTCTCAACTGAACCATCACTCGTATCGTACGCGAAGAGCGACCGACATCAGAACAGTGGGCCAAACCCCATCGCGCACATGACTGTATCTAGCCGTGCAGTTTCGAGTCAATCAATGACCTACCAATGTTTCTCGAACAAAACAAAGAGGTCCTATGCGTCAAGTTATCTCACCACTAAATGTACAACGCGCCACCCATAACGTCAATAACAGCAAAGACATACGAAGTGTAAGGGACCCTCTAAAATAAAAGCAGAGTACATTAGTGAACAGGGGATCGCTTCCCGTCAGCGTCAGGTGACGACGGATCGATTACACGGAACTCCATATCGCTAATGTATTCCTGTTCCACCTTGACGTGATGAAGCGGAAATGGTACTTTGGAGAGCCGTGAGCTGAACGATGGTAGCGCCCTCGAAATACGGGTGCGTTGAGAGCTTTCCCAGGTGTCCTCGCAGACTTCCGGTGTCATAGTCCCGAGGCGGACGATGATCAAACAGAAAGAGATGCCGGCCACAGGGCCCGTCTGCGTGGGGGTATTAGACGTCGAAGTAGCATCGATTGGAGGAGCCGTACCATACTGAGGAAGGTGTACCTGAGGTTGCTCCCCGCGAGGAAGGCAAAGAAGTTCATCGAAACAAACAAACTGAATAGACAAGACCGTCTGTGCAATGATTTTTAAGGGATACTTGTCAGATCACTCACGTCCACAGCGCAGCACTTTCCACAAGCACCCTCATCGCTCGCTGGTAGGAGGGATGTTAGCCATCATGGGAATCCATAGCCGGGGTCAGTGATACAAACCAGGATGACCGAATCTCTCTTCATGGTACCAACCACGATGGTTTCCTGATAAACCTTCCACAAACGGAGACCGATGGCGCCTAGAACCAGAGTCAATTAATATGTCAGAGCAGAACAGTGTTTCTCGCATACCCGACATAAAGGCACTGTTGCTGGATGGAGCGTTAGCAAGTCCCGTTTCGGGGTCGGAATTAGACTGCGGCTTACAACAGGGTAACACAAAAACATGCTGCCACCCATTTATTACTGGCCGTCAAGTCCGCTGGGGTGCTGAGGTTTCGATATGAGTTCGTCGTACCGCACCCGATGGCTATGGAACAAATATGATCAGCAAAACCGAAGGGCAGGAACCATGGAGTAAGTACCGAACAACCCTGCAGTGGTTATTGAAGGAATGACGCAAGCCAGGAGACTCCTTTCGTAAATATGATACATGCGGTAAATCTATAAAGTATCAATGGTCAGCGAAGCCGGGCAGCTGGCAAGTAGGGAAGCCCGAGACAGACCATTATCAAATCACCGACCACGATTTGGAGCTGGAAGATGGCCCTTCGGACGATTTCATCCGTGCTGTAGGGTGGCTGGATGTACATCCCCATGGTCATC
>Ga0307513_10008565_pt1 | contig 13069 bp, 17 predicted proteins | sample 15_EM_MG_FD_202174 | JGI IMG/M metagenome (GOLD analysis project Ga0307513, IMG submission 202174) | Populus trichocarpa ectomycorrhiza microbial communities from riparian zone in the Pacific Northwest, United States - 15_EM | ecosystem: Host-associated > Plants > Roots > Unclassified | place...
GAGTCCTCCATAGGACTGTCTGTCGTAAGACTTAGGCCTATTGCTAGTCAAGGGTGTTTAGTGAGAAACATAAGCGAACCAACGAGAGCTTGAATTCCCGGCGATATGAGGAAACCCCAGCCAATGATATATAGAGGCAGGCCCTTCACAGCGGTAAGAGCACAAAACGTGATATCATAAACTAAAGTGTCGGCGAGATGTTAGTACCGATTGTATCGTACTGACCTGAGAGCCTGAGGTCGAATCGTGAATCAAACTTCAGTCTGACGAGCTTCGTGCAGAAAGGGAAGGCCGTGTAGTGGCCGGTGCTGGAGTTGGAGGAACACGGGTTGTGTTCGGACCTGGTGATCAGTGGAGCACATCCATCTATACCGCGGCGGCGGCACCAGCTGAAGGTCCTAACCGAAGCCGATGACATGTACACTGCGCTGATAAGAGATGAGAAGACGAAGCGATGGACCTGCTGCTGGCCGCCGCCTTCTTCCGTGTAGACCCGACATCCTCATATCCACCATCCATCACATGCTTCTTCGACTCCGCGGACGTCCGCACATCGGCATCCTTTACCACCCAGCAGACGGCTTCTCATCGTCAGAATGCTTCTGCGTTCCTTCGTGGACAGAGCGACTATCCTGTCATACTCAACATACTAGACGTCATGCTGGATGGCTTTCTCCTTGACCTTGCCAGCTGCAGGGAGGAGGTGGGGCCCTATATATAAGAATTATCAGGCGCATACAAGAAAGCTGGATTGTAAGTGGCCGATAAGCACCCCCTTAATTCGGTTTCTAATCTGTTCTGCGTAGACCCTCAAGGCGAACAGCCTAAGCAGCCACGCTGAGAATTCGTTCCCGAGGACGAGCGTATGTACGCCACTGGCGGTACCTCGAGAGTGGGGACCACTGCTTGGCGCGTTTCGTAAATTGGTTATATTATGGAGGGTGGGGGTATAGCTGCGGCTGAGGCAAAAAGGTCGAGGAAACGAAAGCCTGTGGAAGGAGCAGAACGAGACGGACAGCAACGGATGGTCTTTACATGAAGCCTTCTCTCTCCTTCCTTTGCACTCGTTGTATTCCTTACTGATTGTGCAAAATACCTGCTTTTCGAGTGGCAGGCGGCAGGTGGTAAAGGCTACCAACAAGACCAAACATACTCCGAGTTTAAGGCTTAGACTTCTCTCACCCCTTCTAAAATCGAGAAGTAAATGTGAGCCCTACGAGGACGATCCCGACGATTCGAACATTTGACTGACCAGCTGTTTGTATTTCAGATGAGAGAGAAGTGGAAGAAGAAGCGCTCCCGCAGACTCCGTCGCAAGAGAAGAAAAATGAGGGCTCGTTCCAGTGCGTTTGATCTACAATCAACATTTTATATCCATGCTCATGACGTTCCCTATTTTCCAGAGTAAACGACCCTCAGAGCGCGACGCCGTAGACGAAGCGCGAGGTACAGGACAGAATGTGATCGATCAAGCTCGACTGTCTGTCCACTCGGTGCTACTAATCACCTTCTACATGCGTCGATTCACGCGGTACAATCCTATGTGTCATCTTGCCGTCACCGAGTCGACTTCACGAACTCGCCCAGACGGAGTAGTGGAGTCAGCGGCCTTGCAACAAACCCGAACCCGGTTCTCGGTAGTACCTGCCCACGACCCGAAAATTTTTTGAGCTTTTTGTATGTATAAATCGAGCTTGTATTCGCATCGAAGCCGTCCTCCTTCACTTGGAGTGAGCAATCCTGCGGAGCATTCTGTCTAATGCACGAGAGGGGTACACCTGAGAGTTCCAGTTTGGATGAGTCCACGTTGTCGTGTCCGAGCGGACCCGGCGGATCTAGGAGCAAACGTGGATAGTAGGAGCCCCGTGAGAGAAAAAGTTACCTATTCTTCCTATCTTCTATGTTTCAACGCCTTGAGACATGTGCTATGCCAAGTTTACTAGCGTATGTATCGTACCGTCATTTACCCGGTCAAAACGGCCCGGTATTTTTTTTTCGTAGCCTCGGAAAATACGGGAAGTGGAGTGGGAGCGGCGTCATAATGTTTATACACCTCAGAGGTTGTGATGTCTACTCCAGCTGCGCAGCCATAACACGGCCAGGGTGGCGTTATCCGGGTAAGCCAAAGTCAGGGACATGCCATCAGCGTTACCCCACAATGTGTAGCGAACGTGCAGCAAGAGAATTGAAAGTCGGAACAGTCGATGGCCGCCGAAGTGTCGATCGTTTGCAAAAATGGCTGTCCCCAATTTTTTATGGCCGGGGCGCACTCATTGCGGGACCGCTCTTAGCGAATGTTCAATTTTGCGTTATACAGCTGATGGCTACTGCCATCACACCATTTCTCTCTAGCCTTGCCCGCCTGCATGTCCATCTCTGTCTCGCAGTGCTACCCCCTCTCCTCCTCCAGGCCCTCCAGGTCCTTTCCCTCCCTTGCTAGACAAACCACTAGGACATTGGATCACTCTTGTTGACGAGGCGTAAAAGCAGTCATCTGCCAATCTTGAGAGAGGCGTTCGTGCCTCTTACAGTGCGCACCGTTCGAATAGCAGCTCAGATCGGGCACTCCATATAGCCCCGGTAGTTCAACCCTGTCAACTTTCTGGTCCTTCTCACGGATGCAGGTGTCGTATGTCCAGGTGTCGTATTAGATTGACGGCGACGCATAACAATTTATTCAAGGAGGCTACTATTACTACGTTGTTCTTGAATACGGAAGTCGCCACAGCAATCAACGTCTCTTGAAAGTTCTTTTGATCTCGCTAGACATTTGGCCGGGGTTTGCGGGAAGGGGACGAGCGCAGGGGCCTGAGATATCGCACAATTATATACATAGCTGAAGTTCTCTGATGCAAACCTATTGAATCCCGAGGCTGACTGGCTTCCCGTGCTGCGAACCTGCGGAAGAGAGTGGAAGGTCGAGAGCAACAACGCAAACATCCCCCTATATATAGGTTTCAAAGGGTCCCGGAATTTGGTTATACAAGCCAAGGTCAGCTGCATGTTCCAGTCAAGCGGCATGAAACGCGCGGCGAAAGTATTAGAGGTTCGCGGGATCTGAGATGCCGTAGCCGTCTGGGGAATATCTCAGAAGCAGGTTTAGCAAGCTATACCTAATGCCCATGTATTGGGCTGTGTGCGTACATGCTAAGGGCAGAGGGGCGGGTTTCTCCACATACCACAGCCCAGAATAGTTACCATTGATGTAAAACACTATTAAACGCATGTTCGGGTGCCCAGAGCCCGGCCCCAGACAGTGCCACACGAGCAATTATCGATCATAGCGAATTTGGCCAGTGGCCGACTCAGGAGGATGGCTATTAGGCCCATACTGGTACATTTATTTTGTAGTTGTTTGATATAAAAATATCTTATTCGTCGTTGCCTTTTTACGGCCAGGGGGAAAGTGACAATTCGTGTGGCTCGCTCTTTGACAGTGACATAACCGCGAGATCCCGGAGATGGACAAAGAACAAAGGCGGGATAGAACTTTCTACCTATACTATTATCCAGAAGAAGCCTACCATATGCGGACAGCTGATTATCCGATTATGAAACCTGTGCTTCTCGGACATTGGATTGAGGATGGAAAAAAAGCAACGCCCATTGGCAAGCGTGTACAAGAAGCACCGGCGCATGCTCAGTGAAGTCTGGTGGGCGTGTGTATTAACATTCGAGGCGAGAAATAGGAGCCGTGGGAATACTCGTTTAGTCCAGAACACTAGCTATCTATCCATGAGCACCGGAATAAGGTATTACCAGTAATCTTCGAACCAAACGCGTAATCGGACTTGATCGGACTGCCATGGATCCCATGAGTATACAAGTATTTCACAGCTACGCGGAAGAAGAATCACGGTCCCAAACACACCCCCAGCAGGGTGTATCTTCGTTGTATTGAAAGAAGGATAGTGATAACAGTTCAATTGTCCCTCAACGTACCGACCCTCTGCTGTCGCATGGTTCCATGGGCATTCGGTCCAAATTCAAGTCCGAGCCCGTCCTATCGCAAACGGTTCAAAATTTGCAACTGTTACACACACGTGTCCAGCTTTCCCTTGGAACAAGGCCGGTATATAAGAGGTATGCTTGCACACACGAACTCCTACCATTGAGTCAAGATGACTGATCACCAAGTTCTGCTTTGGGGGTCTCTACTACTCTGTCTATTCCTCCTTCATCGCATTCGGCGGGTGAAGCAGGACTGGCAAACGTTAGGGAACCTTCCAGTCTACTCCATACTCGTTTCTCCTATCGACGTTCTCGGTCGCATCCTTCCTCGCATTCCATGGATCTCAGATGGATCAGACTTCACTTGGAAGCATGTGTATGAAAGTCGGTCTCTTACCAGAGAACGGTTCTCCTATCTAGCTCACAGACCACGTCTAGGTGTCTTCGCAGCATCCAAGTCCGATATTGTTCAATTCCGCTCACTGTTCCCGTACAGTACGCCACAACTGCTACTCGCCGATGCTACAGCTGCCAAGGTGGGACTGGTCTCTCAGTAGTGGTCCCTGTGCTCAATTTGGCTCTATAGGCTATCTTCCAGTACCGTACGGTATTCACTAAGGTTGCTCGAAAAATGAAAGCCAGCCGGGAGGCCTACTATGGTCCAAGCATTGGTATCACTGAGAACGATGAGTGGAGAAAGCACCAGCGAATTGCAGGCCCAAGCTTCACTGAAAGTAACAACGCCCTCGTCTGGGAGTCAACAATCGAAATTGTTCTTGGGTATTTCATCAAGTGGAATCGAGACGAGAAGGGGAAAATTATCAAGGTGTCTGACTTCATGGACGTGAGCACGCAGATAGCCTTTATGGTTTTCTCGACAGCAGGTAGGTAGGGAACCTGACTACTAAGCTAGCTGACTGAACATGACTTCAGGTTTCGGTATCAATGTGGACTGGGACTGGAACAAGAGGGAGATCCCTAAAGGGCATACCATGCCTTTTATGCAGGCATTGGCCACCACCATAGACGGGATGATCATTCGCGCGGCGCTCCCGAGATGGCTCCTCTCTCTCACCAAGCGGGGTCAAGAGGCTCTCTGTGGCTATCACGAACTGGGGGTCAGTCATCTCAGAGCACACCATCAATGACCTAATCGCAAACTCTGCCCACAGAAATACATGTCGGAAATGATCGAAGACCGTAAGGGCTCTGCGGTCCTGGAGGAGAGACGGGACTTGTTGTCCAATTTGATTCGAGCGTCAATGGAGAAGAGCGATTCTCAACAAAAGGGCTTCGAGTTCACAGATCGCGACTTGCTTGGCAATATATTTATATTTCTATTTGCAGGTGAGCTGCCTCGCCTTTAGTGCTCCAGAATTTCCATTGAGTTGTGGTCAAGGTCACGAAACTACAGCGAGTGTTTTATCATTTGCTATAGCGCTTCTGGCAACCCATCAAGAGGAGCAGGAGGAGCTTTATAAGCATGTTCGATCCGTGGTCCCTGAAGGACGTCTTCCTGTCCGTCGAGACCGTTGCTATCATATATACCCGCTCACTTTATTCTATTAGACCTATCAAGATATGCCACAGCTCACACGGGTGCTCGCGGTCATTTATGAGACACTACGCCTTTTCCCTCCAGTGAATCCGTTTCATACACCAATTCAGCAACGTGCTCAAGATATTGTTATTAATACGATGGCTATTAGGGAACCTTCATCATGAAGGAAGCAGCTGAAGACTGTTTGATCCCGACAGATTCGGGGGAAACGCTCCCAGTTCCCAAAGGGACAATATTAGCACCTATGATCCATGCAATGCACCATAACCGTACGTCAAATTATTACGTGAACTACATCAATACCTTGATATGTCCTGCAGCGAAGTACTGGCCCGACCCCAGTGAATTCCGCCCAAGCCGTTTCCTAGGAGACTACAATAAGGATGCGTTCATACCTTTCTCAGCTGGTGCAAGAGGATGCATTGGTCGGAGGTAAGTCCTCCGCTGTTCAAATGTCCGCGCTGACGAAATGCTTCGTTCTTAGGTTCTCTGAAACCGAACAGATTGCTGTGCTCTCCGTCATCATACTCTACTATAATATCACTGTCTTTGAGGAGCCTCAGTATGCCCATGAAACGGCAGAGGACCGCAAAATGCGAATACTGGCGCCACAAATCCGGTTCGTTGTCAAGCCCGTCCGCACCCCTGTGGTGTTTACGCCGAGGGATGGAGTGAATATACCAGTTGACACATGAATAATGGATAATGGCATTCATTTCTCGCCTCATGGTCACCTCATCTCCCCTTTCGCAATTCCCGTCTCGGCGAAATGTTTCAATTATATTACCCTAATCGTGACTTTTGTTGGTCACAAAGTGGGAAGTACTTTGCGATGTAGCAAGTCTCCTTGCATCTCCATGCGCTCGCAATAGACGTACATAAAACTCTAAACGAGGTGAAATTGGCTACATGAATTCCAATCGATCTGATTAAATGGTATGGTTATGCGGCTTTCCTCGAGTGCGGCCATACCCTCAATCATAGTCCCTGCCACTAGCTCGCTCCACAAGCTCACTGCACACGGAACACCTTAACGCCTGACAGGAGACACCATGTCCTCCTGTATAATACTCAGGATGACCGGTGCATAAACTTCGCCGTTGAGTAGCTGGTTGAAATCACGCGTAACTCTTAAACGTCTGGCCCCTGTCAGTAAACCACATACAGTGTTGGGCGGGCCGTTAACTTGAGAGCTGGTAGATCGTCAGGGTTCAATCAAGGACTGACGGCATTGCTGGAGTGTTACGTTCCAGACCTCTGTGAACGGACATGCTCGGGTCGCTGCAGAAAGATGCCCAATAACCAGCTTCAACCCACGCAATACATTGACCTAGTGGATACCTTATAATCGTCTTTATCGTACCTTGCTCGTTGCTCCAAAACTGATGGGGCTGGCGAAAGGCTTTCCCTGGGTGTCGTACGCGCAAGGTGGGATTATTACGAAGTGGGTACCTCGCCTGCACTCTGTACAGTCCAGGTATTACTCGTCGATTTGTTCAGATGATCGCTGGCGGTTCGGGAACCGGATCATGTCCTCATGGCACATCCGCACCTACATCCGGTGTTCCCACCCATATCACAAACCCCGCACTGGGGACCCCGAGATTCTTGAACGCTGCTACCCTATGCTTCTTCACCACTTCGCGACGTGCGATGAGCCCGGAGAGGATGGCATTCAGAGAGTTTGAGTCCTTGCAACAGGGTCAGGTGTCCATGCTTGGCGATGTAGACCTTCTCAAATGGACGTAGAGGAACGGGTGCTCTAAAACTCATAGCGTCGGCGTCGTCAAGCAGCCATGTAGACTTCACGGGGTACGCGCCTGGACAGGGACGAGACTCAAGGGAAGAGAAGCTGTAGGAGCCCAACAGGCAGAAACCAAGAGTGGCTAATATCGGGGGAAAAGCGATTGTTTGGTGACTGAGATAATTCCTGGAGGCGGTCGGTACCCCGAAGCGAAGCCGGTGAGATCCAAGGCATACGACAAGATAAGTTAGCTTCTAATATTTATTTGCATTTGTCGTGCGTAGGTTAGTATAATATGGAAGTGGAAGTGGTGGTCGGCAAAACAAGTGCTCTGATTGGACAATACACCTTGAACCTCTTTCTCTCTCGATGTTAAAATCGACGGCAAGAACGTCGGCGACGAGTAATTCTCCAAAATAGTGGCAATACAAACCAGCTGCTAATTATCCCTATTCTCGCGCAGACACCGTGGCCCGACGCCTTCGTCACTCCGTTCCCTCGGCATGCGCCGTCACGAGTCGTTCGTTCGCAACAGAGGCGCCGCCTGTCCGTCGTTATGGTGGCTTGAAGGACCAGGACCGAATATTCACTAATGCCTACTGCCGACATGACCACGGCATCAAGGGTGCGAAGGTTCGCTTTCCAAGTTCTTCGGGATATTCAATGCTCAGTCTCAAAATTCACGTATAACGTTAGGCTCGTGGAGATTGGCACAGGACCAAGGATATATTATTAAAGGGAGATAGCTGGATTATTCAAACTATTAAAGACTCAGGCCTCCGCGGTCGAGGAGGTGCTGGATTCCCTTCAGGTCTCAAATGGAGCTTCATGAATAAACCAAACTGGCAGCAGGACCCACGGTAGGTCCTTCTTCCCGCTGTGGTTCTATTCGCGTCTGAAATTCTTGATTTCGTTCAGACCTCGATATCTCGTCGTGAATGCTGATGAAGGTGAACCAGGCACATGCAAAGATCGTGAAATCATGCGCGGTGATCCTCACAAGCTCATCGAGGGCTGCTTGGTCGCTGGTCGAGGAATGAATGCCAACGCTGCTTATATCTATATTCGTGGCGAGTTCTACCAAGAGGCACAGCACCTACAACAGGCTATCAATGAGGCCTACGCCGGCGGTCTCATAGGCAAGAATGCCTGTAATTCCGGTTATGACTTCGATATCTACATCCATCGCGGTGCTGGCGCGTACATTTGTGGAGAGGAGACCGCGCTCATTGAAAGTATTGAGGGCAAGCAGGGCAAGCCACGGTTGAAGCCTCCCTTCCCGGCTGATGTGGGCCTTTTCGGTTGCCCCACCACTGTCGCAAACGTCGAAACTGTCGCGGTCGCCCCTACTATTTGCCGTAGAGGCGGAAAGTGGTTCGCCAGCTTTGGACGACAGCGGAACGAAGGTACCAAGCTCTTTTGCATCTCCGGCCATGTCAACAACCCATGTGTCGTCGAGGAGGAGATGAGTATTCCGCTCAAGGACTTGGTCGAGAAGCACTGCGGGGGTGTTATCGGTGGATGGGACAACCTACTTGGTATCATTCCCGGTGGAAGTTCTGTGCCGGTTCTGCCAAAGAAGCAATGCGAGGAAGTTTTGTGAGTGCATGAATCCTGCTCAGTGTGTTTATTCACTGACTCTTACTAGAATGGATTATGACTCCTTGAAAGATGCGCAGTCCGGTCTCGGAACGGGTGCGGTCATCGTGATGAACAAAAGCACTGATATCGTCGCCGCTATTGCTCGATTCGCCAAGGTATAGCCGTACTTTTAGGTGCTTTCATATACACCCTAATATCCTCTCAGTTCTATAAACATGAGTCGTGCGGGCAGTGCACGCCATGCCGTGAGGGTACGACTTGGATGATGAACATGATGAACCGCTTTGTTGAGGGTCGTGGTCACCAGCGGGAGATTGACATGCTGTTGGAGATCACGTATGTGCCACGCTTAAGCACTTCGTGTGTACCAATCTGATTGCTTCCGCAGAAAACAAGTCGAAGGACGAACGATTTGCGCTCTTGGAGATGCCGCAGCTTGGCCTATCCAAGGCTTGATGAGACATTTCCGTCCCGAGGTCGAGCGTAGGATTGCGGAATTCCGGGCGCAGAACGGCCCTGTCCTGTTTGGTGGTCGCCTGCTGAGCCAGGTGGAAGATAGGACGTTGGCGTTCCCGGACAACCTTGGGGGCAACTTGGAAGAGGTTGTACCAAAGCTGCTGGAGCGCCCTGCACCTCTGCAGTAGAGCTTACCCCGACGAGTTGACTGTGAATAGAAATTCATTGGGCTAACTTGGTTCTTTCCGTCTATGTAAACATGCGTCAAACATATTAGTGCGAGATGATCTTTATGAAAACTAAGTAACGAAAATATCATTGGTCTTCCTTGTGTACCACAAACTCTTCGTTCTCCACCGTTTTGGGTCCATTCCAACACTCCTGCCTTATAACCAGCAAAGTAGCGCTCCGAAGTGGGGCAGCCCGTTGACGCGAGCAAACGATGCGTTGCATCCTAGTTCTAAGTCCTGGGAGAAGACCGTCCAACTTCGAGATGCTGTATTCACTTTGCAAGATTAGGGTGTGGAGATTTTGTAAGAAACCCAAGCGCTGAGAATTACTGATGAGCAAGCTGTTGAAGAATGTATCCCCTGGAGGTGTTGCGTGTTTTGCATAGTCTCGGAATGTTATGGAGAGGTGCTCAAGAGCCGCCAATTTCTTCAGAATGGCGATGAGGACTGCGTCACTCATTACCAGATTGATCTTCAAGGCTTTGAGATGGACAAATTGCCCATCTAGGTCCAAAAGTTGGTTCACTTCCTCTTTGACCTTAGCTTTTGTATGGGCCCCACCTCCCAGCTCTAGGTGCAACAACAAGGGGCAATCAAACACGAGAACGGGAAGCCATGACTGGCCCTCACAAATGAGAGTATCAAGGACCGGAGCTTTGATTGCTCCTGGTTGCTGGGGTATTTTGCACCTACGAAGGACAAGCTTCCTGAGATTGGTGAATTGACGAGCACCAACGTCCAGAAATGTCACAGAGATGAACTGGACTTCCTGTACCAGCTCAGTAACACTAGACGCTTGAGGAAGGGCGAGATCGTTGTTTGTCTGAGAGAAGTAGGAGAGGCATTGCATTGCAGCGAAGACATTTTTTGGAACTTGGGGGCCGGTGGCAGAGAAGGAGGTTAACCGTTTGAGTAGGATTTGGTAATCGGACAGAGACTGAACCAGGACGCGATCATCTGTGTCCACCGAAAGTTCTCGAAGAGCGGTGCTTTCATGATTACAAGCCACGAGAAGCTTCTGAGCTATAACCTCCCATCCCCGTCCCATGTGAAGAGATCTCAGTGAGGATGAGATAGGAAACTCCAGGGTTGTGAATAGCTTTTTATGCTCGGCCGATAAGGGCTGGCGGGTTTGTTTCAGCACCAGTGTGTCACAGCGATCCAAGACTCTTGCAAGCGTGGCAAACAAAGCGAAAAGTCTATTTGGATCTGCCGCCAGGTCGAGGTCGATGGCCCATGAACGCAAGGTTGCGATGGAAATGGAAATGGAAATGCTCAGAGGTGCAGCTCCAGTCCGGGATAGTGCTTTCTCAAAGTGTGCATTTGTGAAACAGTCTTGGAAGGACGTTCCAGAATCGAATTGCTCTCGGCGCTCGGCGATTTGGATGTGCCTCCAGATGTGTGAAGTAGAAGATGCCACAACTTTCCAAAGGCGACAAACACGCAGGAGCGTCCAAGGACTGTCACCGCAGTCGACTTGAATCATGAAAATCTCGCTGAGCACTTCGGAAGGTAGCCGTTTCACCGGCGCGACGAATTCGCGTTGGCGTACAAGATGTCTCTCTATCTGCTTCATCTGCGTCTTGAGCTCTGCTTGTTTCTGCTTCCATGGTACGGTCATTTGATGGACCTGAGCGTCATAGCGCTCCACAATCGCCGCGATCTCCCTGGCTTTGAGTCTCTCCGCTTCTATGATAGACGCATCATATGCTTCTTGGTCACGGGTAAGGGTATTTTGTACTTGTTGAAGGGCGGATTCCTCGCTTTGGATGATGAGTTTGGCATTAACGATTTCGGTCTCTGTGGGCAGATAATACGGATCTGGACGATTGACGGTCTACAGTGCAAATGTGAGCTCAAGTGGGGCTCCCAACAAGGAAGCACAAACAAGTGATTTTGTCTTGGCGGGACCTCTTGACCTTTTAGCGGGCGGAGCAACTGGTTGAGAAAGAGCTTTTGTGACAGCCGCGCGTCTGCTAGGAGTTATTAGTCAATGAGCGCAGATAAAGGCTTCTGCTTACTTTGGGCGACTCCGAGTGGCCATTACGTTCAATAGTGGTAGTGCGTGTGACGGTGGCAATCAGGGGAGGAACTAGAATCAACTGCTTTGTTGTCACCGGGCAACCAGCGTGGCAGTGTAGCCATACCATATATGAGAGTAATCGGAGTGTTGAATAAGCTATAAACTGAGCAGCCGCCACTCCGACCTTCGCCAAAGGCACGGGAGAGGAGTGGGCGAGGCTGCGGCGTGGCTACTCAGAATGAGCATTGGACATGGGTTTTTCCCAATTGCAAATTTTTGGTGGATTGATATCATAATCACGCTTCACAAATTGACGCAATCACCTTAATTATAGAACACCCCTAGTAGAAGCATTGTCCTGTGGTCCAACAACGTAGCCGTGCCCTGTGGCTATGCTGTTCCGCGACATAAATTTTTATGGAACCCAGGGATGAGAATTTTATTTTGATCTTGCAGTATCTTCTACAGGTGATAGGGCGCCGGTGATTGATTGGCACGATGAATTCCTCCGATGATGAACCATCAATGGTGTTGAGAACGATTGCGACCGGCAAGGAGTGGGAATTTATGCACAAACCAGAAAATCACTATGCAACGTTCAATCCTCACGCTTGTAAATAGACAGTTTGAGGCAATGGTACAACTGCTGGATTTCATTCGCGGAATGTTCAGGCAGGGGAGAGGTGTATCTAGAATTCCCACCTGGAGTCCTTGATGAACTCTAGATATTTGGTCGTGGATCAGGCAATCGAAATCGTAACTGAACCCAGACGCCTTTCGTCTTGATGACCTCGTCACAGTCATACTGAGTACGGTGTACGAGCGGGTCTCATTGCTCGTCCGCCTCGACGGATGTGCGAGATTCGGATTATCGCACAAATATTAGCACCATAATCCACGATGCTCTCATACGACCATTATGCAATTGAGTACGTACTGAGTGGATCGCGAGTCCATCCATGTGGCCGTAGGTCGCTATCAGGCGATGGTCAGCCTGTCGGGGCCTGGCTAGCCCCCGATCGCAGGTTTCGATCAATTATAGCACCATTGTTTATATTTCTCGTCGCTCTTTTATCATCTTGCTATGTCATAGGAGGTATCCCTACATGTATATAAAAAGGAGAACCCCTGTACGTCCAAATATTATCTTGTATTTTTTCCCAACTTACCTTTCTGTTCACCCTTACGCGTTTTATTGCTCGTATTTGTGTTCACCAAAACGCTGCTCTCGCGGGCTCAAAGAACCCTGCCCTCGTTAGCTTCGGTTTCCTTATCTGCGGTTCGGTATTTCAACGGACGGTATGTTCACCGTCGCTCTCGCGACCATGTCCATCAATGGACGGCCATTTACAGTTGAAATGGCTATAATGCATAGCGTCCGTCGACACCCAAAACCTATGCATTATCACCTTTATGCAACATCAGATAGAGTCATGTATTTCAAGAAAAGGGCATCATATATCTACTTGTAATCAAAGAACATATCGATAGTGGTCTGTTTT
>Ga0307513_10008566_pt1 | contig 13068 bp, 12 predicted proteins | sample 15_EM_MG_FD_202174 | JGI IMG/M metagenome (GOLD analysis project Ga0307513, IMG submission 202174) | Populus trichocarpa ectomycorrhiza microbial communities from riparian zone in the Pacific Northwest, United States - 15_EM | ecosystem: Host-associated > Plants > Roots > Unclassified | place...
AAGCGACTTTAAGATCCTAGTATAGCTATACTTCTATTCTTAGCGAGTGTTGGGCTGGGTGACATTCAGACTTATGTGATCCCCCATAAAGACTGGTCAGGGACCAGTCCAAACCGGACCGGACCACCCAAGTTAGTCGGGTCCAGTCATCGCCATCACCAGGACTGGCCAGCCCGGTCCCGCCTCCAAGACTTGACCGGTCGGACTATTCGGAACCCTGATCCCAGGACATGGGCGCGAGCACGATTGGGACGGTATATGTAAAAAATGGATTCCGGCTCCGCTATTATTTCCAAGCGGGTAACTTAGTTATCGCCCCTCTTTGCTCTATCCCCTTTGGCAGCGATCACATAAAGTCACTCGGCTTATTTTTTCGAAGAGCGAAGGCTATATATCTACCAAAAGGAAGACGTCCTGTCTGAGAACGGGAGGTTATGCAAGATTCACCCTGGGGCAATTAGCAATACGAAATTTAGGAAACTGAAGCCTTCATATACTATCGATGTGGGAGGAGGTGTCCTTGGGTTTCTTTTCAGCTCTCGGAATAAACGGGGGGTCCACTCGGTCTTCGGCTAACATGTTCGCATAGCCGCCTGGGGAGAGGGCAAAATGGAAAGAAAAATAAGAGAGCAAATCAACCGCCACCCTGATCGCACCCCCGAAAGCACCCGTAGTCCTGGTCCTCCCACCAGTTGTTGAAAAAGCTGATGTCTATGGGGGGGGGGACGAGCAGCCATTTTATGCCTCGAGGAAGAGTTCTCTCTCACCACTGGTCTTAGCAGTGGTTTCATTTTCCGCTCTATAGAAACTAACTACGGCTAGGGTATACAATTCTCACACTTTTGGGAGTATATATCTGAGGAGATTCGTCCATCAATGGACGCTCGCGACACTACAGGATTGTAGTAGGACAGTGGTTAGTCTTGTCATTTGCCCCCTCATATCCGCACCATGCTGTGTACGAAAGCGCGCCAGCGAGGACAGAGAGAAGGTATGAAATCATGATTCGCTTACACAGCTCGCGCGGTCCATCTACTGCGGTTACACCCCTATCATCTAGAAAACGAGACGCAAGCGGATAATTTGTGTGGGTAGAAGAAAAAAAGAGAAAAGTAAAACGCCCCGATAGAAGGATAATCCACACCACTCTATATAAACGCCCCCTAGCAATTAGAAAGTAAAAGCCAGCTATATACAGATACCTATGGAAAAATGAAGTAGTGAGGAATTAGCTTGCAAAGTTGAGAACATTCTAGTGCTAAAGACAAGCCCCACGCCTAGTAAATACCCGACACTGAAAATAAATGGATAATATACAGGCTAATTATGAAGTCCCCACATACGCCGTGCAACTGCTATTTCCCAACCAGAGCAAGAACATCCCCCCCCCCCCCAAGCCGTTAGGAAAGGTCACCGAATACCAGCACAGTAGTAGTGATATAGGCCAGGATCACGCTAGGTTGATTTGGTTTTGCGGTTGGAAAAAAATACAGATGAGACGAGCTAAGATTTGGATAGTTGATTCCCGACGTGCTCCCTGAGCAGAGTGGCCGTAGCGGCAATAGTGGGGCAGGCTGATAGGGGTTCATTTCTTCGGCCCAAGACTAGTGTCGAGCTAGCCCCGGAGATACCGGGAAATGCTTACTTACTATGGCGGCGGGAGATTCAGGGCTGGGAGGGTGAGGGATGCCCAGGATGAGGTGTGGGAGCTAACCTCTTGCCGTGCTAGAAGCAGCTTCACTATTTCGGCTCCGCCCCACGCGGGAGCTAAGGCGAGTGGTGTTCGGCCATCATTGTCATGCGATTCGGGATTAACTTCTTCGAGTTCTAGAAGCAGTTCCGCCATTTCCGCCCGCCCATACCAAGCAGCCCAAGCGAGCGGTGTTCGACCGTACATGTCTCGCGATTCTGGATTAACTTCATCCCGTTGTAGGAGCAGCTTCAGGGTCCCCTTACCCCTACCCCCAGCAGCGTGGGAGAGTGGCGTTCGGCCAGAATCATCTCTTGATTCAGGGTTAACCTTGTCCTGTTCCAGAAGCAGCCCGACTGCCCACCCACACCCGTATCTAGCCGCGTGGGCGAGCGGTGTCCGGCCATAGTCATCTCGCGACTCGGGATTAACCTCATCCCGTCCCAGAAGTAGCTTGATTACCTCCTCGTACCCGTCTTCAACAGCCCAGGAAAGCGGTGTCCGGCCAGAATCATCTCGCGAGTCAGGATTAACATCATCCCTTTCCAGAAGCAGCTCGACTATCCTCACATCGCCATATCTAGCCGCGTAGGAGAGCGGTGTTCGGCCAGAATTATCTCGCGATTCAGGGTTAACCCTGAACCGTTTCAGAAACAGCTCGACCGTCCCCACACTCCCATATCTAGCCGCGTAGGAGAGCGGTGTTTGGCCCGCATAGTCTCGTGATTCGGGATTGACCTTATCCAATGTTAGGAGTACCTCTACTACCTGCTCCCATCCATACCGCGCAGCCCAAGAGAGTGGCGTACGGCCAAAATTATCTCGCGATTCGGGGTTGACTATTTCGTGTTCAAGGAGCACCTTGATTACCCCCTCGCCCCAAGATATGCCGGCCGCATAGGAGAACGGTGTTCGGCCACAGTTGTCTCGCGATTCAGGGTTTACCTCTTTCCGTTCCAGAAGTGGTCTCAGTATCTCCTTGTTCCCACGCCCGGCCGCATAGGAGAGTGGTGTTCGGCCCGAATTGTCTCGCGAATCGGGATTAACCAGCTCCTGTCCCAGCAATAGCTTGATTGCCTCCTCACCCCCGCATGTGCCGGCCGCGTAGGAGAGTGGTGTTCGGCCGGAATTGTCTCGCGAATCGGGATTAACCGGCTCCTGTCCCAGCAATAGCTTGATTGCCTCCTCACCCCCGCATGTGCCGGCCGCGTAGGAGAGTGGTGTTCGGCCGGAATTGTCTCGCGAATCGGGATTAACCAGCTCCTGTCCCAGCAATAGCTTGATTGCCTCCTCACCCCCCTGTGCACCGGCCGCGTAGGAGAGTGGCGTGCGGCCAGAATTATCTCGCGATTCAGGATTAACCTCATCCCGCTCAAGAAGCGATTTAACAACTAGTACCCCCTTACCCCCGTGCACACCAGCCGCATAGGAGACGGGTGTTCGGCCAAAATTATCTCGCGATTCAGGGCTGACCTCTTCCCGTTCCAGAAGCAGCTTCAGTATCCCTTCACTCCCACTCTCGGCCGCGTAGGAGAGTGGAGTGCGACCACAATCGCCCCGCGATTCGGGGTTAACCTTTTCCCGTTCCAGAAGGAGCTCGACTACCCCGCCATCCCCTTCTCCCGCACCCCGAGAGAGTGGCGTTCGGCTATCATCGTCTCCCGACCCGAGATCGACCTTATCACATGCCAGAAGTAGCTTCACAACTCCTTCCTGTCCACACTCCGCAGCCCAAGAGAGTGGTGTCCTGCCACTATTATCTCGCGATTCGGGATCGACCTCACCCCGCTCTAGAAGTAGTTTCAGTATCCGCACACTCTCGCCTTCGGGGGTGTGGGAGAATGGTGTTTGGTCATATGGCAATTTGGGATAAAGTCTTCCCCGTTCTAGATCTAACTGTGTTGTTCCTTCATCGCTTCTTGCGACCGCGTGGGAGAATGGTGTGCGGCCGGAATTGTCTCGCGATTCGGGGTTAACCCCCTCCTTTTCAAGAAGTAGCTTCAGTGTCTCCACACTCCCGCCTCCGGCTGCGTGGGAGAGTGGCGTTCGACCACAATGGTCCCGCGATTCGGGGTTAACCTCTTCCCGCTCCAGAAGTAGCTCGACTATCTCGTCATCTCCGTCTTCGACAGCCCAGGAGAGCGGCGTTCGGCCGTAATCATCTTCCGATTCGGGATCAACCGCGTTCTGTTCCAGTAGCAGCTTCACTGTCCACACACTCCAGCATCTGGCAGCGTAGGAGAGCGGTGTTCGGCCGTCATTATCTCGCGATTCGGGATCAACCTCCCCCCGTTCCAGAAGCAGCTCGACTACCTCGTCATACCCACCTTCAACAGCCCAGGAGAGCGGTGTTCGGCCGCCATCATCTAGCGATTCGGGATCTACCTCACCCAGTTCTAGAAGCAGCTTTACCGATTCCTCCTTTCCTCGCGACGCAGCCCAACAGAGCGGCGTTCGGCCAAGATAATCTCGTGAGTCTGAGTCAACGTCTTCCCGTTCCAGAAGAAGTTTCAGTATCCCCTCACTACTCCTTTCGGCAGCGTGGGAGAGTAATGTTCGACCGTTATTGTCTCGAGATTCGGGATCGACCTCGTCCCGTTCTAGAAGCAGCTTTACCGCTTCCTGGCTTAAAGACAACACAGCCCAAAAAAGAGCTGTTAGGTTACGGTTATCCCGCGATTCGGGATCAACATCTTCTCTTTCCAGAAGCAGCTTCATTGCCCCCTCCCTCCCTCTTCCAGCCGCCAAGGAGAGCGGTGTTCGACCGTCACTGTTTCGCGATTCGGGATTAACCTCACCCCGCTCCAGAAGCAGTTTGACTGCTCCCTCCTGTCCAGACCTCGCTGCCCAAGAGAGAGGTGTTTGGCCATACATAGCATCTTTTGTTTCGAGGCTAACGTTAGGTCCTGCTTTTTCTAAGAGTAGCTTTATAATGCCTTCACACCCATTCATAGAAGCCCAGATCAGAGGCGTGCGACCCATGAAATCAGGCTTATCAACGTCCCAGGCTTTCATATCCAATAGGGCCTCGGCAATCTCATCAATACCGAGATACGCCACGTAGTGAAGCCCTGTAAATCCCATATCTAGCATTACTAGCCTCAACCTGACTTCATCGACATATCGATGTAAGAAAACCTTCGCTGATATATGGCTGTCAAATTCGTCTAAGAGCCGAAGAGCAAGTGATTCCACACCCTCTGTGGTTTCGCTTCTTGCGTAGTATCCCCAGTAGCTGGAAGCATGTTCGAGGAAGGGGTATTTTTGTGGTGCATCGTCCAAAACAGGTGAAAGTTCCCTGATACAATCAAAGTTAAGGTATGTCAGGCAAACCTCTGCCATCACCGCATAAGGGTTCTGGAACATCCCGGAACGGCTGTTGAGATATTCCTGAAGTGTGAAGTGCACTAGGCGGACAGCCGATTCTTCCCTATCGACCGTAACAAGTCCAAGACAGGAGGCCAGCAATGATTGCATTGAAGGGATATTATCGGGGTTAGGTTTAGTTGACCATATTTGCACACCTAGGGCGTGGCATAGCTCATCTGCACTCATCGGTCGCTCCGATTTAGAGATCCACATTAAAGCCTCCATCGCGAGCCTTGACTTGCCCCCGCTTTGCTTGATTCTGTCTACCGTCGCACCATAGGCATCGCCCAAACCGCGGCCATTGGTCATCCGCTTGAGCTGCTCGCGTCTTTGGTAGATAGTTGTCTCATCCAATATTGCTGTGATGTTGAGGGAAACTAGCAGAAAACTAAGGATGATACCGCTGTTAGCGAACCCACAGGGCTGGAGCAGGAGGGTACCGCTACATACACATCGGAGATGGTTTCCGAAACCCGGTTCATGATTTCCGCCCGAAGGCCGGGGTTCATTGCCCCAGGGAGGGAATCGTCGTCCAACATCATCTCCACATATCTCACAATGTCTTCCCTCGTTGGTTTCATCTGGACAAATTGCGCAGCTCCGGGGAAATTTTTGTTAACCTCGGTGCTGATGTGAGGTCGGCCTGTAAAGAAAAGGCGGACCGCTGGTAATGACTGGGAAATGGCATGCAATGAGCGTAGGAGTTGAGGCAGATGCTTCTCCTGGAGCTCATCCAAGGCGTCGATACAGATGAAAGACCGGTCAAACGGCGCAAGGGCAGCCTTCAGCAATTCAAGCGCCTCAGGAACCCGGAGACCCCGACCCCCAACTTGGCCCTTTGCTTTCTGGAACGCTGAGTTGATCTCGGCAGGGATCGCGCCCGACCCACGCACAACTTGCTTGATGAGGGCGCCCAATACGTTCTCCGGAGTTTGCATCTTTTGGCTCTGAAAGTCACAGTAAAAGCATGCAACTGGAATTTTCCGATCACTAACTTGATCGCATAGCGCATCAATCACTAGGGAACTAATTCGGTCAGTTAGAATTTGCCTATACTCCGCACTTAGGTTACTGCAGTGCCCTCCTACCTGAGATATGTCTTCCCGGCCCCCGGGGCGCCTGAGCAAAAGAGGGAACCCCTACTAGACCCATTTTCGCCATCGCTCCAATTGATAAAATCCTCTTTTCGTAAAAACCAATCCCCCAAACCATCCAGCCGGCGGGTGCGCACATCCTGGTGGCGTAGGTGAGGTTCCAGCGGGGATAACCACGCAAGGATCTGAGGACTTTCATCCACATATGTGGTGTTATAGTTGGTGTTGTAGCTATTTGTCACGTTAAAACTACCTCTGTGGCCCGTCCCGGTGCCAGTAGCTTGGAGATGCGTTGCCGGATTCATCTCGCTTGAGACCCAAGGTGGTAGAGAGGTGGTGAAGATTGATGGTTGGAGATTGTGGGCAGAAGATGTTAGCGCTGAGGAAAGCGGGGTCATACCACCAATATGGTGTAATAATTCAGGCGTTTGTGATACGCAGAAACGATTGGATGAATTCCGAGCATTACACACAAAAACTCTCAAAAAGGTCCTACTAACCGAGCACTTAATACCTCAAAACACACTCCTCCCTGGACCCGCTCTTACAGAGAGCAATCCTTATCAATACCATGCTCTTGGTGGAAAACCGTTGACCGATAAATACAGCATGCGGTAAAATTTTTTTGGAGAACATTGAACGAGTTTCTGGGGTTCCGATTGGAGAGTTAAGTGTGCACGAGCCAACTGAGCAAGAGTACCGGGATTTTGAATATCCCAACCCCCCCGCGTACGAGTACAATACCATTACCGAGCATCCGGCACAAAGAGCACTAGCTCGCAAAAAGTTCTTATCCACGGATTAAATCCACTCAACCCACGAAGGACGAGCCAACTCATGGTGAGTCCTCCCCACACCGGGAAACCATTGTGATTCATTCCATATTTTCCGATTCCCTCCCCTCTCAATGCCCAAAAAATGAGACTCCCGCATAGAACCACCCTGCATTTGACCATAAAACTATGAAGTTAAAAATAAAAAAATAAAAAAACCGAAACAAACTTTGTGATTTTTATATATCAGTATTATTATTTCTTTCGCCAGCAGGAAGAGTTTTATTTTGTTGGGCGGCTCTTTCTTAAAAGTGCCCTGGTTGGCAGTGCCAAGAATTCGGTGAAACCTGCCAAATAAATAGCGAGTTAGGAGAACCCATTGTGAATTGGGCAAAGCACGCGCAGTACCGTATCGCGCGAGGGCGTTAGGAGTGTCTCGGGGGCCGACGGAAAAAGGTATAGCCGGGGACGCGCTAAGCGCGAGGCCATAGCTCCACCACAGTGGCCCGTGCCGTGGGCCACCCACAACACCTGACAGCACCGAATCCCTCCCCCAAACACGAGATCTCCCAGAAACACGAGATCTCCCCAAACACGCACGAGATCCTCAAATCTCTCTACAGCTCACGTTCTTTGTTGCCTACCACCCCTCTCTCGGCAACAACCGCCCCCATTGTCAGCCAGGGACATATCGGTTGCAACCATCCCGAGCGACAAGGGTAGCGACCGTCTCACCAACGCCTTCCACTTTGGAATCGCACTACGGTACTTGGGCCAGGAGAGAAGGAAGCAGCTCGGTTTGGTGTTTGTCGGGTCACTTTGGAGTTAACAAGTTTTTTCCTTTTCTTCCTTTCGCGATTGTGATTGTTTAATGCATATGTTTTCTGCTTTGAAATATTAGCGTCCCCGTCACCATCACTCAGCTCATCTTAAAAAGTTCTACCAAATATTCCGAAGAAAGTCAACAGGCCTTGGGTGGTTCTTCTCATTTCGTATGTAATTTTCGTAATATGTTTTAAATTGCTTGAGGAATGAAAGAACAGGGAAACTATCGGTGGATATTTTGTTGCTAGTTACTCTCCAGCTTCCGCTGGTATTTTTTTCCAAGACGAGTATCATGCAGACACCCCCCTCCTATTTTCTACGTGTTACAGTAGATGCGCGTAGAGCATGTACCGGGTGGTGGTAGCGCTGCGTATGCTTTTCTGCAGTTGGATGATTTCCTAGTGGTTGCCTTTCTACGTTGGTTGATGCCTTCTTTCTTTTCTTCTCTCTCTCTCAGCAATACAATATCATCGCTTTCTGGGATACAATTCGCAACACTACGGTATTTGAAAGATTTTCTGTAAAAAAATAACGAACGCCAGTTGGTGAGATTCAGCTCATTTCCCCCAAGCTATCCTACCTAGAAAACGGCATTCATTGAAGTACTTTGTCTTGGATTGCGCTGCCGAACGGCCGGATCGCTGGATGGGTTTTTGTGTGGCAAATATCCCACGGCAGTGAAGGGTGGGGATTTGACTTTGTTAGCCCCAGTATGCTGTATCATAGTCTACCATGCCGTGAGATCCACGAATAGCAAATTGCCCATGACTTTTGTTCAATATGTGAACGCGGCACGATCTATTCTATGTGGATAATACTTCACAAGTACGAGGGCGGTTGCGAGGCACACTTAGCGAGGAGGCGAAGAAGGGATTGGTAGGAGTTCCGGTTCTTAATTCTTCTAAGCCAGGTGGGCGGTAGCACCTTATTTATAGAAAACTGCATGTCCATATACGCAAGAGAAATATAGGGAAAACAATGTAAGAAACATAAGTGCGAACATGTTTGACCCTGAAATCCAGCCAAGTAAATCCCAAATAATGTGGGTGAAAACAAAAGGGTGTGGAATGATTATTAGAAATATCATGACCAAGAATGGTGCATAAGAGATGCATAAACAAGTGTAAAATCCTAAACACCTGATTGGAAAGCACATGTTAAATCCCGAGATATTATCCTGAAATAAACAATAAAACTCCATAATATATATCTTAGCTGTAGTAATGTAAGCGGTGGACAGGCGGAGCCGAAACAGCAACTAAGTAAAAGAATACAGGGTAGTGTGTTGAATATACATAGGAAATATACAGAGAATTTCAACAACTTTGACACGTGTCAGCCCCCCCAGATGGTGAACCAAAAATTCCCAACCCTTTGTCCATGGGATTGGTTGCTCAGGAAGCAATCGCAGAAGGGAAGCTGACACGCTGAACTTATTTGAATACCTTTCAAGAGCTCCGCTTATGCGTTGGTGACTGGTAGGGTGAGATTTAGGGGTTTCGGCTCACCAGCATGGAATCAATTGCGAGGATGAAATTATTCGTAAATCAATTAGACTGATGCACCGTACCGATACCACACAGCTGACAGGGGGGTTTGTGGCTGATTAGTGATTCTGAGGTGGTGATAGTAGTAGTGAGGAACCCTGCAACGGCTAAGTTAACCCCGCCAGTAAAAACTTTTGCGATTCGCCATCCGATTATGATAGTACCCAAGCCGTTAGCTTCAGCACTCCACCGTTTTACACCAAAAATGGCCATTCTCGCTTCACAAAATCTCAGCCGTTGATTGAAAAAAAAAAATTCAAAATGTGCCAGAACTCTTAGCTTCTAGATCCATTACCATTTACAAGTGGCAAACTCTACTAGTAAATGCCCATAGCACAATAGGAGAAAGAATAATAGCGGGAAAAAGGTGCCCCTAATCTTACCTGTTTCCCATACAAAAGGTACATTGCAACAATACCCCACCTAAAATAACCCAGCTGAATCCTAAGCGATAGCCTTAATCATCACTATCGATTAGCTTGCGAAGTGATCTTCCTGAAGACGCAATCAATATCGAGGTTAAGCACCCCCGTGCGTTCTTAAATCACCACGGCAACCACACTAAATCTCACTTGCTAAACCATTTTTGGAGACATAAGCACTGCGACGACCTTCTCTTGTTGCATAATAAGAACGGAAAAAGATATGTTCGTGCAAATGCACTAAGAGATAAACAATCTGATAAACAAAGTATATGATTGGCTAGAAATGGTGAAAAGAGTGGGAAGATATCGGGAACCCGACCCTAGTGAAATCACCATCTTTGCCATCTGTAACGGGGTCTTGACACTGGACGTTAGTCCAAGGCACACAACGACAGGAAGGTCCTAAACGATAACACTCGTTTAGTATAAGGGTTCGGAGATGACAATCTGAGGTCAAGGCTGATCGTGTAACGATAGATCAGGGTCAGGGTTCGTGGGTTCTTGGCGTGGAACTTCGATATCAGAATAGAAGACGTTATATTCTGAAGTACAAGAGTCGTGAAAGAAATACCAGGTAGCGTAAAGAATCAAGGAAATAGGGGGTTTTCTTCTTTTTTTTTTTTCTTTTTTAATCAAGTATTCGTTGTTAAGTACAAGGAACAGCATGAAGCGCTAGCTATGGCCCATGCTTCCTCCCCCCTATTTTCCCTCCAAGTGCAATTTGCACTTTCAGAAACACCACGTACACGATCTCGAGATTTCCGCGTAACGTGACCTGTCAGGTTACACGAGTACCATATGGATCCCTCTGTGCCGCCTTTTGGTTCGAGTCGTCGAAACAAAGGGAAAGGCAAAAAGACCAACCCCCCCCCAACTCCGGCAGGTGCTACGAGCTCCTCCACTCACGAGGGCACCCCGACCCTGTCCCCGATCTTCATGTCAGCAGGCCCCCCCTCGCTCAAGTGACCCAGAAGCAACACGATAACAAGCCTCCCACATATCGATGACAGATACTTGAGAAACGCCCCTCCAAGCGCCTACATCCTGAACCTTTTCCACAAGATAAATCAGGACCAGGAAATCGGGGCTACCACAGCCAGCAAAGAGAATGTGGTCATGATAGAGATGATCTATCAGATCCATAAAGACTACAGGATGGCGATCGATGCGCTAAGCGAACAGATCGAAGCCCTTGGAAGTTAGCACACTCAAAGATGCTACACCCCGGCCTGACACCCCCACCCCGATACCCTTCACACTCCTGGCAACGGCCCCTGCACAACCATCTGCCCCCGACGCCAACCCTTTGACCCTCCCCGCAGATGCCCTGCCCACATCGTGGGCAACGGTGGCTACGAAAGGTAGGAAAGAGAAAACCACCATGGCTGCTAGGGCTGCCCAAGCCCCAGCGAAACCGAATGCCAACAACAGACCCCAACTCAAAAAGGGTCTCACCGCCAGAGAACGCCGCCTTATCATCAAACGAGAAGGCGAGCCACTCCCCACCTCTGCACTAGACCTAAGAGACGACATCAACTTAGCGCTAGCTGCTACCTACGTACAGACTGTCTCCATCCGGGGAAACACAGTCACTCTCACCACGATGGAATCAATCAAGGCCACCTCGCTTAACAGCAAGGTGGGGTCGTTCCTTCACCTGATACCAGGGACGGTTAGCGTTCTTCTGGATACCCCTGTATCACATGTCCTGGTGCACGGCATCCCCACCTCGAAGTCTCTAGTAGAAATAGCTACGGAGCTCACCACTTTCAACACTGGATTGTCCCTCACCGGTCAGCCCAGATGGCTTACTACCGACGACGCTAGTGCTGGAAAATCCGCCTCCACAGTCGTGATCACCATTACTGGTCCCAGGGCCTCTGACTATGTCGGGAAACGCCTGGCTGCCTTCTCGTCCACCTATAGAACCGAGGGCCGATTGCGTTTCAACTCTCACACCCAATGTTCCAACTGCCACGGCTACGGACACCACAATAACAAGTGCACCAATCCAGCCACGTGCCGGTGGTGCGCCTCTTCACACCCTACAGGTAATCACACCTGTCCCACCGCCACCTGTCCCATACGCGGCCGGCCATGCAACCACACTGTCCTTAGGTGTGTGCACTGCAAAGGCCCATACGACGCCCACACTATATGATGCCCCTCCCGCCCTAAGAGTACCCAGGATGATGGGCCGGATGAAGGCGAGGAGGAGATGACCACTTGATGACTATGATTTATGTTATGGTTATTACGTAGACTTTGGTTCCACATTTTATTTTTATCAAATAAGGCGGTGATGAAGTTTCTTTTGTTATAATAATGGTTTTTCCAGGCCATACCTTAGGGTGCATGCCGGAGTTTTCCTGTAGTTAAATACGAAATAAACTCATAGGATTTTAAAAAATGAAAAAAAGAAAAAAGCGCTAACTATGGCCGAAACAAAACTATAAAAACAATCCAACGGCCCGCCTCACCTCGTGATGGGACAAACAAATACCCCCCGCCCGTAGGAAAGAAATCAAACATGAAGACCAAAAACCGTACCCCCAAGACCCTATGGTATGGGCCTCTCCGCACACCAGCCGCCAGCCTAAACTAACGGGGTGGAAAGCATAGGAAAGCCAAACACGAAGAAACCCAACATAAAGACGTACAGGAGCAAAGAAACCCTTCAGCAGGCCCCCCAAAACAAAAGAAAAGAATCTTACGGCCCAGGGCCGACGGAGCGGAAGGATAAAACTACTGTAGCCTGTCTCCTAAGGGAATTCCCTGAACCGAAGCAGTTCATGGGGCAAGGCCTGGCACGGGTGGAGTGCCCGTCAATCGGCACGCACCAGACTTTAGGAACATCCAAGGAGATATTGCAATACCATGGAATACCGTAACCAGCACAAGTTGCAACCGTATAGTAAGCCGCGTAGCGGGTGAAGAAGGCGAGGGGAGCCACCCAGCGAGGAGAGCTACTCAGCAGAGGGGATGCCAGCCAGAGCGGATAGACCATGGGCCGACCGGACGATATTACCGCCAGTCTCGCGTGGTCCCTTGTTACAGGAGAGAGAGCGTCACTACTGGAAGTGATCCCGGACGAGGGGGAGGCCCAAGCAGGAGGGAGAGAAAGGGATGGGGCAGTAAGGAGCCAGCTAGCTGTAGCCGTACGGTGCAAGCGGATCTAACGCGTGGGAAGCGTGAGAGGGAAGGCTCGCCAGCAACCAAGAAGTACGAACACCATCAGCAAAAATAATACCCTGCGTTCTGTGCGTCCTGTGCGTCTGACGCACCTGACGCCGGAACACAAATCGCGAATCAGGACGCAACGTCGGATCGACGTTGCGTCCTGAC
>Ga0307513_10008567_pt1 | contig 13067 bp, 13 predicted proteins | sample 15_EM_MG_FD_202174 | JGI IMG/M metagenome (GOLD analysis project Ga0307513, IMG submission 202174) | Populus trichocarpa ectomycorrhiza microbial communities from riparian zone in the Pacific Northwest, United States - 15_EM | ecosystem: Host-associated > Plants > Roots > Unclassified | place...
GACGCAGCCGGGCCATCCGCTGCCGTCGACGCGGACGGGCAGCAACGCCACAGCGGGTTCCGGGCAAGCCTTGAAGGCATCGGCGCCGTCAGCGGCGGTCTGTTGGTACTGGGCACCATCGCCGGTCTGCTCGGCGTCACGGGCTGGCTGGCGCTCGGGCTGGTGGTTATCGGGGGCTTGGGCCTGGCGACAGGCGTCGGCCGATGGAGATCGTCGAGACCCACGGCGGTCGCCGGCGCTGTGGTCGCGCTCGTCAGCGTTGTCGGCCTCGGCGTCAGCGCGGCCACTGCCCCGCCCACGTCAGGCGACGAGGACAATCAAGTAAGCCCCGCGGAGCAGCAGAACGTCTTGCCGCTCAAGGTCGCCGTCGGCTCCAGCGCTGACGAGTGCTCAACCGGCTGGGTGGTGCCGGTGCCACCAGCTGACCTGGCTCCCCTGCCCGGCTGGGCGGATGACCCATCGGAATGGATCACGAGGCTCCGAGGAATTCCGGCGGACTCGATGATGGTCACTTTCACCGTCGACGGAGTCGGGCTGGAGAAAGTCACCATCCACGACATCCGGGTTGTCGACGTGAAGGCACTCCGTCCGTCGACCGGCACCCGCGTCGTATGGGTGTGCGGAGGCGGCAGCCTCTACCGCTACATGCTCATCGACTTCGACGCGAACCCGCCGAAACGAACCTTCCACGTGGACGAAAACTCCACCGTGCAGCCGCGCGAGCGACGACCGATATCCTTTCCGTACGTGGTCTCCAGCGTCGATCCAGAGAGTTTCGAGGTGATTGCCCACGCCAAGAAGGCCAGCGTGGAGTGGGCACTGGAGATCGACTGGTCGTTCCAAGGAAAGACCGGAGTCTTGAGGGTCGACGACAACGGGAGCCCCTTCCGGATATCGGGTGCCGCCGCGGTCACGGCCTCGTGCGCCTGGCTCCCAGACAACATGCCAGCCGATGGATCGTCTCCTGGCTGCCCCGCAGGTTAATAGCAGCCAGCCCGGCAGGAGCCGGCAGTGAATGCGATCCGCCTACCCAGTGCTCGCCACCCGCCGGTCGAAACAGTCGCAGGGCAGGCGGGCGGTCACCGTGCCTGTGTCCCGGACCACCACGATCATTTCGTACCCGCCGTCAGCGCTCACTGTCAGCGCGTGGACCTGCGTGTCGTCGACCACCGCGTGCTGGACCGGTCCGGGCAGCCGCCACCGCAACCGCACGGCGCCCATGTCGGTAGCCATCATCTGGCTCGGTTCCACCCCTCTTCCCGGCCGAGCCGGACACCCTGTGCCACCGGCCCAGGAGTGACGACGGCGGATGGGGTCACCGCTTGCGATGAGGCGGGACGCCGGAGCGTCGGCCAGTTCCACCACGAAGCCCGGTGCGGGCTCGTGCCGGCCGGTGACGACCCACCGGAACCGTTCACCGGCCATCCGGCCCGCTGTGCGGAGATCGTCGCCTGATTCAGCGCGACCGTCAGTTGAACCACAGCCGGCGGAGGAGCTGACCCGGCTGCTCCGTGTCATCCGGCCCGAAGCCGTCGTCACCGCTCGCTATGATCAGCGGCCGGTACAGCGCGCGATTCTCGGGTGGGAAACAAATGTGGTCTTTGCGGAAAGGTTTGAAGGACCCGTTCCTCGACCCTACCTACGGCGACCCTCATCAGAAGGCCCTGATTCGCGCCCTGGAAAAGCGCAAATGGAAGTGGGCGCGGGAGATCTTCACGATGGCCGCCGACCCGGACGAGATGGCTTTCTTGATGGAGGCGGCCGGCAAGGTCGACGGTATTCAGGACTGGATCGGCCGCTGGATCGACGCCGAGCCCGATTCGACCCTGCCGAGCCTGGTCGCCGGCTGTCACGCGGTGCATTGGGCGTGGCAGGCGCGCGGCGCCAAACGTGCCCTGTACACCACCGGTGAACAGTTTCAGGAGTTCCATCGGCGGCTGCATTACGCCGACGGGCTGCTGCGGCAGGTGATCGCCCGGGAGCCCGACAACGTGACCGCGTGGGCGTGGCTGGTGATGAGCTCGCGCGGTCCCCAGGTGGGGCAGCGGGAGGCCCGCGACCGTTTCGAAGCGGTGGTCCGGCTGTATCCGGGGCATGTGTTCGCGCACGAGTACCGGATGCAGTACCTGTGCGCGAAGTGGTCCGGCAGCCACGAGCAGATGTTCGAGTTCGCCCGCGGTGCCACGGCAACGGCCGGGCCGGCCAGCCCCCTGCATGCGCTAATCGCCCAGGCGCACATCGAGCGGTGGTGCCACGAGGAAACCCAGGCCGACAACGAATACATCGTCTCGCAGGAGGTCCGGGCCGAGTTGCTCGCGGCCGCCGAGCTCTCGATCTTCCACCCGGACTACGTGCCGGCTGGCCCGGGCTGGGCGCAGCGGCTGTCGACGTTCGCGATGGCGCTGGAACTGGCCGACGAGTTCGACGCTGCCTGGCATGCGTTCGCGCTGCTGAACGGGCAGGTCACCCCGTGGCCGTGGATGATGCTCGGCGATCCGGTCGAGAAGTACACCGCCTCTCGCATCTGGGTCGACCAGAACCGCGGGTGATCGTCTGTCCGGCGCGGCAGGGAGCTCCGACTTGCATCTTCGATGCCTTTGCGGGTGCAGGCCCCGCTCCGCCGTCAGCGCCTGCACCCGGCAACGGCAAAGCTGCTTATGTGTCCGTTCACTCGATCACTCGAGCGCTCCGTCATGAAGTACACCGTCTCGATCGAGATCGCCCTGCCGAGGGAGAAGGTGGTCCAGCTGCTCGCCGACCCGGGACGTCTTTCGAAATAGCTGCGGGGCCTGGTGCTGCACGAGCCGCTGAGTGGGGTACACGGGCAGGTCGGCACCAAGTCGCGAGTGGTAATGACCGAAACCGGCCCGGAGACCACGCTCTGGGTGAGCGAGAGCGAGTACCGGTTCAGCGGCTTGCTGATGCGACTGGTGGGGCTCTTGATGCCTGGCGCCGTGGCCGCTTCTCACTCCGACTGCACTACGGTGAACGGCGGCCGCACGCCCTCGGTCAGCTCGGCCGCCGCCTCGAGCGCCATCACCGCACGTTGCCCGCTACTGACCGGCGACCTGGCCGTGGAGTGGAGCGACCCTAGGGCGACCATGAATGCCGACGAGAAACTGTCCGCCCTGTTCCTGGCCGTTCTCGGTCCGCGCATAGCCGCCCTTGGAGAGGCACTCGCGGACGGCCTCAATGAACGTCGTCACCATGAACCGGTCGACGTCCCAGGTGTCGGGTTCGCCGACGGTCAGGGAGTAGCGCAAGAGTTGACCCATCCGATAGCTGGTCGTGAAGCCCATCAGGTAAGGCCCTACCTGAAACACCTTGGAATCCGACCGCACCGCAACGTGCCACCCGTCGCTCCCCGCCGAGTCCCCACCAATGGTGACGGTCCGCCCATCCGTAATCCCGACGATGCACGTCATGAAGCCACTCTCCATGGCTGGTGAGCTCATGCCAACCATCGAGTGGGCGGCTCCGGCGACCAGCACGGCGTGCGCCGGGATCATTGTGGGATAGGTTCGCTGACATGGCGGACGACACCCTGCGCTCTGTGACCCTGCAGCGCACGAGCCTTGGCCGGTACGAGGTACATAACGCCCGCGGCGGCACGATAACCATCGGCGTCGGGGACGGTAGCGACTTCACTCCGGTAGAGCTGCTGCTCGCCGCGCTCGGTGGCTGCACGGGCGCCGACGTTGACTACATCACCAGTAAGCGCGCGCAGCCGGACAGCTTCTCCGTCCACGTCACCGGCGACAAAATCCGGGACGAGACCGGCGGCAACCGGCTGGTCAACTTGGCCATCGAGCTGCGTGTCACGTTTCCGGAGGGTAGCGCCGGCGACGCGGCCCGGGAGGCGCTGCCGCGCGCGGCGCGAATGTCGCACGATCGGCTGTGTACCGTCTCGCGGACGGTCGAGCTGGGCACTCCGGTCGACACCCGCACCGAGCCGTCGCCAGCCGGTGCATAGGCGTCTGGCCTGGAGGCGTTTCGTCATATCTGCTACCAGGCCCGTGCTGGAATGGACGATCAGGTGTCCGGGCTTCGAATCAGCAACGACCCGAAACCGCCGTGGTCACCGGGCAGCTCACTATCCCTTGTGGAGCCTCAGGTAGTGCTGGCGGAGCGGCGGGTCCAGGTGCTCGATCGCGTAGCGGAGGGTGACCCGGGGCGCCGTCCCTGCATGTCGGTCGAGGAAATCGATGAGCTGCGCCTGGTCGGACTTCCCGGCCTCCCGTAGGAGCCCGCCGACCGCCTTGTTGACGTAGTCCTCGTGGTCGTTGATGAGGATCTCGGCGATCGCGAACGTATCGTCCACCTCGCCCCTGCGAACGAAGTACAGCGTCGCGAAGATGGCCAGCCGCCGCTCCCACCAGTCGCCCGCGCGGGCCAGCTCGTAGAGCACTGTGCGCGGCTTGTCGAAGAGGTACCCGCCAACAACGTGGTGGCCGCTGAGGTCCACCAGGTCCCACGTGTTGATGCGGTCGGTGCGTCGTAGGTAGAGCTCGTACAGCTCGGTCCGCAGAGCCTCGGTGGTCGACTTGCGGGTGAATTGCTTGCCCATGATGCTCAGCGCGCCCACCCGCTGGTGGTGCTCCGGGCTCTGCAGCAGCTGATCGATGTCGTCGAGCGATAGGTCGACGAACTCGCGGGCGAGGGCGAAGATGTCACCCATCCGAACCGGCCTGGGCAGCGCGCCCAGCCTCGCCACGAACCGCTCTGCGGTGACCTCCACGAGCGCAGGCTAGCAAAACCTGAGGCCAATCGCGGTTGGCCGCCGGTCTCAAGCGGCGCCTGCCTGACGAAGGTCGGAGAGAAGGGTACGGTCGCTTGACCCTGACACCGTGTCAGGCCGTAGACCGGGACGAGTCATGTTAAGTATCGGAGACTTCGCCAGGCACGGCCGGGTATCGGTACGTATGCTGCGCCACTACGACGCGATCGGGCTGCTGCGCCCGGCGCGGGTGGACGCCGCAACCGGGTACCGCTGTTATCAGGCCGCGCAACTCGCCGACCTCAACCGTATCGTCGCGCTGAAGGACCTCGGTTTCACGCTTGAGCAGGTCCGGTCGGTGCTGGATGAACGGGTCAGCGGCGACGAGTTGCGTGGCATGCTACGGCTGCGGCAGGCCGAGTTGGCGGCGCGGATCAGCGCCGACCACGCCCGGTTGCGCCAAGTCGAGGCGAGGCTCTGCGCGATCGAGAGCGAGGGCCGTGAACCGATGGCCGATGTGCAGATCCAACCCCTTCCCGCGGTACGCCTGGCCGAGTTGACCGGACCGGCCGCGAGCTATGGACCCGAGGACATCGCACCGGTAATTCGTCCGCTGTACGACGAACTGGCCGCGCACCTGGCGCGGGCCGGGGCGCCGGTCACCGGGCCGGCTGTGGCCTACTACGAGGACACGCCGGGGGACGGCGTGTTGGTACACGCCGGCTTGACCGTCGGCGTCCCACCCGCGGACAGGTACGACTTCGCCGTTGTAGACCTGCCGCCGGTGGAACACGCCGCGGCTCTGGTGCACCTAGGCCCGATGGACGAGGTCATGCCCGCCTACGAGGCGCTCGCCCGGTGGGTGGACGCGAACGGCTGGGTCGTCAGCGGCTCGACCCGCGAGCTGACCCTGGCCGCCGGCCCGGACTGCACGCCCGAGGTCACCGTCCTGCAGCAGCCGGTGGTGCGGGGCTGATGACCGAGCTGTGCTACCTGTCGGCCGTTGAGCTGGCCGCCCGGCTGCGGCGCAGGGAACTGTCCGCGATCGAGGTGCTCGAGGCGTACCTGGACCGGATCGCGACGGTCAACCCGGCGCTGAACGCTGTCGTCTCGCTCGATGCGGCCACGGCGCGCGAGGCCGCGACGACCGCCGACCGTGCTCTGTCGCGGGGCGACGAGGTCGGGCCGCTGTGCGGGGTACCGATGACGCTCAAGGACGGCCACGACGTCGCCGGCCTGCGGACAACCGTCGGCAGCGCCGTCTTCGACCGAATCCCGACGGCGGATGGCACCGTCGCGGCTCGGCTGCGCACGGCCGGCGCGGTCATCGTCGGGCACACCAACGTGCCGCCGTTCCTGGCCGACTACAAATGCGAAAACCCGATCTTCGGGCGTACGAACAATCCGTGGTCGGCCGACCGGACGCCCGGCGGCTCCAGCGGCGGGGCCGCCGCCGCGGTGGCGGCCGGGCTGTCCCCGGTCGAGGTGGGGTCGGACCTGGCCGGTTCACTGCGGCTACCGGCCCACTTCTGCGGTGTACTCGGCCTCAAGACCACCGAGCACCGGGTTTCCACGGTCGGATTCTTCAGCCCGCCTCCCGGGGTCCCGCGGACGGTCCGAGTGCTGGGCGCGCCCGGTCCGATCGCGCGTACCCTCGACGATCTGGACCTGGTGTTGCGCGTCATCGCCGGACCGGACGGCCGGGACGCGGACGTGCCGCCGGTACCGCTGCCGGCCCGCCGGCGGGTCGACCTCGCCGGCCTGCGGCTCGCCGTCGCCACCGAACTGCCTGACGCCGACGTGTCGCCGAGCCTGCGCGCAGCCGTGGACCGGGTGGCGACCGGGGCTTCCGACCACGGCGCCCGGGTGTCGGCCGACTTGCCCAGCCTTGACTGGGGCGAACAGCGGCTGTTCGGCGAACTGGTCGAGGTCGTCACCGGTGTGTTCGACCCCGGCGCCCAGCTTCCCGACGAGCGGCGCACGGTCGGGTGGTACCTCACCGCCCTGCACCGCCGGGACGCGTTCATCGCCGCCTGGGAGCGGTACTTCGACGAGTACGACGCGCTGTTACTGCCGCCCGCGCAGACCACGGCCTTCGGGCATGACGCGACCGGGTACGACCGGCAGGGTTATTCCATGGTATTCGCGAACCTGGCCGGGCTGCCGGCGCTGACCATACCGGCCCGGGTAGACGACGAGGGGCTCCCGGTCGGGGTGCAGCTCGTGGGTCCGCGCTGGTCGGAGTCACGGCTGCTGGACATCGCGGCCGCGCTGGAGGACGCCGACATACTGCCCGGCTTCACCCGCCCGCCTGGCTACTGACATATCAAGTGCAGTACCGGTGGGCCGCTGGCGAGATGCCTGGTTGGGTCCTTTTCCAGCGGCCCCCGGTCCGCGCCCGCCGGGCCAGTTTTCCGGCACATGATCAAGGTCTTTCGATGGATGTTGTGCCGTCTTCCGGCGGGTCGTGCATTGCTGCTATGGCCTGGGGTGCTGTTGAGCTGGAGCCGGAGGTAGAGAAGTGGCTGGAGAGCCTGCCGACCGATCAGTTCGCCCACGCTGCGGTCGGTGGGACCGCTCCGATGACCGGCTGGGCACCCTCACGGTCGGAGGCCTGAGGGGCTGGATGCAGCGTGGCACTTTCGCCGGACGGTTGCATTCCGCGTGAACCGGCCTCGTCGCGGCCCGAATTCTACGATTATGTCCGCATGGGTGTCATGGCTTATCCCCTCCGGTACGCGCTTGCCGATCTCGCGCTTGCGCTGAGCCGAGTTGCCGAGGACGCCGGCGCGGTGCGGTCCACTGCCGCTCGGGCGGCCGCGGACATGATCGGCGACGGTGCCGGTGTCCAGCTGCTGCGGGACGATGGCAGGTACGACGCGATCACCTATCACCATCTGGACGACGAGCAGTCCGTCGTGGTTGGCCGGGCGCTCGATCGGCAGAATGAGTTGCCTGAGGACGACTACTCGACCGCGCTTGCCGCTAGCCGTCGGCCGGTCGTGCTCGCCGCCGAGGGGCCTGAGCCGTTGAGCAGCCTGCCCGGGCCTCGGCATCACCCGTACGTCGATCCGGGTGGGGAGCCGCCCGCCATTCACTCGGCCGTGTTGTGCCCGGTGATCGTCGACAACACGTACTCGGGGTATCTGGTGTTGACCCGGGCCACGCCGGGCAGCGTTTATACCGCCGCCGAGGTTGAGCTGGCTCGGGACATCGCCGGGGAGTTGTCGCTGGCGATGAGTTCGGCTCGGGCGATCGAGCGGCTGCGGGCCAGCGAGGAGAAGTACCGGCGGGTCCTCGAGACGATTCCCGAGGGTGTGCTGCAGCTCGACGGCGAGGGCGTGGCGACGTACGCGAATGAGCCTATTGGGGTGGTCTTGGGCCTCCCGAGGCATCAACTCGTCGGGGTGTCGCTGCGCGGCTTCCTCGACAATCAGGGGCAGAACGAGCTGACCCGGCGGCTCACCGAATGCAAGGCGGGCCGCTCGACGGTGGGTGCCACCCGGCTGATGCGTGCGGACGGCTCGCAGCGCAGCGTACGGATGAGCATGATGCCGTTGATGGACGACCACGGCCAGTACAGCGGCGTCGTGTGCATGGTCACCGACACCACCGACCACATCGACGCGCGCGGGCTCAAGCGCCAGCTCGACCACCTGCGCCGGCTGGACAGCCTGGGCCAGCTGATCGGCGGCATCTCGCACGACTTCAACAACCTGCTGACCGTGGTGGCCGGCTCGGCCGACATGATCGCCACGACCACGGCCGAGGGCTCGCCGCAGCACCAGATGGCCAAGGACATCATGGAGGCGGTCGCCACCGGGCGGACGCTCACCCACCAGTTGCTCGCGTTCGGGCGCACCGAGGGCAACCGGCCGGAGATCATCCCGATTCCCGATCTGCTCACCGATGTGCAGAGCCTGTTCAGTCGTACGCTGGGCGAGCATATCGGTCTTGATCTTGCCTTTGGCCCGGATGTGTGGCCGGTCCGTGCCGAACGCGGGCCGCTCGAGCAGGCCCTGGTCAACCTGGCCGCGAACGCCCGGGACGCGATGCTGCACGGCGGCATGTTGCGGGTGGCGGCGAGCAATGAAGTGATCGAGCCGGGTCAGCTCGCCGAGAACGCGCCCACCGGCCGGCTCGTGCACATGGTCATCACCGACACCGGCGTCGGGATGAGCGACGAGACCCGGCGGCGCGCGCTCGAGCCGTTCTTCACCACCCGGCCGACCGCCGCTGGTCTGGGCCTGGCCACCACGGCCGGGATCGTGCAGGGCATCGGCGGGCACATCACGCTTGAGTCCGAGCCGCGGATGGGTACGACCGTGCACCTCTACCTGCCTGCGGCCGAGGAACGGCCCACCTCGGCAGTCGACCGGGAGGCCAACCCGAACATCATCGGCCGAGTGCTGATCGTCGAGGACCAGCCCGAGGTGGCGCAGCTGGTGCAGCGGCTGATCGAGCCGGCCGGCTACGCCATCACGGTGGCCACCGACGCGCTGATGGCGGTCACCCAGGTGGCCGCCGGCGCGCACCCGGACCTGCTGATCACCGACGTGGTGATGCCCTCGATGACCGGGCCGGAACTGGCGGCCGCGCTGCGCACCCACCACCCGGACCTGCCGGTGCTCTTCATGTCCGGTTACACGGCGGCGTCGCTCGGCCCCCAGCTGCACCTGGACGCGAACAGCATGCTCGTGGAGAAGCCGTTCACCCGATCGACGCTGCTGGGCGCGATCCGCTCGCTCTGCGGTCCGCAGCCGCCACTGCGCAGCAGCTGAACAACCGCTGCAGCAGCTGAATAACCGTTACAGCAGCTGAATAACCGCTACAGCTGGTCGAACGGGTGGACGTCGGCCACGGTCCGGATCTCCAGCAGCGTTTTCAGCCGGACGGTGGCTTGCCGGGCCTCGAGGTGCAGGCGGGCGATGTTCAGCCCGTCGTCGCCCACGACCGCCAGCAGGGCCAGCTCGCCGACCGCGTAGATGGCCAGGTAGCCGCGCTGGTTGCGGATCGTGCACTCGTGGAAGCCGCCCTGGCCCAGCGCCGCCCCGCAGGTGCGGCTGATGCCGTGCGCGCCGGCGGCCAGCGCGGCGATGTCGTGCGGCTCCGCGCTCGCGATGGTGTCGTGCAGGATCAACAACCCGTCGACACCCGCGATGACGCAGCCCTGCACGCCGGTCACCTGATGGCGGAGCGCGGCCAACTCGGCGCGGACGGCCTTGTACGGGTCAATGATGCTCTGCACGGCTGGCTCCGGTCGGTCGGCGTGGATCGGTGGATCAAAGGTGGCGCAGCGTGACCAGGATCCGGTCTAGCACGCTCTCATCGGTCAGGTATGGCTGCCCCAGCATCGTCAACCAACCCGGTACGGTCGCGCCAGCCTCGTCAGCCGAGGGCGGCTTGTTCACCGCGACGGGCGCGCCGTTGGGCCGGCGCCTCGGCAACGCCGCCCCGGGTGGCGGCACCGCCGATGACGCAGGTTCCGGTGACGCAGGCGCCGGTGTCACCGGTGACACCGGCGCCGAGGCGGCCGCGGCGGCGTGCCGGGGCTGGCGGGCGTGGGCCTCGGCGAGCGCCCGGAACTCCTGCCGGGCCATCGCCAAGTTGGCGCCGGCCCGGCGCAGCATCAGGTGCGCCACTTGCGTCCCGTCACCGGTCAGGCGCAACACGTGGAACGCCGCCGCACTAGTCACCAGCACGTCGCCGAGCTCGTCGGCCGGATCGGTGAGCACCACCAGCCCGGCCGCCGCCACGGCGAGGGCGACCGCCAGGGCGGCCTCCTGCTCGCCGGGCGAGGAAACGCCCGCCCACCAGAGCACAGTCGCGCCGTCGGCGGCGTCGAGCAGTGCCACGGCGCGCGCCCCGGGTATCTCGAGCGCGTCCGCGAGCGGTGACCGTTCCAGGGTCACAGTCATCCGCCGAAGCCGGCGTCCAACTGCTTCATCACAAGCCGGGCCTGAGCGAACAGCATGCCGATATTCCCAGCGCGGCGGCAGACGATCACGGCCACGATGTCCTGGTTCTGGGCGCTGCGCAGGAACAGGTGAACCAGGTTGTCGCTGTTCACGACGATCTCCTGGAAAAGATGCCGATCGCTGTGTACGCCGCGCCGGGTCTTGAAGATGTCCTCGATCATCACCACGTTGCGGCCCTGGAACAGGTCGAACGTGGCCGCCGCGAGCAGGTCGAGAACCTCGCTCGGGTGGTCGTCGAGGGTGTCGACCGCGAGCAGCATCCCGGTGGACATGTCGACCAGGCCGGACGCCACGCAGTCGGGCACCATGGCCCGGAACTCTTTGACCGCATCCGTGACGACCTGAGACATACTCCGGTGCTGCTCGCCTGACGCCGGCCCGGCCTCGTCGACGGCTGTCATACGTCCAGATCCGCTTCGATCTTGCGGAGCTGGTGCCGGGCCAGGCCGAGGTTGGCGCGGCTCTTGTTCAGCGCGAGGTAGAGGAAGAGCGCCTCGCTGCCGCGCCGGGTCTGGAGCAGCCGGATCAGGTGGTACTGGGTGTCGAGGGTGATCAGGATGTCCTCGATGTTGTCCCCGAGTCCGAGCATTTCCAGCGTGCGTACCTTGGCACGGACCACGTCGGTGTTGCCGGCGGCTGCGATGTTCATGTCCAGGGTCGGCGAACCGCCCAGGACGCCGAGCGTCAGGCCGCTGGTGTAGTCGACGAGCGCCACGCCGATGGCGCCCTCGATAGCCATCGCTTCCTTCAGAGACGTCTCGATGTTGGCCATTTGTCCTCCGGATGCTCGAGGCTCCAGCCACGCCCGGCCGTCACATACGGTGACGGGACAAGAGCTATTGCGGATCATGCCCGAGCACCCTCGCACACGCTTTCCCCAACGGGCAAGGATCTTCCCGAGTTTCCGTGGAGCCCAACCGAAGATCGGATCGGCCGGGATAATGACCCCCGCCGGGGTCGCCCGAACGAACCGAGAATGCATCGGTCCAACCGATGGACAACCCGCAGGTCAGGCGAAGAGCGCGCTAACTGACTCGCCGTTGTGGATCCGGCGCATCGCCTCGGCGAGCGGCGCCGCCACCGACAACACGGTGAGTTTCTCGGTACGTTTCTCCTGCTTGATCGGCACCGTATTGGTGCAGACGATCTCCTCGATGTCCTTCTCCGCGGACAGCCGCTCGATCGCGTCGCCGGCGAAGAGGCCGTGCGTGCAGGCCACCCGGACGCTGCGGGCGTTCCGCTCGCGCAGCCGGGCGAGCAGCTCGAACACCGTGCTGCCCTTGGCGATCTCGTCGTCCAGCACGATGACGTCGCGGTCGTCCACGTCGCCGATCACCGAGCTGATCACCACCTTGTCGTCCGGAAACCGCTGTTTCGCGCCCGCCGCGACCTCGACGTCGAGCATCCGCGCGAACGCCGCGGCCTCCTTGGCGTTGCCCAGGTCGGGCGAGACCACGACGGTGTTGCTCAGGTCATAGCCGCGGAAGTGGTGCGCCAGCTCGCGCAGCGCGTGCAGGTGGTCGACCGGAATGCTGAAGAAGCCGTGCACTTGCGGCGAGTGCAGGGTCATGGCCAGGATCCGGTCGGCACCCGCGGTGTTGAGCAGGTCCGCGACCAGCCGGCCGCCGATCGAGATGCGCGGGGCGTCCTTCTTGTCGCTGCGTGCGTAGGCGTAATGCGGCAAGACGACGGTGATCCGCCCGGCCGACGCACCGCGCGCCGCATCGAGCATGAAAAGCAATTCGACAAGATTTTCCTGTACGGGCGGAACAAGCGGCTGGATCAGGAAGACGTCCCGTTCGCGGCAGTTGCCCTCCAACTGCACCTCGATGCAGTCGTTGGCGAATCGGGAGGTCTTGGTCGGCAGCAGTGGCACGCCCAGGTGGTCACAGATCTGGGCCGCCAAGTCGGGGTGGGCACTTCCGGAGAACACGGCAATGTCGCGCACGGGGGCAACCCTAGATCGTCCCCGGCGAACCCTTACGGGCGACCTTTGCCCCGCCGTTGGCGATGGCAGGTCGGCACTCGCACGCCCGGCCGTGGGTCGGCATGGCAGGCGGATCTTCGCTAGGTTGAGCGCATGAACGGATTGGCCGTGGCGTGCCGGCGCGTTGTGCATATCTACCGCGCCGAGGCCGGCGACGTCGTGGCGCTGGCCGGCGTCGACCTGTCCATCGCGCCAGGCGAGACGCTTGCCCTGGTCGGGCCGTCGGGCTCCGGCAAGTCGACGCTGATCTCGCTGTTGTCGGGCCTGATGCGGCCGTCGGCCGGCCGGATCAACATCGGCACCTACGACATGGGCAAGCTCTCCGACGCCGAGATCTCCCGGTTGCGCGGCACCGAGATCGGCGTCGTCCTGCAGGGCGCGGCCC
>Ga0307513_10008568_pt1 | contig 13066 bp, 11 predicted proteins | sample 15_EM_MG_FD_202174 | JGI IMG/M metagenome (GOLD analysis project Ga0307513, IMG submission 202174) | Populus trichocarpa ectomycorrhiza microbial communities from riparian zone in the Pacific Northwest, United States - 15_EM | ecosystem: Host-associated > Plants > Roots > Unclassified | place...
ACGGGGTCTGACCGTGCCGGATGAGGAGCAGACGCATACGGGTTTTCCTCTCGCCCTACGACACTTGCGACAAGCCCCACAACACGCACAACCGACGCGCTCGACAAGACAAAAGGGCTCACTTCAGGGTACCCAGAGCGTCATGACCGCAGACATCGACCTCACCGTCCCACTGCCCGGCCGCCACGCCCTGCGCAAGTACCTGCTGAATCTGGACTCCCGGCTGTTCGAGACCGCCGCCACCCGGCACTGGCCGGGCGCCGAGCGTGTCCTGCCGAGGCTGAGCCGCAGCGCGAACCACGGCGTCCTGTGGATGGCGACGGCGGCTGCTCTGGCGGCCACCGGGAGCCCCAGGGCCCGCCGGGCCGCCGTCCGGGGCCTCGCCTCCCTCGCGGTGGCCTCCGCGACGATCAACACGGTCGGCAAGCGCTCGGTACGCCGTCCACGCCCCGTCCTGGACCCCGTACCGCTGGCCAGGCAGCTGAAGCGGCAGCCGATCACCACATCGTTCCCGTCCGGTCACGCGGCATCGGCGGCGGCCTTCGCGACCGGGGTCGCCCTTGAGTCCCGGGGCCTCGGGGCGGTGGTGGCGCCGGTCGCCTTCTCGGTGGCGATGTCCCGGGTGTACACCGGCGTCCACTTCCCCAGTGACGTACTGGCGGGCGCGGCCCTGGGCGCGGGCGCCGCGTTCGCCGTACGGAGGCTCGTGCCGACCCGCGACCAGTCCGTGCCCCCGGCCCGGCCGCACGCGACGGCCCCGGCGCTGCCCGACGGCGAGGGGCTGATCCTGGTGGCGAACACGGCGGCGGCCACCGCGGACCGGGCCAGGTCGCTGGGGGACGTACTGCCGCTGGCGGAGATCGTGGAGTGCGCGCCGCAGGACGTGCGGGAGGAGCTGGAGAAGGCGGCGGCCCGCTGCCGGGTGCTCGGGGTGTGCGGCGGCGACGGCACGGTGAACACGGCCGCCGAGATCGCCCTGCGCCACGGCAAGCCGCTCGCCGTCCTGCCCGGCGGCACGCTCAACCACTTCGCGCTCGACCTGGGCGTGGCGGACGTCGAGGACGTCGGCCGGGCGGTGCGGCAGGGCGAGGCGGTGCGGGTGGACGTGGGCCGGTTCCGGTCCGGGGAGCAGGAGGGCGTCTTCCTCAACACATGCAGCCTGGGCGTCTATCCGGAGCTGGTGCGCGAGCGGGAGCGCTGGTCGGACCTGATCGGCGGCTGGCCGGCCGGGGTGGTCGCGGCGGCACGTGTCCTGCACACCGACAGTCACCCCCTTCAGGCCAAACTCCAGGGCGGCTCCCGCCCGTTGTGGCTGCTGTTCGCGGGCAACGGCACCTACCACCGCCTGGGCCTCGTGCCGGCCCGCCGGCTCGACCTGGCGGACGGACGGCTCGACGTACGGGTGGTGCACGGCGGCCGTCGGCCCGCGCTGCGCCTCCTGGCGGCGGCCGTGGCGGGCCCGCTGACCCGGTCCCCCGCCCACGCGGGCGTCCGGGTCCACCGTCTCCACGTGGACGACGTGACGCCGGGCACCCTCCTCGCGTACGACGGTGAAGTCACGGAGGTGACGGGCGGGGTGACGCTCGACAAGCTCCCGGAGGCGCTGACGGTCTACCGCCCGCTCGACCAGAGCTGACCACCTGCTCCCGGCGTCCACACTTCAAGACGCGGGTCTCATTATTCGGCACGACTGCGTACGGTGAGGGAGGACGAGCCGAGAAGACGAGAAGGGGCACGGTCATGTCGAAGCCGCAGTCGCAGGAGACCGCCGTCTACACGCACGGGCACCACGAGTCCGTGCTCCGCTCGCACACCTGGCGCACCGCCGCCAACTCGGCCGCGTACCTCCTCGGTTCACTGAAGCCGCACATGCGGATCCTGGACATCGGCTGCGGCCCTGGCACGATCACCGCCGACCTGGCGGAACTGGTCCCCGACGGACAGGTCACCGGCGTCGACCGGGCGCCGGGCATCCTGGACCAGGCCAGGGCCACGGCAGCCGAACGGGGCCTCGGCAACGTGGAGTTCGCGGTCGCGGACGTCCACGCGCTGGACTTCCCGGACGACACGTTCTGCGTGGTCCACGCCCATCAGGTGCTCCAGCACGTGGGCGACCCGGTGCGGGCGCTGCGCGAGATGCACCGGGTCACCAAGCCGGGCGGGTACATCGCCGTCCGCGACGGGGACTACCGGGCCATGGCCTGGTATCCGGAGTCGGCGGGCCTGGACGACTGGCTGGACCTGTACCGCCGGGTGGCCCGCGCCAACGGGGGTGAGCCGGACGCGGGGCGCCGCCTGAAGTCCTGGGCGCTGCGGGCCGGTCTCACGGACATCACGGCCACGTCCAGCACGTGGACGTTCGCGGACGCCGGCGAGGTCGCCTGGTGGAGCGGTCTGTGGGCGGACCGGACGCTGGCGTCGGCGTACGCGGACCGGGCCACGGAGGGCGGCCTTGCGACGGCGGAGCAACTGCGGGCGGTGTCGGAGGCGTGGCGCGAGTGGGGGCGCCGGGAGGACGCCTGGTTCACCGTGCCGCACGGCGAGATTCTCTGCCGGAAGGCCGTCTGATTCGCCGGCCGATGTCTGAGTCGCGGATTTCGGGAAACCCGGTGTGCAGGAGGTTCGACACTATGATTCCCATTCTGCTCGTACTGCTTCTGGCCCTGATTCTGTTCGGTGCCGGATTCGCGGTGAAAATTCTCTGGTGGATCGCCATCATCGTGCTCGCCGTCTGGCTCCTGGGATTCCTGGTGCGGGGCACGAGCGCGAGCGGGTCAAGGGGCCGCTGGTATCGCTGGTAGCCGGTCCCGATAAAGATTCAGCCCTGCGGCCCGAGGACCTGATTCAGGTCCTCGGGCCGCGACCCGTGCCGCTCCCGAAGAAGGAGTAGACGGCCCAGGGGCCGGTGAGTTCGACCCTCGGACCGTCAACGTCACTGTTTGTCCGGTCGACCAGTTCCACGAATTGTTCGGAATCCTCGCGCGTCACCAGATAAGCCGCGTCGAACAGATTCGACGACGTGTACAACCGGTGGTCCTCAGCGTGCCGGGAAAGGGCGCGGTGCAATCGGCCGGCGAACGCCTCGGCGTTCCGCCGCGTGCCCTCGTCGTCCTTTCCACGTTCTTCGAGGTACACCTTCACGCCCCACTCCACCCGCCCGGAAAGACGGTCCAGAGCGCGCCGGAAGTCGTCCTCGCGTTCCTCGATCATCACGCGTACGGCACTGTCGTCCCGGAAGACGGTGGCGGGCCGCAACGGCAGCGGGGTCGTGACGGCGGTCAGCGCGTCGATCACGGCGTGGTGGGCCCGCTCGGTCGCGGCCAGCCGGTCGCCGTCCGCCGTCCGGTACCGGAGCGGCTCCTCGGCGAAGTCCGCCTCCGGCACCGTGCTGACGACGGCGACGAGACCGTGGTGGGTGAGCAGTTTGGGCGGAGCGCCCGCGACCCCCGTCAACTGGGCCTGAAGGGCCGCGTCGAAGGGGCGGCAGACGGCGTACACGTACCGCAGTCCGGTCATGGGGTCTCCTCCGTCCACGCCCCCGTCCACGTCTCACGGCGTGATCGCTTCCTCCACGAGCAGCCGGCCCGCCGCCATGATCGAGTCGGCGTCGATGCCCGCGGCGTGCAGCTGCTCGTCGGGGGTCGCCGAGCCGGGCATCGTACGGACGGCGAGGCGTACCAGGCGGGGCATGGGCCGTCCGTCGAGGAAGGCGTCGAGCACCGCGTCGCCGATGCCGCCCTCCTCACGGTGGTCCTCGACGGTGAGCAGACAGCCGGTCTCCTCGGCGGCCCGGCGCAGGGTGACCCGGTCGACGGGCTTGACCGAGTACAGGTCGACGACCCGGACCGGGATGCCCTGGGCGCCGAGCGCGTCGGCGGCGGACAGGGCCTCGTGGACGGTCACGCCCGCCGCGACCACCGTCAGCCGGTCCTCGTGCCCGGCAGTACGCAGCACCTTGCTGCCGCCGATCGGGAACTCCTCGTCGGGCCCGTACAGCACCGGTGTTCCGCCGCGCGAGGTGCGCAGATAGCCGATGCCGTCGAGGCCCGCCATCGTGGCGACGAGCTGCGCGGTCTGGTGGGCGTCGCACGGATACAGCACCGTCGAGCCGTACAGCGCCCGGAACATCGCCAGGTCCTCCAGGCCCATCTGGGAGGGCCCGTCCTGCCCGATCGAGACGCCCGCGTGCGAGCCGACGACGTTGATCCGGGCCCCGCTGACCGCCGCCATCCGCAGGAAGTCGTACGCGCGGCTCAGGAAGGCCGCGAACGTCGACACGTACGGTGTCCAGCCGCGCGACGCCAACCCCACGGCGGTGCCGACCAGTTGCTGTTCGGCGATGTAGCACTCGAAGAACCGGTCGGGGAACTCCTTGGCGAAGGCCTCGGCGCGCGTCGAGTCGCTCACCTCGCCGTCGAGGGCCACGACATCGCCCCGCGCGTGGCCGAGCGCGGCGAGCGCCTGCCCGTAGGCGTCCCGGGTGGCGACCTCGGCTCCCCTGTCCCAGCGGGGCAGTTCGAGGTCTCCGGCCCGTACGGCGTGCAGGGCGCGAGCGGCGCGCGGCTCGGGCGGCCGGACGCGCAGCTCGCGCGGGCCGCCGAGTTCGGCGATCGCCTCGTCGGTGTCGGGCAGCGGCTTGCCGTGCAGTCCCTCGCGGTCCTCGACGGAGGCGACACCCTTGCCCTTGAGGGTGCGGGCGAGGATGACGACGGGCTGTCCGGTCGTGGACTCGGCCTCGCCGTAGGCACGGTCGACGGCCTCGACGTCGTGTCCGTCGACCTCGACGGTGTGCCAGCCGAAGGCCTTGAACCGGCGGGCGTACGCGTCGAGGTCGTGTCCGTGCCTGGTCGGTCCGCGCTGCCCCAGCCGGTTGACGTCGACGATGGCGACGAGGTTGTCGAGATGCTCGTACGAGGCGTGCTCGGCGGCCTCCCACACCGACCCCTCGGCCAGCTCGCTGTCCCCGCACAGCACCCACACGCGGTACCCGGTGCGGTCGAGCCGCTTGCCGGCCAGCGCGATCCCGACGCCGACGGGCAGCCCCTGGCCGAGCGACCCGGTGGCCGTCTCGACCCACGGCAGCCGCCGGGGCGTCGGATGCCCTTCGAGCCGGCTGCCGAGCGTACGGAAGGTGAGCAGTTCGGCGTCGTCGATGACACCGACTGCCTTGTAGGCGGCGTAGAGCAGCGGCGAGGCATGCCCCTTGGAGACGACGAAGCGGTCGTTGCCGGGGTGGGCCGGGCGGTCGAAGTCGTAGCGGAAGTGGCGGGCCAGGAGTACGGCCATCAGGTCGGCGGCGGACATGGACGAGGTCGGATGCCCGGAGCCCGCGGCGGCCGAGGCCCGAACGCTGTCGACACGCAACTGCTGTCCCAGCTCGGCGAGTTCGGCGGTGCTGGGCAGGGATTCGACGGTGTTCACGACTTTCCTTCCATTGCCTCGGACGTTGCCTCGGACTGTTCCGGATCTCGCGCCGGGGACTGTTCCGGCACCCGCGCCAGCTCCGGGGACGCCGTGTCCAGCGGCACCGACCAGGACCGTACGAGCCCCAACTGCACGCCCTGGCGCGGCAGTACGGCGTCCAGCAGCCAGTCCGCCGCGACGCGTACCCGGTTTCCGGGCATCACCGCGAGGTGGTAGCCACGGGTGACCGCACCGGCGAGCGGCCCGGACAGTGAGACGCCGAGCGGGTTGGCGGCGGCCTTGACCCCGCCCAGGTCGACGACGAACCCCAGGTCATGGTGGCGGTAGGCGCGGCGGGAGCCGATGCCGAGCGAGGCGGCGACATTGCGGGCCGCGACCTTGCCCTGCCGCCAGGCGTGCTGCGCGGTCATCCCGCTGAACTGACCGGGATTGTTGAGATCGGGCACGGCGGCGGCGTCACCGCACGCGAACACCCCGGGATGGCCCGGCACTTGGAGGTACGAGTCGACGATCAGCCGCCCGCGCTCCAGGGGCGAGCCGATGCTCTCGACAAGGGGATCGGGCCGAACCCCGACACACCACACCAGGGTGCGCGACTCGACGAACTCCCCGTCGGACAACAGGACTCCACCGTCCGTCGCCTCCTGCACGGAGGTTTCCGTCCGTACGTCGATGCCCCGTTGGCGCAGCACCCGGTCGGCGGTGCGCGACAGTTTCTCGTCCAGCTCGGGCAGGACACGCGGTGCGACGTCGAGGAGCAGCCAGCGTGGGCGCAGGCCTTCACGCAAGGGCTGCTTGCGGACCAGCGCGTCGGTGAACAGCTGCCCGTGCGCGGCGACTTCGGTGCCGGTGTAGCCGGCGCCCACCACGACGAACGTACAGCGGGCGGCGCAGCTCTTGGGGTCGTCGGCGGTGGCCGCCAGTTCGATCTGCCGGGTCACGTGGTCTCGCAGATACAGCGCTTCGGGCAGGCCACGGAAACCGTGCGCGTTCTCGGCGACGCCGGGCACGGGCAGCAGTTTGTTGACGCTGCCGACGGTGAGGACGAGCCGGTCGTAGCCGAGGGTCCCGTGGCCGCCCTCGGGGTCCGTGTAGCGCACGGTGCGCGCGTCGAGATCGATGCCGTCGGCCTCGGCCTCACCGAGCACCAGGCGCACATCACGGAGGGTGCCGGGGAGGGAGACGGCGACGCGACGGGGTTCCAGGACACCGGTGGCGACCTGGGGCAGCAGGGGCAGATACAGGAAGTGGTCGGTCGGGTTCAGCAGGGTGATGTCGGCCTTCTGCCGGGTCAGCCGGGCCAGGTGGCGGGCCGTCTGGTACCCGGCGAAGCCGCCGCCGACGATCAGGATGCGGGATCGACTCACGTTTCGCCTCCGACGAGGTCGCGTGTACAGCCTTCGGTCACCCACACGAACACCATTACGAGCATCCGTACGGAACCTTCCGCGTCCCCCTGGCCAGGCCCCCCAAACGTCTGCCTGCGTCCTGCGCGGCCGAACCCGCGCGTCCCGCAGGCCGCAACCTGATCGCGCCCCAAAGGGGCGCGGGGAACTGCGCGACCAGCCACGACGTACCCGCAGGCAACGCACCAGCCTTCCAGCGGAGCAATCAGCCCTTGACCATGTCAGAGGTGATCGCCCACCGCTCGTGGTCCCGCCAGGCCCCGTCGATGTACAGGAAGTCCGGCGAGAAACCCTCCAGCCGGAAGCCGCAGCGCCGGGCAAGGCCGATCGAGGCGGTGTTGCCGGGCTGCACATTGATCTCCAGCCGGTGCAGCCGCAGCGGCGGCCCGAACGCGTACCGCACGACGAGATCGAGCCCCTCGCCCATCAGCCCCCGCCCGGCCGCGTGCGCGAAGGCCCCGTACCCGAGGGCCCCGCACAGAAAGCCGCCGTGGACGATGTTGTTGATGTTGATGAACCCGGCGACGGCACCGCCGTCGTCCTTCTCGCACACGAGGAACCCGGCCTTGGTCGGGTCCTCGATCAGTCGCCCGGCGTACGCGGCATAGGCGTCCGGGCTCGTCGGCGGAGCCAGCCAGGGGTGGTGCAGTTCCCTGCTCTCCCGCACCAGGGCGATGAACTCGGCACCGTCCTCATAGGTGAACGGGCGTATGCCCACGCGGGGCCCTTCGGCGAGAAATCCACGGCGCTCAGACACCCGGAACACCCTACGCGAGGCCCCTGTTCACCGCTCCCACCTGCACCCTTTCTTACTGTCGGCGCCGCATGAAGTAGGCCCCGCAGAGGGCGCCGATGACCGCCGTGCCGAGCAGCGCCATCCACAGCGGCATGGTCACCTCGGGGATCAGCAGGCGGATCTTGGTGGCGCGGGTGTTCTCGAAGATGAAGATCAGGGCAAGCACGGCGAGCGCCCCGACGGCGACCCTGACGGGCGTCAGCGGCCCCCGCGCACCACCAGTCCCGCCACCGGCCTTGCCGCCGCTCTCGGAGGTCTTCGGGCTCATACAGCCAGCATGGGCCGATCCCGGGCTTCCCGCGCGCCCGGAGGTACGCCGGACGGGTGAGGGCGGCTAGGGCCTGTCGTCACATTCCCGTCGCCCGGCAGGCCGGAATGTGACGACAGGCCCTAGGGCCGACGCGCGCGCCGCTCACCGCAGCGCCGGTTCCTCCAGCGTGAGCGTCCCCGCGTCCGCGTCCAACTCGGCGGCCACCCCGAACGGGATCGTCAGCGCCCCCTCGCAGTGCCCGAACCCGAAGCCCTCCACCACCGGCACCCCGAGCCCGCCGAGCCGGTCGGCGAACACGGCCCGCAGCCCTTCGTACGGACCGCACCGCTCCCACGAGCCGAGCCCGATCCCGGCGACGCCGTCGAGCCAGCCGGTGCGCAGGAGCTGGGTGAGGGTCCGGTCGACGCGGTACGCGCTCTCCCCCACGTCCTCGATCATGAGCAGCCCGCCGCGCGCACCGGGCCGGGCGTGCGGGGTGCCCAGTTCGCCGGCGAGCATGGCCAGGCAGCCGCCGAGGGTGACGCCCCGGGCCCGCCCCGGCACGAGTGCAGAGCCCGCCGCGGCGTCGATGACCCGTACCGACTCCGGGTCGAACAGTGTGGCCCGCAGATGTTCCTGCGCCCGCGCGTTCTTGAGGAAGTCGACGGCGGACGTCATCGGTCCGTGCAGGGTGGCGAGCCCGAGGCGGACCGCGAAGGCCTCGTGCAGCGCGGTGATGTCGCTGTAGCCGACGAACACCTTGGGCCCGGCGGCCCGCAGCGCGTCCCAGTCGAGCAGGTCGATCATGCGCTGGGAGCCGTAGCCGCCCCTGGCGCACAGCACGGCGTCGACGGCGGGGTCGCACCAGGCGGCCTGGAAGTCGACGGCCCGGTCGGCGTCCGTACCCGCGAGATAGTCGAACTCCCCGTGCCGGTCCAGGACATGGGGTGCGACGACGGGGTCGAGGTCCCAGCCGCGCAGGATGTCGAGCCCGGCCTGCAACCGCTCCTCGCGCACGGGCCCGCTGGGTGCGACGACGGCCACGCGAGCCCCGGGGGCGAGCCTCGACGGCCGTACCAGCGGCTTCACTTGGTGAGTTCCAGGGTCGGGATGCCGGGCGGGTTGAGGCCGAACACCTGCGCGTACAGGGAGAGTTCGGACTCCAGGACGCGTACCGTCGTGTCCGCCCGCCGGAATCCGTGGCCCTCGCCCTCGAACGCGATGTACCGGTGTGGCACCTGCCGTCCCTCCGCCGCGAGCCGGGCGAGGAACCGCTCGCACTGCACGGGCGGGCAGATGACGTCGTCCAGACCTTGCAGGAGCAGGAAGGGTGCGGTGATGTCGGCCGCGTGCTCGGCGGGCGAGCGTTCCAGATAGCGTCCGGGCACCTCTGCGAGCGGGCCGACCAGGGTCTCCAGGTACTGCGACTCGAAGTCGTGGGTCTCCCCCGAGCCCCAGCCGGCCAGGTCGAGGATGGGGTAGAGGATCGTGCCGCAGGCGTACACGTCGGTGCTGGTCAGGGAGGCCGCCGCGGTCCAGCCGCCCGCGCTGCCGCCCCGGACGGCGAGCCGGGCGCGGTCGGCGGTGCCCTCGTCGGCGAGGGCGAGCGCGACGGCCGCGCAGTCCTCGACGTCGACGACGCCCCACTGCTCGCGCAGCCGGTTGCGGTACTCGCGCCCGTGCCCGGTCGAACCGCCGTAGTTGACCTCGGCGACGCCGATGCCCCGCGAGGTGAAGTAGGCGATCTCCAGGTCGAGCACGAGAGGCGCCCGCCCGGTCGGCCCGCCGTGCGCCCACACGACGTACGGGGGCAGCTCGTCGCCGGGCGCCATGTACCCGGGGTGGTGCGGCGGATAGATGTGCGCGTGGATGTCCCGGCCCTCGGGACCGGTGAAGGTGCGGATCTGCGGCTCGGGATAGTGCACGGGGTCGACCGGGTCGTGGTGCGCGGCGCCGATCACCCGGGCCCGTCCCGTACGGGTGTCCAGCTCGACGACCTCGTACGCGCTGCGCGGGCTGGCCCCGACGGCGACGACCCGCTCCCCGTGCACGGCGAGGGTGGACCCGAACTCGGTCCAGGGACCGGCCGCGTCGACGACATCGCCGGTCTCGGGGTCCAGGATGCCGAGCGCGGTCGCCCCGCGCCCGTGCACGACGGCGACGAGACCGCCCTCCAGCGGTGCGAACCAGCGCTGCCCGACCTTCCACAGCGCGCTGCCGAACTCCTCGGGCCGGGGGCACACGGGCACGTCGTCGCGGTACAGGTTCCACCAGCCGGAGCGGTCGCTGACGTACAGCAGCGCTCCGTCGCCCGCCCAGTCCACCTGCGCGATCGACTCCTCGGGGCCGCCGGCGACCGTCCGGGCTCCGCTCAGCGTGCCGCCGTCACCGACCTCCGCGACCACCAGCTCGGTCCCGTCCCAGGGCATCCGCGGATGGTCCCAGGCGAGCCAGGCCGCGCGCCGCCCGTCGGGCGAGATCCGGGGCCCGGTGACGAACCGGTGCCGGTCGTCGGTGAGTTCGCGTACGGCGTCCCGGTCCTCGGCCGCCGATCCGTCCAGCGGCACGGCCGCGAGCACACGCCGCACATCGGTGGGCCCCTCCCCGGTGAACTCCTCCAGCACACACCAGACTTCACCGAGTTCGAGCCTCAACTCCGGCTCCACCCACCGCAGTCCGCCCCCGACCGGGGACAACGGCGTGAGCGGACGCGGCTCCTGTCCCTCCTCCAGGCAGTACAGCCGCTGATCGGCGAAGTTGACGAACACGACCACCGACCCGCCGTCGCGCACCGCACCGGCCCACGGATGCCCGCCGTACTCCATGACCCGGCTGCGCACGTTCCACGGCGCGTCCAGGACCTGCTCCTGGGAGCCGTCGGCGCGCCGCCGCACGAGGGTGCGCCGACCGCCCTCGGTGGGCCGGGGCTCGGTCCACCATGCCTCGTCGCCGACGAACCCCACGTAGTCCGGGGACCCGTCGTGCTCGGCGGCCAGGGCCGCGTCGATGGGCGAGGGCCATGATCCGTACGGCAGTGTCTGCACTGTCTCCCCCATGGGCTAGGCCGTCCGCAAGAACCGGTCGAGGACCTGGACGCCGAAGTGCAGCGCCTCGACCGGGACACGCTCGTCGACACCGTGGAAAAGCGCCTGGTAGTCGAAGCCCTCGGGGAGCCTGAGCGGCGCGAATCCGTAGCCGGTGATGCCGAGTCGCGAGAACTGCTTGGCGTCGGTGCCACCGGACATGCAGTACGGCACCACATGCCCCTCGGGCGCGAACTCCTCGACTGCGGCGCGCATTCGGGCGTACGTGGGTGAGTCCACCGGCGCCTGCACGGCCACCGAGCGGTGGTGGAACTCCCAGGCGACGTCGGGGCCGGTGAGTTCGTCGAGGGTCGAGCGGAACTCGTCCTCGCAGCCGTACAGGAAGCGCCCGTCGACATACGCGACGGCCTCGCCGGGGATCACGTTGACCTTGTAACCGGCGTTCAGCATGGTCGGGTTGGCGCTGTTGCGGACGGTCGCCTCGACGAGGGTGGCGGCGGGGCCGAGCTTGGTGAGGAGCCCGTCGACGTCGTCCAGGTCGGGCTCGATGCCGTAGAGCGCGGCGAGTTCGGTGAGAGCGGCCCGGACGGTGGGAGTGAGGCGCAGTGGCCACTCGTACGCGCCGATGCGGGCGACGGCGGCGGCGAGGCGGGTCACGGCGTTGCTGTGGTTGACCTTCGAGCCGTGTCCGGCGCGTCCGCGAGCGGTCAACTTGAGCCAGCCCGTGCCCCGTTCACCAGCGGCGATGGGGTACAGGTGCCGTCCGGCGCCGTCGTGGAAGGTGAACGCCCCTGATTCGCCGACCCCTTCGGTGCACCCTTCGAACAACTCCGGGTGTTCGGCGGCCAGGAACTCGGAGCCGTCCTCGGCGCTGTCCTCCTCGTCGGCGGTGAACGCGACGACGATGTCCCGCCGGGGTCTGACGCCCTGGCGGGCCCAGTCGCGGACGACGGCGAGGATCATCGCGTCCATGTTCTTCATGTCGACCGCGCCCCGCCCCCAGACGACGCCGTCGCGGATCTCCCCGGAGAACGGGTGCACGCTCCAGTCGTCGGCCCGCGCGGGTACGACGTCGAGGTGTCCGTGCAGGAGCAGCGCGTCGGCGGCGGGGTCGGTGCCCTCGATGCGGGCGACGACGTTGGTGCGCCCCTTGGTCCGTTCGAGGAGCGTGGGTTCGAGGCCCGCCTCGGCGAGCAGCGCGGCGGCGTACTCGGCGGCGGGGCGCTCCTGACAGTCGCCGCCGCCGTTGTTGGTCGTGTCGATCCGGATGAGATCGGAGGTGAACGACACCACCTCGTCGAGCGCCTGCTGCTCAGCCATACTGCTCCTCCACCGCGGCCGAGACGATCGTCGTGACCGCCTTGAAGGTACGAATGCCCTCGTACATTGTGCCGCTGGTGTACGCCACCTTCCGCTCCCCGATCCGCGCCACACCGGGCACGACGGTCGCGGCCATGGCGAGATGCTCGGCGTCGAACTCCAGCGCGACGGTGAAGGGCCCGCCGACGACGGGCTCGTGCCGTACGGCCAGCGCGGCGGCCTCCTTCGCGGCGGCCCGGATGTCGGCGGCGGTCCTGGCGGGAGTACGGCACACGGCGGCGTACCGCGACACATGGTCCTTGACGGCGACCTTCAGTGCCTCGGGCGCGTATCCGAGCGCGTCCTCGCAGGCGAGGTCGTCCCCGGTGACGAGGACGACGGGCACCCCGTACTCGGCGACCACATGGGAGTTGAGGAGCCCCTCGCTGGCCCGTACGTCGTTCACCCACACGCCGGTGATGGAGTTGGCGAGGTAGGTGTGGGCGAGGACGCCCTCCATGCCGGCGCCCGCGTGGTAGCCGACGAAGGCAATGCCGTCGACGTCGCCGTGCTGCACGCCCTCCACCATGGACAGCGACTTGTGGCGCCCGGTGAGCATCTCGACGCGCTCGTCGAGCCGTTCCAGGAGCAGGTTGCGCATGGTCCAGTGGGCCTCGTTGATCAGCACCTCGTCGGCGCCGCCGTCGAAGAAGCCGAGTACGGCGGCGTTGACGTCCGAGGTGAACATCGAACGGCAGCGCTCCCACTGCGGGGTGCCCGGCAGTACGTCGGCCGGCCAGGTGACGCCGGTGGCGCCCTCCATGTCGGCGCTGATGAGGATCTTCAT
>Ga0307513_10008570_pt1 | contig 13065 bp, 15 predicted proteins | sample 15_EM_MG_FD_202174 | JGI IMG/M metagenome (GOLD analysis project Ga0307513, IMG submission 202174) | Populus trichocarpa ectomycorrhiza microbial communities from riparian zone in the Pacific Northwest, United States - 15_EM | ecosystem: Host-associated > Plants > Roots > Unclassified | place...
GTGGCCGAGAAATACGAGGCCTATCTCCCATAGTATTTGATAAGACCCGGTAGCAATGTCCTGGGGGCAAGAAAATGTCAATTGACCGGTGCCAGTCTGGATAATGTGTAATAAAAATCGAGAGATTATTGAAATCTTGGGATTGCATGATGAGTCGTGGAGTCGGGGACTGGCGCGAGCCCGCGCCGCTACGATGTTATAGCATCAATACAGAGCGGCGGAGTGACTTCGCAGTGGCTGTTGACAGCTCCAGATACGCAGGACGGTGTTTGGCATGGTGGTATATCACCAAATGGGAGGGGACGCTTTATTGCCATATGTTTGAGTTTCACTCGGCCAGCCAGGGGTGCCTGAGGCCGAAGGTCCCGGGCTTGATTGTGTAGTGGAGGTCCAAGGCGGCACGGAACTGGGATGTAAACTCAATCTAAACTGGCACTCAATCTATATACATGAGGGACGGATGAGCATTTCTGATTGGCCGATGTGCCCTCTCATCGTATCCGAGGCGTCGCGCTCCCCCATTGGCCGGGGCCGAGAGGGACGAACCGAATGTGGTGGTCATCACCGAAACCTGAGAGTCAAAAAAATCTCACCAACTAGGATCGAACTAGTGACCTCGAGATAAATTATCAAATTATAGTCTCACGCTCTACCAACTGAGCTATGGTGAGGATACCTTTCTCGGCTAAGGCAGGTACATAATTTAACCTTAGGTACATAGCTTATCAGGATCACCGATAAGTTATGTACCTGCCTTAGCCGAGAAAGGTATCCTCACCATAGCTCAGTTGGTAGAGCGTGAGACTATAATTTGATAATTTATCTCGAGGTCACTAGTTCGATCCTAGTTGGTGAGATTTTTTTTTGTCTCCGTACTCGAACAAGTATCAGCTGTAAGCAGGTTACACCACTGGGGGTGTCATCATTCCTGCACGTTCGACATGGTTACCTCGCGCTCCCTGAACTTCAGCGGTCCTCCACAATCATCACACAGACCACGAATTTCAGGTCGTAATGCCACCATGGGACCGCTGAAAGATCAACCAAAAGCTAGATTATCTGTCTCCAGAGAGTGATATGGATACTGTGCCTGTCGAGGAATCACTCCTACTTCGGTCACTACCGTGGTGATATCCTTCGGTGGGGTTAGGTCATATAACGGATTTAGAATCTCTAGGTTGGGTGTGTTTTCCGTAGCTAGCGATTCACGTGGTATCGAGATTGGGAACGTCGAAAACATTTCGTTCGATGGACCTGCAGGGACGGTCGATGAGCTCGCGGGGATTCCGTCAAGTGTGTCGTGAATCGGCGTACTGAGCTCATTTTTCGTGAAACTGTCCAGCTGCACCATCTCCGAGATTTTGTACGTCTCGCAACAAACGACGACCGGTATTGAATGTTGTTTTGCCATCCTCGAAACGAGGGCGGTCCCGGCTCGAGAGTGCACGGCTCCGTTTGAAACGGTCGAAACCTCTGCAATGTTGACGGGAAGTACCAAACCGAACCTTCCAGCATTGGCCTTGAGTCGACAACGTAGACAGAGAAGCTCTTCCCCTCTTCGTGCGCCAGTAGAAGCACCTTCTCAACCACAGACGACCTAGCTTATTTACAAGCCCAAGGTGGCCATTACATAGCGTCTCTCACACTGGCACCCGAATACGGGCATCCTCTAATCCATATGTAAAGCAAAACAAGAATATCGATGACTCCGAGCCAAACTTCTCCCTTGGAGCTCCCTAAGCCGCCTGCTGCTGGATAGATTTAAGTACGAAGCCCTCGAGACCCCCACACAACCACAAATCCTGCACACTAGACCCCAGCACTCCAACCTTATACGCCTTGAACCCTCCATCTGGATACGTCACCTCCACAACGCCCTCGACCACCTTCACATTCACATTCAACCCCTTACTAACCGTCAATTCTCCATCTCTCCCTCCAGCACCACGTTTGGCGTCCTTAGCGTACGCATCAGTCAAGTCTTTGACGAGTTCGGGGGACTCGATGCAGACGAGCCCGTTGTTGATCGCGTTTCGTTTGAAGATGTCGCCAAACGAACCCGCGATGACGAGCGGGATTCCCGCAGCTTTGAGAGCTGTCGCGGCTTGTTCCCTGGAAGAACCGGTTCCAAAGCTATACCCCGAAACGAGGATGACGCCTTCCTTTTTATTTGCATCGGAGGATGATGGACTTTTCTCGGAGCGGATAGAGGCGACGAGGGCGGCGAACGCCGGGTCATAGTTCTCCATCACTACCTCCGCTTGCTTCTCGAGAGTGATATCGTCCTGGTAGGTATATTTCCCTGGATAGATCCCGTCCGTGTTCAGGTTGTCCTGCGGGGCGAACAGCAGTGGTCCTCTGAAAGTAGACGGGAATCCTGGTAAGGGAGGTTCAACTTCCGCAGAGGACCCAGCAGAGGAGGTGGGCTCGGCGTTCGAAATCGAGAATGTGGGACGGTCTGTTTTTGGTAAGGTGTTTGGATCCAATGAGTCCGGACCACAGATGTATCCTTTGATGGCGCTCGCTGCGACGACAGCCGGACTAGCGAGGTAAGCCTGAGCTTTCGGGTGTCCCATCCTACCCTTGTAATTCCTGTTCGTCGCACTGATTCCCGTCTCGCCCTCCTCCAACAATCCGACACCGAGACCAATACACGGACCGCACCCGGCGGGTAGAACCTTCGCACCAGCGGAAATGAGGGTGTCCCAATGACCCAGTTCCTCAGCTTCTCGCTGAACGACCGAGCTAGCAGCAGCGATGTAGAACTCTACTCCCGGCGCAATCTTATGGTGCTTAAGGACATCTGCGGCAGCAGCGATATCCGATACACGTGAGTTCGTGCAGCTCACAAGATACGCCTTTTGGATTGCGATCCTAGAGGATTCGAGTTCTGGAAGCGGAGTGGAGATTTTGACGCTATTGGGTCCGGAGACGTGTGGAACGAGGGTCGAGAGGTCGAGGATTAGGTGAGAGGAGTATTGAGCATGAGGGTCTGATGAGTAGGTCTGTATGGCGGTTTTGAGTTCGGAGAGTCGTCTACGGTTGATCCGGGGGTGCTCTGGGGGAGGGGGTATTGACGTGGCGAGTGCAGGATCGGAAGAGGGGCTCGAGAACGTCCGTAACTCCAGTTTCTTGACTACGCTATCGTACCACTCCAGCGTCGTCTCGTCGACGGGGAAGACACCGACCAGAGCACCCCACTCCGTCGTCATGTTCGAAATTGTGAGCCGGTCGTCAACGGAGAGGCACTGTACGCCTTCCCCAGTGAACTCGATCGCGGCATTCAGGACTTCGTCCTTGTTGAACAATCCACACAGAGCGACGATGACGTCCTTCCCTGTAACTCCTGGGGCCAATTTCCCTCGAAACTCGACCTTGACCATCCGAGGAACCTGCCACCACGTTTGCCCGGTTGCCCATAGCGCTGCCGCGTCGGTTCGTACGATCGGGGTTCCGACGCCACCAATCCCACCGTACATGTTACTGTGGCTGTCGCTAGCCACGGTAAGAGTGTAGGGGAAAGCGTAACCCTCTTCAACAAGGACTTGGTGACCGATACCACGTCCTGCGGGGTAGAAGTCGATCCCGTGCTTCCGAGCGAATTGCTCTATCGATGCATACTTTGCGAGGTTTTTGGACGTTTTGTTTTGGACGTCGTGGTCTAGAGTGAACACGGGCTGTCTTGTGCTGTACACCTTCGTGGCGCCGAGTCCATTGAATCTAGTTTTCCATCACAGTAGGTAGAACCTTCAGTCAGTAAATGTGTATCCCAATACCCCGAAATGCAGATGGCGCGGTGACAAGGACGTACTTTGAGATGACGGGGCCGGTGTTATCATGCGTCATGACGTGTTCAGGACGAATCATAACATAATCTCCAGCCTTGACAACCTTTCCAGCCTGAAGCCCAACAGCATACTTCTGCACGACCTTCTCGATCACAGTTTGGGGTAGCCTGGTTTGGGTCGCGAAGAACCTGGCGCCCCTTGGGCGCCGCGAGGAGTACCGAAACATTTTCTCCGGTGAGAGGGCTTACAGATCCGCAACAGGCCTCGAGAGATCGAGCAGGGTGGGGGTTTGGATGGAAACGTGGCTTTGGGCAGCGACTCCGAGCAACACCGGCAAACCCACCGCATGTCGATCGAGGACGTAAGATCCAATGGAGGACCTGGGATTGGTCCATCTACGTCCCGGACCAGCGGGTCGTGGACGCACCAACTAACCTTACTTGTCACGTCCTATACGAGTTGGGCCACAAGTCAGGTCTATGATCATGAATGTATGACTACTCCGTTACACAACATGTATGTACTACAACCTGGAGATTCACCCGCTTACACGAAATCCACGTCGCATAAGATAGCAAGGTTGGACCACCGTGCTGCTAGTGTTCTCCATAAACGAAAGACAAAATCAGCACCTGAAGCCTGTCATGCGGAGTTCCGTATTGCTTGCTTGATCGTGCTTCGTTCGGATAGTAATCCGAATATCTGCCACCGCTGATCTCGGACTTCCCGACCTTGAGGAAGGTGGTCGTCGTCAGCACTATCGGCATCTCCGAGAGCAAACCGTAGTGCCGCAGCGGACTTGTAAGGAAGAATGGCGGGGCATATGGTGAAAAGGCTATCGAACGCAGAGGCGGTAAGCACGTGGCTGCGATGATTTATCGTAGACGGGGTGATGGAAGTAATTGCTTGAGACGTGGTCGTCAGTGTAATGGCCTGTACAATCATCTGTTTGATTTTCGTCTTCCAAGTAGTCAGTGTCCGTATGGATATGGGGCTTAGGTGACTCGTAGACACACCTCGAAGGCGAGCATCAGCAGTGAGGCAGCTTGCTTCGAAGGTGCTGACAGGTTGTTTTGCGCTGATATCAGATTCATACGGTCCCAAACATGTTGGAGTGTTGGGGCCCTCGTTACGGATGCAAGATGCAGCGGTAATCGTGTACCTGGCGGTTCTATCCTTCCGGGTTCAGCACCTGAAAGTTCGTCGTGCAGAATCGCGTCTTACCAGTCCGTTCTGGAACCAGCATGACCCCTCGCTCTTGGGCTATCTCATCCTGAAAACCCCCCAGAGGGCGGGGTATGCTCGGGCCACCATCCTCGTACGTCTTGACGCGTTCCCTTTCCCTTCTCCCGATGCTCAACGTCCATTTCTTGAGCCTCGCGGATCTCAAAGTGTTCTGATCCGATCCATCAAGAGACTGGTAAGGTAGTGTCCTCCTTCGTTTACGTGGGGCAGGTTTGGGCGGCGGCGGTGGGGCGGGTGGTTGTGGTTTGAGATGTGAGGTGATATCAAAAAGAGATATCACGAGTGAGTTGTGCAATTGTACTGTATGACAACATATTGAGGTGAATATGTGAGATTGCCAGCGGAAGAACGCACGTAGATGTGGCGTGTCCAAACATTCCCGCACTTGGTCTTCGAATTCCTGCCGAGAGATCAGGGCCTTCAAGTATAGCTGGAAGATGCTGAAGTAAAGGGCGCCCTTATCGCCCAGCGCAATTGTGAGCTGACTTTTGATGTTACTCGTGGAGGTAAGCGACATGGTGAGGAGTATTGAAGGGTGGAATGATCGACATGATCGCGGCTCGTATACACAGAACGACCATCTACTTGATCTTCATGACCAAGCAGCGCCCACCAGCTCTATTTTTGGCGGAAAGAGAACGAGCGTTCTGAACGACGACGGTCTCCCGCGTTCCCTCTCGCTTCATCTGTGGCGTTGGACGGGCTGGTGCGCGGAAACCGTCCCGGGCAAAGTGATGTTTCGCCTCTTCCGGAGATATCGGACGGGCCGAGGTAGGATAAAGCGTCAACATGCTGGGTACTACGCCTCTGGAGCTTAATGGCCGCATAACCTCTGGCCGACCGGGGTCCAGCTCTACAATTATGCGAAACAATGACATCTCCCTTGAAGCGGTCAGGCACGCGTACGTTCTGATATTCATGTACATGGGAGTGTATCTTGCTCCAAATGGAACTTGTATCTCGATGATACCAGCCCCTGATGGGTCGGGCGAGACCTTGGGTGTGCCGTGGAACGTCCACACGCGCCTCAAATGGGCTGGAGGCACCGAGCGTCGATTTGAGTACGTGTACAGACCACCGCTCAAGTCCGCCGTACTGAGAATAAACCGCTTGTTCATCACTGTGGAGTCGTTGAGGGACGTCGCGAAAATGACCACGTATGGATTGCCCTCCTGTTCAGTGGGATTTCGTATGCGGCATAGGTGGTAACCGACTCGGTGATGGTATTTTTCGGACACGGAACTACTCATGCATGAAATATCTCTTGAGATGGTGTGACTCGCTTGCCCAATTCATGTTCCCACAGACCTCAAATACCAGGAACGTTCCATCCTTAATGGACACCAATATGTGCATCAGCAGTGAGTTGTCTATATCACCAGCTTGCCGACAATCAGCTAATTATAGGTCTCTCGCTCCCTTTGAACAGGAATTCGACCATCCTACCAACGTTGCACGGGGTGGATACTGAATATTTGAATCCGGAGCCACAGCCCCGAGACTCCACTGATCTATTTTTGTTCTGTTCCCCACATGTGTATGCCAGGGAAATCTTGAGCCTTGCTGCGTCTGACTTGCGAAACGCCGACCGGGGACTTTGGCAATGTGTCTACCGAGTAACCGAATCGGGTAGAAGATTTTGAATGGAGCACTCAACTCTTCAACTCAAAATCGACTCAACCCGCTCCAAAACCGAGTCGATCGTCCTCTTTCCGGGTAGGATTTCCGATGAATGGTCGGAGGTGCGAAATGCCTCCTAAATCCCGTTCGTTTATCACAGATTCTTCATCAGGTGTTCCAGCCTCCGTCAAACTCACACGTATCCACAAGGTGAGCAGTAGGAGGTGTACTGGCCGTGTAAATGCTCCCAATGCTCTGGCCTGGTATAAAACGAGAGGAAATCGAGGGTGGACGTACACAGCAGCAATGTTGTTCAGTCTCAGAGCTCTCGCATCCGCACTCCTCCTCTCCACCGTCGCCTTCGGCGCCGCCGTCGAGTCTGCTGAGCACCTCGCGAAGAGGGCTCAACCCAAGGGTATCGACGTCTCGTCGATCCAGGGCAACGTCAACTGGGACACCGTCTCTTCCAAAGGCGTTTCCTTTGCCTATATCAAGGCGACGGAGGGAACTGGTAAGGGCGATGGCACGCTCGTCGTGCAGAGCGCTGACATTTCGTTTCAGGCTACAAGAATCCATCCTTCTCCTCCCAGCATACCGGTGCCACTAAGGCCGGTCTGATTCGCGGTGGCTACCACTTTGCCCTCCCTGATCGTTCCTCTGGTGCTGCCCAGGCCAAGTATTTCGCCGCCAACGGTGGAGGCTGGAGTGGCGATGGCATCACCCTCCCGGGTGCCCTCGACATCGAATGTACGGATCACGTACCTTCAACTTCTGATACCCACCAACTGAACGTCCAACTTTTGTCGGACAGATAACCCATATGGTGCCACTTGCTATGGTTTGAGTGCTGCTTCGATGGTTAGCTGGATCCACGATTTCTCCAACACCTACCACGCCAGTGAGGGTCGCTACCCAGTGATCTACACCACCACCGATTGGTGGAAGAGCTGCACCGGTAACAACGCCGGGTTCGCTTCTACTAGCCCATTATGGATCGCTCGCTATGCCAGCAGCGTTGGCACTTTGCCTGCTGGGTGGGGCTACCACACTTTCTGGCAGTATGCCGATTCTGGAGCCGTTCCCGGAGATCAGAACTACTTCAATGGCGATTTGGCTGGTTTGAAGCGGTAAGCTGCCTCTTCCTCCCCCCTGAGAAGTCGTATGGTGTTCTGACCCACGTTCTCCGATAGCCTTGCTAAGAGCTAAGCGCTACATGCGAACAAAGGACAGTGGTGTAGATATATTTATTCCGTACCCCCAATTAAAACCAAAATAACCTATGCGCATGCGTTTGACCCTCATCTACCACGAGACCAGAACAATTACAACGCTCGTTGCCGTTGCGAGACGGTAGAACATTGCATGCCGCATTGGTTATCGAGCCCCGTGCCTTTCGTAGTGCACACCCGGCTTAACTCCCCTCTTGAGATCTGTCAGCCCCCTGAAACCAACGTTCATACCGTCCAAAGCGGGTGGCCTTGCGACCTCGACGCTGTTTTCAAGGTACCACCGGCTCGCGCGACGATAACTGCGCAGCGCATTAGCGAGCGCCGAGACGTCGGCGTGGTAATATAGGGCAATCTAAGCGAAGCGGTCGCTTGGCCAACGCATCCATATAGTCATCCCCACGTGCCTCTCGCTATGGCGGAAGCACGGACAATGGCCAACCCCGACCTGAGAAAGAGGAAACCCTCAGCAAAGTCCAACGAACCATCGCGCACACACAGCGCTCCGACAGCAGTTCGTCCATTCAAAAAACACGCTCCCAACATAGACCTCGGCGTTCTCACTCTCAGTCCTCATGTAGCCCGCGAAGCCTTCAATGGGTAGAAGGAAGGTAGTCTTCCGAATTCTGTTCGTGCTCACGTTATGTCTGCTGGCGGCGTATCAAGTATGTGCTTCTGCATGGTCCGTCGTGTCATTAGGCGCTCATATTCTGTATAGTATGTGCAATGGATGAGAACAACACGGAAGCCGCACCCGATACCGCTGAACGGGAAGCCAAAGGCCTTACGTCCGGTTACTGCAGATGTGGATAAGCAGCGGGCGGTAGTTAAAGCATTCCGGGTGAGCCTTTATCACTTTCGCTTCCCCTTCTGTTGCATGTCTTCAAACGGCGCTGACCTGGATTGAATTGGTGTGGATTCGGAACTTCAGCACGCTTGGTTAGCGTATGGTGTGTCCTCGATTTCGCTTGGTTGTGGAACGGATGGGTGGATGAATCTGGACTGACTTGGTCAGAGAGGGACGCTATGGGCTGCGACGCCTACCACCCGGTTTCGAAACACGGGTCGAACCTTACAACCGCTGGCGGGATAGGGTATATGGTCCTGGATGCGATGGACTCGCTGATACTTCTTGGTCTGGACGAGGAGTACCAAAGAGCGAGGGAATGGGTTGCAACTAAGCTTAGCTTTGACAGGAATGGTATCTACAACACTTTCGAGGTGAGCCTCTCCTCGTAACCACGAGAATGGCCGGATAATCTCGCATGTTTTGATATGACGGTGGCTCACACCCATTTGTTTAGACAACCATTCGCGTATTGGGTGGACTGCTGTCCACGTACGAGTTATCTGGACGTGACTCGCTATACCTAGAGAAAGCGGTCGACCTAGCAGACAGGATTATGCCCGTCTTCGAAACTCATAACGGGCTCCCGATGACTATGGTCAACCCAGGGCTGAGAAAGGGTATCCCGGAAACGCATTTCAACGAATGGGTCAGCACGGCTGAAGTCTCGACCCTGCAACTCGAGTTCAAGTACTTGAGTCACCTCACTGGTGATCGGAAGTATTGGAACGCGGTGGAGAAGGTCATGGAGATCCTTCGGGAGGCGAGGACGCATACCGGACTTGCGTCGATATTCATAAAGTAGGCTCTTCCTTGTCTTCTCGTCGACGTGTGCTCGGTTTTAGAGCCTTTTGTATTCAGTCCCGTCGATGGAAAGTTTGCGCTGTCCGACATTCGGTTGGGATCTCGAGCAGACTCTTACTACGAGTATCTCCTGTAAGGATTCCAGTCCAACCCTCTCTGCGACGTCGACTGAAGGTTCCTTTCAGAAAACAGTATCTATTGACCGTAAGCTTACGCTTCAGAGTCACCCTCTAAAATCCTTATTCATATCTATCCAGAATAAAACGGAAAAAGGATATCTCGACGTGAGTACAGGGTACTTGTCGGGAGGGAACTATGGGGCAGGATCTGATGAACCTTCTTCAGATATATGAAGACGCTATGCGTGGTGTTCACGCACATCTGATTTCGAGAACCCGCTCGAACATGACCTACACCTCTGAGCTTGTGCCCGAACGTGGGCGCGGCGGTGACGTGTATGTGATAACCCGTACTCTTCTCAGTGAGCTGTGATTGATTCAGCGATCAGGACTTGGCGACTTGCACCTAAACAGGATCACCTTGTTTGTTTCTTCCCCGGCCTCCTTATGCTTGGTGCGGCTACGACGGCACCGACTGCGGACGTTTCCACCCCACCCAAGTTCCATGAACTTTCGGAGCATGGGAGGAAGGATTGGTTGACGGGCGTGCGTCTCCTGGAGACATGTGTGAAAACGCACGATACGGAAACGTAGTTTTTATGCCTCGCTACAGCCGTATGATACTAATCTTTTCGCCTCTTTGCAGCGGCCTGTCGCCAGAGATTGTGCACTTCCGCATCAACAGCGATGGAATAAGTGGTTCTTCGGTGCCACAGGACTGGTATATCAAGGGAGCTTCGTGGGTTTCTCTTCGGATTTGTGGTGTATGTCGCGGCGTTAATGCATCTTGCCATAGACCTGGTAGCCCACCACCCTACGACGCGCGATACATCCTTCGGTGATATAAAACCCTCCTTCCCCCAGTCACAGCTAGAGAGATGTTAATGGACCTTTCATTTCAGGCCTGAGACCATCGAATCGCTGTTTATCGCGTTCCGTTTGACTGGGGACGAGAAGTACCGGAAGTCTGGGTGGGATATCTTCCAAGCAATCGAGGCGCATTGCCGAGTGGGGACCGGGGGTTATTCGAGTGTATGGAACGTGGATACCGTTCCAGTGATACAACTCGACAACATGGAGACGTTCTTCTTGGTGAGGCAGATCAGTCACGTTACGATGAGCGCTGCTGACGGTGGAGCAGAGTGAAACTCTCAAATACTTATATCTGCTATTTTCAGATCCGGACACTTTGCCGTTTGACCGTGAGTGTTACAAAACCATCTCATCGGTAGAGGGGGTTCTCATAGATCTTTTGCTGATGCTCGTCGCTTCCTTCCGCAGGCTACGTGTTCAACACTGAGGTAAGGGTGGGCATGGTGGTTGGAATCAAATGTTTGGAAACTGACTGATGATTCCCAGGCTCACCCACTTCCGATCTTCCAGCCGACCTTTGAGACAGGGTTCCAGTAAAGCGCGGCGTTACACCATAATTAGGATACGAGCACACTCTACGGCTGCGCTGATGTCTATACTTAGCATGGATTTGATTCAATTCACACTCCCGACCACTGACTCCCCCTGAGCCTGAGCAGGCGCAGAACAACGCCCAGTGGTATATGACAGATCAGGGTTGTTGGAGGATTGATCATGATCGGATCATGATGCACGATGCTGTGTGGCCGAACCTTGCGTCGAGGGTTTGGCATATAAGTGGGCGGGTCGACGTTGGGAGGGGTTTCTTCAGCCGCTGTGCGACTCCCCCTACGCTTTCGCTCTCTGAAACCCCAGGCCTGGTTGCCATTTTTTCGCTCTTTCTACGCTTCACGACCTATTTCTTTCGAAATCATGTTCACCAGGGTTATCGTTTCTTCCCTTGCTTTGGCTGCCTTTGCCAACGGCCTGGCTTTCAAGCGTGAGTGATGCTCATTTTTGATTGTGGGTGTATGGATTTTTGGATGCTGAAGGGTGGTCATCTTGTGTAATTCAGGTGATGATGGGTACGATACCAGCACTCCTCCTGCGGTCTCAATTCCGACGGTAACTCCGGAACCGGTCTTGCTGCCGGATCCTTCGATCTCTCTGTCGTTGCCACCCCTCGACCCGAACCCGACAGGTACCCCAACTGGCACCCTATCGCCTTTGTCGCTGCCACCTCTCGACCCGACGAGCACATCGCTGCCTTCGTCGCTACCGTCTGTCGTGACGACGACGGTGTATGTCTATCTGACGCAGTGTTCGCCAACGGGAACTCCACCACCGACGCCCAGTCCGTCTGATGTTCCGGGTGGTATCGTTTCCCTACCGGGTGGGGATGATACCCTCACTCTCCCACCTCCGGGTCAGCCAACTCCGATAACGTTGCCAGATTCACAGGGAGGTGCGCTGAAGCTTCCCCCAGGTTAGTCTGCCATTCCTCAGCACCATCAAAGTGGTTGATCAGAAGTGTTTTTGCTTGACAGTTCGACGAGACGACTCTGTACTGTCTCAACTGCGTGCTCTGCGGCAGCAGGTGATTAACACTTGGGTGGACCTGGGTAAAGGCAACAGTCAGTATTTGGCGTTCCTCCTGGGGTTATCCCGCATCTGACGGTTGCGCACTCTCAGATATGCTGCCAGTTGTCGGACAACTCGAGTCTCTCATCAAAAAAGCCGGGGCTCCCGGTGCGAACGGTGCCGCTCTTCTGAAGCAGGCGCAATCTCTGGTTAATAATTAATGATTTTCGTTTACGAGCGTGTTGTGTGATGGTTTCTGGGATGTTTTACATGCTCCGTTAGATATCCCCAATGAGATACTAGAGTGGGGTTTACAGCGCTTTCCACGAGGCGAGGCGCGGCGCGGTGTGATTTCCGATCTGGATCTGCATTCGTTACTCCGTTCCAACTCAATACTACACGGAAACGAAATGAATGAGCACACGCATATGTATAAGTAGCTTCCCTATGAGCGGGCGTAAGACGGGCAAGGCTCAAGCGGATCGGGACAGGGAAGGATGGCTGCCACATAAGAGGTGAGAGAAAAAGGAGTTTTCCCAGGTCTCTCTTGCATCTGCTGCAGGCACTTTCTCTGTCTGGACGCATGCGGGCAGCGGGATCACGCGGGGAGGGGCTAATCTGGGAACGTTCCCCGTGAGGAGTGCCGGAGGTCGGCAACATCCACCGTCGGTGCTTCTTTGTCGGGGCACTGTACCTGAGGTTTCCGGAAACAGTGATGGAACGAGGAGCCGACGATCAGTTGGGCAGCTCGTTTGATGGGCCACAAGGGACAAAAATGATGACCAAGTTCTTGTATATGGTCGTGAGTCCTCGGGACGAGTTCTGGCCCTGCGTGTTCTGCCCGGCAGTCTCGAGCGACACTGTAGAAACGACTTTGGTCAATTTTTGACCAACAGTTGGTCAAACGCTTCCCGGTTGGTTAATCTGAGGAATTTGTAATGCACGGCATCGTGCCGGATTTGAACTTTACCAAAGTTGGGTTG
>Ga0307513_10008571_pt1 | contig 13065 bp, 4 predicted proteins | sample 15_EM_MG_FD_202174 | JGI IMG/M metagenome (GOLD analysis project Ga0307513, IMG submission 202174) | Populus trichocarpa ectomycorrhiza microbial communities from riparian zone in the Pacific Northwest, United States - 15_EM | ecosystem: Host-associated > Plants > Roots > Unclassified | place...
ATATGTTTGCACGTAAGCCCACTTGCAATATTATTTGCTTGACGGGGTCCAACGATCATAAACATGCATGTCCAACATGAACGAAACATCGTTTTCATAATTGACAAGACTGTGAAAACATATTTGACCATTTCAACATGTTTTCAGAATTGACAAGAGTGTGTTATATATACTTGGTGCATCCTGTTTGTTTGTGTTTCACCCTTTGAGCTTATATGGAGTTTTGTTTGCGTTGACAGAATCAAATGATGCCTCCTCAATAGTTACTTGAAGTAGCTATAATATAGTATCTTTATGTAAGTAATTAACGTGACTATTTGTTAAATTTCAAAAACTACATTAAAGTGTAGTTTATGAGTCATTTAAAAAAAAAACCATCATTAGAGTAAAATTATCTCAAATTATGGTATTATGTACAAATTAAAGGTAAACAAACAAGAAGTGTTTTTTTTTACCTTCATCAAAATGAATGTATAGTGATATATTCATAAATATTGTATCAAATACCTCGTGTAATAATTTACATAAGTTTTATTAGAAAAGATAATAATTTATTTTGATTTTTCTTTTTTTGAGCTCATGGGATTTGCAAAATGGTTAATGTTCGATCCAAATATCCTTCTCGAGTTGGGTCTTGCTTAAATCCAAAAAAGTCCAAGTAAATAGATCTAATCCAAAATAATTGGAAACGAGCTTCGAAGTCCAAAAATTTCCCCCGCCTCTATCTTGTTTGGATTCCAATTGCCCAAACTAAAAGTAAATATGATTATTATTATTATTTTGAAAATCAAGCACAAAAATTAAATTAATCTAGGAAATATGGATCCAATCATAATATAAGATTGAAGACAAACCTATATATAAGTAAATAATAGATATTTTATCAAACCAAAATTAACTAAACAATCCACTACTGAGTTTGCTTCTTTAAAACCAAATATTATTACTTAAATACTCCTACAAAATCACGTCTTAGATAGATTTGAGCTTCGATAATAATATAAATCCATCAATGAGAATAAGATTAGAAAATAATTAACAAATAACTTTACAGTAATGAGGATTTAGGGTCTATTTAGGATTGTAGTAGCGGTGACGGTTCAAACTGCTTTTCATTTAGAAATGCATCAAAATGAATTTTTTTTTTATTTTTTAAAAATTATTTTGGACATCACATCAAAATAATATGATATGATATGATATACATACATACATACATATATACATATAATTTTTTAGCAAAAACAAAATTTAAAATTTTTGACAACGCTGTTTGCACCATGTTTCCAAATACACTCTTAGAATAGAAAAAAAGTAAGGTAACATTTCTAAAGGAAGGACACCTTTGAGTAATTGCTATCTTTTTTTAGACATCACACCTTCTTTTTTTATTTTTCTATAAATACTATTTTATTTTTTGGTTTCTTAATTTTTTTAAAAACTAAGTGGTGATCCTATACAACTTTTTTATTTTAAAAGTCTCGTATCTAGGATATATATCACTTTATTGCTATTTTATAATTTTTTAAATTAAAAAATCATAAAATATATTTAACAAGAATAAAACTAGCATACCTACTCCATGATTAACCAAAATAACCATTTTTTTGTCATAATAAAAAAAACCCCTGATGGTCTAAAAATTATGTTTTGATAAGAGATTTAAACCTATTATAACTCAAATTTGGGTTTTCCTTAAAATCATCCATTTTCTTTTAAAAATAATAACAAAAAAAATGAAAAAAATAAATAAGGACTGGTAGCTTGGCTAGAACAGGTTGAGAAGGGTTTTATACACACAGAGAAACCAAATTGAAATTTTAGACAAAATTAGAAGTGCAATTGTACTCCAAAGGATCTAAGATTGAAAAACAATGCAGATTTAAGGTTAAATTAAATGATTATCGAATGAATTTGAATAAAAAACAAGTATGAGAACTTAATTAGACTTTTAATAGGCCAATTTAATTTAATCATAAGTCCAATTAAAGATTTAATTAAGTTTAAGAATTAATTTGGATCAAATTAAAAGAATTAATTAACTACAAGGACTTAATTAGACTTTTAATAGGTCAAATTAATTTTAATAGGGACTTAATTGATGCAAAATTAAGTTTGAAAGCATAATTTGGATTTAATTAAGAAGATTGAAATTTTAAAGGATCAAAATTGTTTTTTAGAAAATCAATTAGGTGAAATTAGAGACAAAATCGCTAAAAAATCAAAGTTTAGGGGTTAATCAGGGGCCAAATTGAAGGAATTCAAGACCAAGTATATTTTTGCAAAAGAAGAGCATATTCAAGGGCCAAATTCGGTTGAAAATAAGGGTGAAATTGAAGAAGTTAAAAGTTTGAAGGTCAATTAAAGATGAAATTGAAAATATCCAAGACCAAGGATAAAAAAAAAAAAAAAAACACACCAAAATCTGAGGGTATGTTTAAAACTTTGTAGGGATGAAATTGAATTGATTCTTAAACTCAAAATAAACTACGGACCTAATTGAACAAATTAAAAGATTAAGGGTTGAAATCAAAAGAGAGATTTATTACATAATTTAGATTATAAATCCCTAAACAACATCGTTTCATTTCAATGAAACGATGTGTTTTGGTTAATGCAGTACAAAAAATAATAAAAGCCAGACAACATGTTGTTTGGTATGCCCCAACATGGTTAATGCCATGATGTTTCCTTTGAAACCTCTACAATACAGGTCCGAAGTCACAGACTCAACCAACCTTTGACAGCCTGGTTTGAGAGTATCGATTTGTTGGCATGTTATCAATGGTTGTGATCAATTCTAGAGGGTTTAATGGTTGAGATTTGACTCCAGATGGGAGCCCACACATCTTACCCACCTCATATAAATAAGAGTTGCCATTTTCAGCAAAAAAAGAAAGGAGAAAATTGAGAGAGAAGGGAGTAAGAAAAGAAAAAAAATAGGAATGACCTTACCTCAACATCATAACCAACACTTCTTCCTCTCCCTTGTTCCAACCGAGAGAACCAAACCCATATTCTGTTATCCAACTCAAAATACCTCACAAAACACCCACACATTATACTTGCAAACATCTAGCCCTAGAAACACCCATCCCGACATATTAACCAGCTAAGAACAAACAACCAAAACCATTAGTAAGCCACCATCACGAGTTCAAGGCTGTTAACATTGGAAAAGAGAAGAATATCTATCCATTAGAACTGAAGAGACATCAAGAGTTGCTCGTGCTTTAGCATCAACAATGTCTTCAGCATATCGACATCATCATGCCCATCTCTCCAAGATTCCAGCCACTAATAGCACCGACGATGCCATCACCAGTGTTGTTACCCATTTTGGGGGGCCAACATATAAAAAAAAATAAAAAAATAAGAAAAAAATAAATAAAAATAATTGCAAAAATTAGAAAAAAATAAAAAAATATATATCAGTGGGAAGAACATGAAGAATACCCATCAAATTGTCAAAGACTGGTTGAGGAGGATCAAAATATACAAGGTTCAAGAATTTACAATTTAATTTTGACTAATGAAGACCCTATTGATAAGAGAAAAATTAATTGGGGAAGGATAATTCAAAATTGGATGTTTAAGAACTCAATTGGAATTTTTCAGGGTTTAATGGAATTTAGTAAGAAAATTGATTTTTGAGTTCAATTTAGGCTTTAATTAGAAAAATTAAATTTTAGGGGTTAAATTGCAATTTTTGAAAGTTAATTTGATCAAATAAAGGGCTTAATTGAATAAATATCAAATTTTGATGGGTAATTAGGGATTTGATTGAGAAATTCAAATTCAAGGACCAAAGTGCAAAAGGCGTGTGAATCCAGGGATTGAAATCGGTGAAATCAATGGCCAAATTTAAGAAAATTGAAAGTTGAAATGTCAATTGAGGGTTAATCTGCATAAATCAGAAACGAGAGACTAAGAAGAAAAAGGCCCTGAACTTTGGGGTTGGTAATTAAGTTTGACAAGGGTGAAATTACACGACATTGAAAGTTTGAGGGCAATTATAGGTGCAATTAAAATAAATCAATAAATCAGGGACTACATTGAATTTTAGTCAAATCTAAAAATTAACTAATTAATCAAAACAACGTCACTTTATTTAAATGAAATGGTATTTTTTAAACAAAACAACGCCGTTTTGATTAGTTCCAGACAAAAAATAATAATAAAAAAGAGCCAGACGACTTGTCATCTGGCCATTTTTGATCTTCTTCCTAAAAAAACCTCGAAAAAAGGTTGGTTCCGCTGCAACCTTGCAGAGACTATTTCTTCCCCATGTATTCCCCAAACAAGACAAGGAATATACCCCTTCACACACTGCATTTTGTTCTCCTACCAGACAAAACAAAAGCTCTTTTACAACTCTGAAGGCATTGTCATAAGAGGCTAAAACCTACACCCCAACTAGCCATGTCTGCTAGTGTACTTCTCTTGTTAGCTCTAAAACACTGCAAAGCCTGATCCTCATCATCGATGAATGACTTGGATTCATTCTTTGACATCAACTTGGATTCATTCTTTGACATCAATGAGTGAGAATGGTCCAGCTCATGGCCTCTAAATAATCTCTATTGCCCTATAAAAACTCATGCCAAAGGCCATAGAAAAGAAAAAACTAGGGAAAGTAGACACTCTTACATTGCCAAAGCCAAAAAACCTTTAGCCAAACCATTAATCAGCCAAGAAAACAACACAAAATGTTTAATTTGCCACCCTTATAAGTCCAAAGTTGGTTAAAAAAAATCACTAGCCAAGAAATAATTTTGTTAAAAGGTATTTTCAAACTTTGATGAGGGGGTGAAGCTCAATTAGCACACCCCCCTTTATTTTGTGTTTTAAATTACAATTCAAATGTTTTTTTTCAGCCTCCTTTGAAATCACTTCTAGTTTGAAAGCTATGATTCTTGTTTTGAAATGTGTAAGCATGCTTTGAAGATAATTTATATATGCTTAAGTTTTATTAGATTGCTTTGTTTAATGTATTAGAATGTGATAATGATAGTATGTGATAATGTTTAATGTTGTTTTAGTATGTTTTAATGATTGGTTAATCATTTTTAAAGTTATGGCAAGGTGTGTTAGGTATTTATTTTGCTTTGGATTATGCTGTTTTAGAGTAGTTTGTTGGGTTTGCACAAGTTGTAAGCATGTTGCTTAAGCTTTGGGGCAATGATATTAATCAATGGAACAATGTTTATCCATAGAAATATGTGTTTTGGTTGTTATAGGTAACATATATTTTATTTATTGTTTTTTTCTTAATTTCATTTTTTTTGGTTTTGTTAGATCGTCTAAGTCGGTTATAGGAACATTTTTAAGCTATGGTTGCTAGGTTTAGGCCATTTTCTAGGCTCTTAGTTCTTGTTTCTTAGTTGGTAGCTTGTTCTTTTTCTGGGCAATTCTAGTTTTTCTAGGCAGTGTTTTTGGAAAAAATATTTTCTTGGCTCTATGATTTAGACCATTTTTTTTCCAATTCTTTGCACTAGCATCTTCGCATGACACCTTTAGCTAATAATCTAAGGTTTTGTTTTTTTGTTTGCATTGATAACTTGTGTTTCAGTGTTTTAATCTTAAGATTTTGGTTTTGAACCGAAACCTTCTCTAACCAAATCATGATAGTTTAGTGATAATCAAATTGAATAGATATTAAATTATTGATCTTTATATGATTTTCAACCTCCCTATATCTCTAGATTTGTTCTATCTAGTCTACATCAAACCCATAATTTTTTGTTGTTTTTATGGTGTTCTTCGTGCTCTTTGTCAAATTCATGCAAAAACTCTTGTTTGATCTTTGTTCGTTTTATTTTTGTTTTGGGTTATGTTAATGGACTTGGGCTTTGAGCCATGTGGGCTGGGCTAAGCCCATTTTAAAGATAAAGACATGTTTGGCAAGTCAAGTTTTTACTAAGAAAAAAATGTTTTTTTTTTTATGTGTGTGTACTTAAGGTGTGTTTGCCAGACATAAGCTTAAAACAATTTTTAAGCCTCTGATTTTTAGTTAAGGGTGTGTTTGGCAAATACACCCTAGTAATTTAGCAAGGTTTATTTTCTTCTTTTTGTGACTTTGCCCAAACAAACCTAAAAAAAATTCCAAAAATTCTTAAAACATTTAGGGACCAATTTAGAATTATTTGTGGTTCCCTCGAGTGTTTTTCTAGCAATTTCATTTAATATTGAGCTGTAAACTTACACTATAAGATACGAACTTGGTATTAAAAATACCTGCTTTTCTCCGAAACTTAAAAAGATTAAAAAATTAAAAAAATTCATTATTTCAAAAATACAAAAATATATATTTTTGTTTGTGTGCTTAAGACCAAATTCTAAAAATTTTATATTTTTATTTGTGTGCATACAACCAAATTCTAAAAATTTTCATGCATATTTTTTTATAAAAAATAAAAATTATATTTTTATCATACTTTGAAAAATACAGAATCAGTTAATGGGTATCACACCTACATTTTAAAAACACCAAAACATTATTTTGTTTCTTTTAATAAATGATATAAACTTATATGTAAGATGTATTCCCGATATTAAATAAAAAAAAGTTCCGTTTGTTTTTATGTTTTGGCTTTAAAATGATTATGTTTTAACTTGATAAGATAAGGACTTCCATACTAAAATAGACTTTTCTTAAGCTATTAGAAAGACCAACAGTTAGAAAACATAACATTACCTTAGTTTATTTTAGACAAATAAAGCTTACCTCGGGTAATAGATACTAGGGGTGTCAATACCTTTTCTTTACGCAACCAGTCCCCTTATCCAGACTCTAAGACTAATAAGAGTTTATAAAGACCAAAATACTAGGTGGTGACTCTCATTTTTATTTTTTTTACTGACAAAGGAGAAGAATTCCTTATCTTGTCCACCCACATCACACTAAAGATCCCGGATCTAAGAGGAAGTTTGTCGCTATGCCGCACATGTGCAACAACTAGTAAATCAACATCCCCCCAATCCAGGTAATCTCTCCTTTCTTTCCTTTACCTTTTTGGAACATGTTAGTCCCTATTTTGAGCATGCAGAACATGAAATAATTCATGTTCTATTGCTGGAATTTTCCAGCAAGAGTTTATGTCACAGGGTTAAACAAATGACAAGGAAGAATGGGCTTGACCCAAGCCCAGTCTGTGTGGCTGGGCTAGGTCCAACACACACACACACACACACACACACACACACCCCTGTGTGTGTGTGTGTGTGTTGTTGGGCCGTCTGTTAGCCTAACAAATCAGGGTTGGGCCAGGCTGGGCCGAGCTTAAACCCAACCATATGGCTAGGTAAAGCCCAACCTAGACCTAAGGGCGTGTTTGAAAGTCTCTTTGAACATCTTATCTCTAAATCTTATCACTAGACCAACTGGAACCTCTAATGGAACTCTTGATGTTGTTTGGATCGTATTTATGGGTCATTTCATTTATTAATGTCAGGGTTCAAGAAGCAAATGAACAATTTGATTCAACATGGATGTTTATCATTTGAAAAGAAAAAAAATGAACATAAAATACTCATAAAAGCTCTTGGGACCATAAAAAATAATAACCAAGATAAGATCTCGATGATGAGCAAGTTAAGAGGTGTAGATGGCTTTTGATGAAGTGAACAAAACAAAATTACTACCAAGAAATGGGTGCTCAAACCTTACAAATGTAATCATATTATCCTTTTGTACATATTTAAAATTTTATTATTTTTTAGATGTTTTGGGACTAGATTGTATCTTTTAATGAAATGTGTCTTTCTTTGTCTCATTGTTGTTTTGAAATCAAGAGATGTTTTTATGAAAGTAATATCTGGTATTTTATTTGCATCCATGATTGAATAAATATAATGTCAAATTGATATGAGAACTCTCATAATTAATTAAAATTCAAGACATGTCATGTAAATGCTAGGGAACAATCCTTCATTTTTTTAATCCCAAAACCTCCTTTTCTAATCTTAACAAACCTTAAAGATAGACCTTATCTTATTGCTCTATGTAGAATTCTAAATGTTTTCTCCTTCTCAATAAGCCTTAAAAGGGTGAAATCTTGTTTCAAACCCTATTTGTATCTTAAAATACCAATTCTATTGTCAAAAAACTTCGGAAAGGTAAAAATCTTACTTAAAACATTGTTTTTCCCAAGATAGAATCAAATGATTTTATAACTTAAATAACGGCAAGTAATGCATATTCAGGTCATGATCCCACCTGTCCTACCACTTATTCTTTTAGGCTAACCTTATGGTTTTCATGATTAATGATGAATTTTTAATAACTCTAAGATTTATCAACATGATCATATTTGGATTTGAGATAAAGAAAGGCCATCTTTGGTCTACCTTTCACAAACAAAAATTTATCATTTGATGTCCCTCTTTAAGCTTTAAATATATTTTAGGATAATAACTCAGACTACGATTACCCCTCACATTAGGGCATGTTTTGGAAGTTTTCAGATAATTGATGAAATTCTTAAAGTAGAAAGAGATAGTGAAAAATGTAAAAAGGATAGAAGTTCTACAAAAAAGAGATAACAGATAAAGCAAGAAATTAAAATTGAAAAAAAGAAAGATGGAAAGCTCTCCAAAGCATCCTCAATGATGGTGCGAAGTCAAAATAAAAGACAAAAATGTCAATGACAAAGCACAAGATAAAACTTGGAAAATTGAGATTGTAGTAAGTTCAATAACAAAAATAAGCAAGCCTAAAAGATCCCCACATATGAACAAGTGATCCTATATCTTTTAACCTTTAAACACCTTTTGAGCCTTGCATGTTCCATTCTTTCATTAACATAAACCTTAACCTATATTATGTGCTTTAAAAGCTATTTTTTTTTTATAAAAACAATTAGACTTGTGTTGTTAAGTTTTGTCCTCTAAAAAGAGAAGAAAAATATTTGTGAAGCAAAATCATGACTTTCTTATATGTTGTATATCATTTATCATATAATTGAATAATGTACTTTTATAAAAAAAGGGCAAGATGTCATAAATAAGTAAGACATTTTTTTTTCAAAACAAAAAAAAAAAAAAGAAAAAAATGCTAAAACTCCCTTTTTGGAATCTAACCCTTCTTTTAGAAATAGCCTTCCAATTGTCAAAAAAATCCATTTCAACCATTTTTCAAAAATAGCTAAATATTTAGGATCACTATTCTTCTTTATGATCTCAACCAACACCTATTTCATCATCCACTAATAAAATATCTAAAAATTGCATGTCATGTTTTTGGCTTTTGACTAGAAAATAATAATAAAAAAATTTTCGCTTAGTAAAAGTAATTTCAAATTTACATCTCAATAATTTCATCTCAATAATTGGACCTATATGAACACAATCTTTAATAATATTAGCTTAATCCTAGAACAAAGAAGATGATTTGAAATAAAATTCTCAGTGATTGCATTTGCAAAGTTAGTGATGATGATGCATGTGTGCTTTATGATGGTTACTTGAAAAAATAAACACAATCATATCAAATTGAGATAATTTTGTTTGAAAGAATCCATGGTAGTAATAATAGTCAAATAATAAGCTAATGGCTATGATAAACAACTACCAAATTATTGTCTTAATTGACTCCAAAAGCACATATAATTTTATTTATCTAAAAATAGAAATAAAGGTAGAAATTTATATAGCATTATTTGAGCTTATGGGAGTGAAGATTGCTAATTGTATAAGAGTTCTAAGTGAAAGAAGCTGTTCTTATCATAAATTCATAATACAAGGGTTCCAATTCAAAATCCAAACATTGGTGATTCAATTTGGTGTATGTAATATGGTAATTAAAATTCACTAGATAAGAGGCTTAGGGCCAATCCAGTGGGGTTTTTTAGACTTGATTATGAAATTTTAGCAAAATCTAAGAGTTCAACATTGATTGTGGGCTAAGATTTATATGGGAGCTAAAAAGAATGGCTTAGGCTTACTACTTCAGATTTGAGGACTAAAGGCTTAACCAAATATCATAACAAAAATGCCAACATCAATATAAAGTTTGTTAAAGTAATTTGTAAGGGTTTTTTTTTATGAAGAACCTAAGAGGCTGCCACCTCATGTGAATCTCATGATCACATGGTTATACAATCTACAACAAGATTAACAATGAATCCTGAAAAGCCAAAACAAGTCTGATAGGAGTATGACACAATGAAACCTATCTCAAGGCACCAACATTATTAGAATAAGAACACCCAACCTACGAATACCAATTCATGAACAAGAAGTATAAGAAAGATATCACCAAGCTAGTTAATCTTCGATAAGTCAATTTAGTTTGTTAGATAACAAAAAAATACGAGAATCTCTATCACACAAGCTGAATAAATTTGACATCAATAGTAGTATCAGGTCTTAATATTTTGTGCTTACAAAGAATATTTATACTCTTGAAAATAACAAATCTAACAGATCTACCCTTCTTGGTTAAATTGACCCACTTACAAAATTGACTCAAAATCTATACTAATAAACCTTAATTTATGGACCCAAACAAGCCTTGGCCCATTGATGAAAACTAATTATTAATTAAGCCCAAACAGGCCTTGAGCCTTAGCTAATTAATGAAACCTAAACCCAATATGAACTAAGCCCATTGGAAACAATGGCAAGGCTGTTGACCCTATTAGATAGCCCAAATAGAAGTTATAACAAAAATAAAATTCATAAGAATAAATTATCTTTGAGGCCATGAGAAAAGAAGAAAAAAACAAAATAATTTTGAAACAAGGCTTTATATAGAGACTTGTTGTCGTCACTATTGTTCTTGAAAACAAGAAAAATGTGTCGCCTTTTACTGTTTTATTTTAGAGGAGAAGTTATTGCCATATTGTTTCCTATTCAAGCATGGACTCCTTTAAGAAGCCTTCTATAATATCTCTTTTGAATAAGGAAATCCTATAAAATAAAGAAAAGAGCAACAAACGAATCCCAAGCCTCTTTTCCACCACATACATTCAATAATGGATATGGAATCCTTACAAACTATGGACAATAGTTGTTGCCATAAATGTCTTCTTATTTGACTTAGAGCCCTTGTAGAATAGGTAAGCCAATAGGTACCACACATGCTTCCAAGAGTATTAAGGAATCCTTGTATTGAATGGAATCCATCATACATAAGGAAATAATGTTTCTCTAATTTTTGCACATTCTTGGCAGATTTCAGTTTAGACTTCAAACACATTGTTCTCATTTGTAAGGATGAATTAACAGGCCTCCATGTATCACAAAAAACATATGAATGTCTAATTTTTAACCCATTTAGAATCTTAGCAAAATTCCTTCCATAGTTCTAGATAAAATCCAAATAGTAGATGAAGGTCCAGATAGACAGATTTGACAAGATTTGTCCAGTAACTTTACCCTCAGAAATAATCTCTTTCCTAACTTTGATTAACCTAAAATTTTAACCTAGTGTAGAACTGCTATTTAGAAATGCCTGTAAAGATCTTAGCTCAATTCAAAAGTCGTGTTGAAAGTTATGATTGATAGTGTATAACTAAACAGTAGAAAAGTTTACATAAAAAATTTGAATCTAACCTTTTTTGGGTCGTATCATTGCCTCTCTTTTTAAGATGATTCATGTGAAACTCTGGAAATTTATAATTTAAATATGCAGATGTGTAAACCCTCATGTAAACGTAAGACTGAAAGTGGTATGATTTCAATGAGTGATGGAAACCAATATTAGAAATAATAGATAAATAATGATATAAAATGGAAGAGATGATCTCTATAAAATGAATTTTGGTTTAGAATTCATAAGGACAGAGAAACTGGTAACGTGTTTTGATGGATAAAATAATGAGAAAAAAAAACAAAATGTTTCTAAGAAATAATTGAGGTAATAAAGAATACATTATAATAAAGGATAGTGCAATAAAAAGGGTAGGACTGAAGGTGCAAGCACCGATTAAAAATCAGTGACGTTATTTTGAAACAATAATAAGTCCGATAAATAAATAAAGATGAAAATTCTAAAATGCATATATATTCAAAAATAATAAAATGACCTTAAAGGTTTAGAATGAAAATTGATATGATTTTATGTGAAGATTGAATAAGAAAATTTGGATCGTTGACGAAAAGGTCATGAACTGACCAATTTTACATTAGGAAGCAGAGCTCTCAATCCAATTGTTAGATCGGGATGGAATTTTGCATGAAGTCTATTAATATGTTTTCCTACCTTGGTTAAATATCTCATCCCAATCGGAGTTTGGTAAAGACTAGCAATTTAAACAGAAATAAACTGGATAGTTTACATGAAAAATAAAATAAAATACATAAAGGCATGAATGAGGGACAAAATTATAATTATGGAAAAAAGTGCCTATTAAACTGCAAAGAGGCCACAATTTAAAAAAGAAAGAAAGAAAAAAAGAAAAAAATAGAGAAAATCGGATAGAGAGAGAACTGCAGATTTTGGAGAAAAACCAATAATGATCCGGTGGCCATATCTCTAGAATACACCGTTGGATCATGTTGTGTTTTGGATATGTTGTGCTTATCACACTTCTATACTAACTGACCGGAGGGATTGGAAGGAACACAATCTGTTGGATAGAAATCACCATCGGAAATGTTCTGGAAAACAAAAAGGAAATACACATGCAGGGCAGTTTGGTCGCCGGCTAATTTTTCTCTCTTCCACTGTTGGATCATGCTCATTCTTGGATATGTGGTGCATCTAGATGTTTCCTTCATTCTGGACGGTGGAGATCGGAAACGCATTCTCCGACAAGGTTTCGTTCCTGTTGAATAGTAGCTCGTTCATTTTCAGGTAAGCTCGGTTTTATTCAGATCTAAGAAGATCTAACTGTTGGATCATTATGATTTTGAGTTATATTATGAACAACTATATGATATGTAGTCTGACCGTTGGGTTTAACATAATAATCAGAGGTTGATGACTTATTGCCTTTTAAATCTATTGTTAGTTTTGGCAAAATGTAGTAAGCTTGATTAAATACAAGTTTTGATGAAATTAGAATTGTGTGGGTGTAGGTTTTATGGAAGATGTAATGGTAAAATATGTTCTTGTTATTA